>OBCQ01000480.1_pt1 | contig 10759 bp, 7 predicted proteins | sample 1517991 | NCBI WGS metagenome assembly OBCQ01 (sample SAMN03418263, study PRJEB22391) | human gut metagenome | biome: human-gut; feature: organic feature; material: feces | host: Homo sapiens | place: Tanzania | collected 2013-01
ACATATACACACAAAATACCCTGCCGTATCGCCTGTGATGCCGCCAAGCTCCTTTTTTGTTTTCACATAATAATACCAAAAGCTAAGTGCTGCCGCAATGATCATAGCCACCGCATAAGGCAGTGACACAATGAGTAAAACAGCTATACACAGTGCAAGCTGGATGTATAGTGCTACCCTCACTATCGTTCTATGTGCAGTGTCCGCAAACATAAATAACAGTCCATCGCTTTTTGCCGATTTAAATGACACAACAGCTATTCCACTTAAGCATCTTGCAATGAAAAAGCCTGCACAAAAAATAATAAATGCTTTATCATCCATTATCTGAGAAAAAGCTCCCATGAATAATAATCCGTAGGCTGCAAGCATTATAACGGCAAATGCTCCTATATGTGAATCCTTAAGTATTGCAAGCTTTTCCTCCCGCGGTTTGTATGAATGAAACGCATCCATTGTATCCATAAACCCATCTATGTGAAAGCCTCCCGTAACCGCTATCGGAATGAGTGCGCCTATACATACATAGCAGATATCCGCCACTCCAAAATGAGAGTATATATATCTCCAAAGCATAAGAAGCAGTCCAATCACAGCTCCTATCCACGGAAAGAATACCAGCATGTACTTCATGTCATCATCATTCCATTTAAATTGTGGCATAGGTATCTTTGAATACATGGAAAAAGATACTATGCACGACCTTATTAACTTCATAATACACTTAACCTCCACACTGCTTCACTTAACCGTCACCGGAATGCCTGCAACCACCTCAACGACATGCTCTGCCATCGCAGCAAGCCCTCTGTTTACAATACCCATTGCCTTTATGTAATTCATCGTTGATTCATCATAGCAGACTCCGTCTTCAAATACATTGTTTGTCACAATTACAAGCTCAGCAACATTTTCACTAAAGATACTTACTTCTTTTAACACCTTTTTACTCACACGGCTGATTTGAGCAATCTCATAATCCTTCATATTTTCAGTGGCATCCAAAATCTCTTTTTCAGCTTCGGCAGCCTGCACACCGGAAGCATCTACAGGTGGAAACATCTCATTTGCCACAAGGTTTGACATACACTCAAGCAGTGCTGACCGCCCGGTTTTTAAACTGCTTTCTGATTGCAGCTTAGAAACCGCATTTTGGATATCCCGAGGCTGTTCGATGGTAATAAAGCCTTTTCCGGCACGAAGTCTTCTGTGCCTGTCTATCTTCCGCTGTCCCTCATCATCAAATACCTGCATGGTGGCAATGTAATATTTTTCTTTGTATCCCTTTTCATTTGACGCGTGACAAATATACTTTTCTGCATATGCTGATTTGCCGCTGCCGCTGCCGCCTGTTATAAGTGTAATCATCTATACGTACCTCTCATACTGTGATACCGAGATATCGTCGAAGGTTGTCCGTCCTTTGTATACGCTAAATGCCATATCCAAAAGCGCAAACATCATCACGGCACCTGTTCCCTCTCCAAGCGCAAGGGATGCTCTTATGACAGGCCTTACGGAAAGTGCCTCACACAAAAGCGCCACTGCAGGCTCCTTGCCCTCATGGGATGGAATGATAAAATCAGTAACTCCGGAAAGAAGCCTTCCTGCTGCCAACGCTGAAACCATGCTTATCACACCGTCTAACACAACAGGAATATGGTATAATGCCCCGCCTATACACACTCCGACAAGTCCAGCAATATCGAGTCCTCCGACTGTCATAAGTATCTCAAAGGTGTCCTTATTATATAAATCATACTTTTCTATTGCGCTCTCAATTACACGGATTTTTCTCTCAAGCCCACTGTCGTTTAGGCCTGCTCCTCTTCCTGTCACTGTGGCCACATCGCACCTTAGCATGGCGGCTGCCATTGCCGCGCTTGTGGTGGTGTTTCCTATACCCATCTCACCGGTTGCAATAATTCTGCAGCCGTCTGCCTTACACCCACGCACTATTTCTATACCTGCTGCAATCGCTTCAAGTGTCTCAGCCCTTGTCATGGCAGGCTCTTTTGCAAAGTTTCTCGTGCCCATGCGCACCTTTCTTTGAAGCAGCCCTTTAACACTCTCGTCACTGTTTATTCCTATATCCACAGGAATTGTATCAGCCCCTGCAGTCATTGCCATCCGTCCGACAGATGAAGCCTTCCTTGCCATGGATTTTGCAACTGCAAGTGTCACATCCTGTCCGGACTGGCTGATGCCCTCAGCGACCACACCATTATCCGCACACATAATTATGACCGCCTTTTTTGAAATATCTATATTTTCATCTCCCAAAACAGCGCCGATCTTGGCCGTTAATAGTTCAAAATCACCCATGCCGTCGAGCGGCTTTGCCACCGAATCCCAGTTTGAACGGATTTTTTTGTACATTTTTGCATCAGGTGGCGTTATTTTTAATTTTTTTAATTCTTCAACTGTAAAATGGTCAGAAATAATATTATTTTCAATCATATCTTGCCTCACGAAGCATGCCGTACACTGCATCCATATCCAGATACTCCCTCAGTGTATCCGCAAGCCTGTCATACTGTTTTTCTTTGAAGCTCTTATAGCTTACAATAGCGCTGTCATTCACATCAATGCCCTTTTTATCGGCAATATAATCCACTATCACTCTGGCGGCCTCTGCAGTATCAAAAATGCCGTGGATGTACGAGCCATACACATTTCTGCCATCAGATATGACATTATTTAACTCATTTTTCCTGTCAGCACAAGCCCCCTGCTCATCTGAAGCTGCGCTATATGCGCTCTTACCCATATGTATCTCATAGCCCAGAAAGTGACAGCCTGAAAGCCTGCTCAATACACCATCTACATGTGCTATTTCACCGCTTGTCTGAAGCCGTGTCTTGCTGTCTTTTAGAACGGTATCTATAGGAAGAAGCTCCATGCCACGCATATATCCGCCCTCCTCAACACCGTCGGGGTCGGCTATTGAAGCCCCAAGCATCTGATAGCCTCCGCATATTCCAAAAACCGGAATCTCACAGGAGAGTTTTTTTACAGCGGCCTCAAGTCCGTTTTGTCTCATCCACAAAAGATCTCCCATCGTATTCTTGCTTCCCGGCAAAAAAACTATATCCGGATGACGCAGCTCATTTACTGTTGACACATACCTCACTGTTACCTCGGACATCTGCTCAAAGACATTGAAATCCGTGAAATTTGATATTCTCGGATATCTGATGACCGCTATATCAATAAGCCCATCTGTCTTTTTGTCAAAGCGCTCTGTCAGGCTGTCCTCATCCTCAAGCTGTACATCCATACATGGCACCACTCCGGTGACAGGCACCCCGCCTCTCTCCTCAAGCATCTGTATTCCCGGGTCAAGTATTGTCTTGTCTCCACGGAATTTATTGATAATAAGCCCGCAGACACGATTCTTTTCCTCATCGGTTAAAAGCATAAGTGTGCCAAGAAGCTGCGCAAAAACACCACCTCTGTCGATATCACCCACGAGCAGCACCGGTGCATCCACCATACGCGCAAGCCCCATGTTTACAATATCATTTTCCTTCAGATTTATCTCCGCCGGGCTTCCCGCACCCTCAATCACTATGATATCCGCATACTCCTCAAGCTTTTTAAACGCCTTTTTTATATCCGGTATCAGAGTTTTCTTGTATGCAAAATACTCTCTCGCCGGCATGTTCTTAAGTACCCTTCCGTTTACAATCACCTGTGAGCCTGTATTATTTGTAGGCTTTAAAAGAATAGGATTCATGCAGACCATAGGCTTAATGCCTGCTGCCTCAGCCTGCATCACCTGGGCCCGTCCCATCTCAAGTCCTTCGTCTGTTATATAAGAGTTGAGCGCCATGTTCTGTGATTTAAACGGTGCCACTCTGTATCCGTCCTGTCTGAAAATACGGCACAAGCCCGCGACAAGAAAGCTCTTGCCTGAATTGGACATTGTACCCTGTACCATAATTACCTTTGCCATATATATACCTGCTGTCTGAATTTATGTGGTAGTCTGTTGCTTTATCATGAATATTAAACTGTAATGTGAACAGTAACTTCCTTAAAGCTGTGCCAATTGTTCCTCATGAAAAGGAATTTTTATAATTTTCCCTGTAGAGACTGCATACTCATAAAGTCTGCTGTTAAACTGCTCATATGTGCCAAACTCTGTTCTGTCACATATAACGCCCTCGCATGCATCAATAAGCTCCTTTGCCTTTTCAATAAGGGCATCGTCTACAGGCTCAAAGCTTCTTGCGCTGACAATCTCAGCAGAAAGCGCCTTTGCCGCAGGATAATCCAGATCATTTTCATAGATGATTCCTGTCGCAAACGGGATACCCTTTCGCTGTAAGCTCCTAAAGCTTTTTCTGCCCAAGCCCCCTCCTGCTATGACAAATATCCTCGCCCTTCCATCCGGTTTTTCCAGCTCTAAATCCTCTCCTGTTTCGTCAAAGCTTCCTGCCTTAATTCCAAAAAGCCCTGAAACATATTGGTCAGTAAATACCTCCTCGGGAGTTCCGTATCTGTCCACATATCTGCCATCTATACACAAAATATGGTCTGACACACGCTTTGCCATATCAAGCTCATGGAGCGACATGATAACCGTAAGATTCTTCTGTCTTTTAAGCCTTTGAAGTATTGATAAAAACTCAAGCTTGTACTTTATATCAAGATATGAGGTAGGCTCGTCTAACACTATAATCTCCGGCTGTTGGCATATAGCCCGTGACAGCATAACCCGCTGTCTTTGTCCATCGCTTATCTTTGTAAAATCCTTATCTTTTATCTGTGATACATTGACCAGCTCCATCGCCTCATCCACAGCCTTTTTGTCCTCATCCGAAAGTACTCCGAACCGGCCTGTGTATGGATATCTGCCGGTCGCAACCACATCATAGCAGGTCATAAGCTCCGTCTTTAGCTTATCGGTGAACACAACAGCCATTTTCTTTGCAAATTCATTGCCATTCATCGTCACTACATCACTTTTATCAAGATATATCGTACCGCTCACAAGCGAAAGCTGTCTTGCAATACTTTTTAAAATAGTCGATTTACCGGCACCGTTTGGCCCGATTAATGTGAGAATCTCTCCCCTTTTCAGGGAAAAATCAATATTTTCAATGAGCGGCCTGTTATCATATCCAACGGCCAGCTTTTGTGCAGTAAAATAATATTCCATCAGACATTTTTCTCCTTGCTGCGTCTTATCATGATAAACAGCACTACCGGTGCACCAAATACTGCCGTAACCGTGCTGATACTAAGCTCCGTAGGCGCAAACATCATCCTCGCAAGCAAATCACAAAACAGGCAGAACACCGCTCCCCCAAGGAAGCAGGCCGGTATCATATATATGGGCTTTGTGCTCTTTAGCATGCTTTTTACTATGTGTGGCACGGCTATTCCGACAAACGATATAGGTCCCGCAAACGCTACTATACATGCGGAAAGCAGGCTTGAAAGCAATACCAGAAGCACCCGGATGCGCTTTATGTTTACACCTAGATTTACGGCATATGACTCTCCGAGCTGATATGCCATAAGTGGCTTTGACATTAGAAAAACAAAGATAAATGTGATTCCCACCACCATGCTCATCACACCAACGCTGTCCCAGGTCATGCCCGAAAAGCTTCCCCTTGACCAGTTATGCAGATTTACTATGTCGGAATCATCTGCAAATGTCACCACAAACTCAGTCACCGCAGAGCATATGTAGCCAATCATGACACCGCTCACCACAAGCATTGACATGCTGCTTACCTTTCTTGAAATGATAAGCACAAACCCCATTGAAAGCATTGCTCCCAAAAACGCTGCTGCAATCATGGCCAGTGAGCTCACACGTATGGCATTTCCAAGTAAAAATACCATAACAAGTGCCACAATCATCTTGGCTCCCGATGATATACCGAGCACAAAAGGTCCCGCGATTGGATTATGAAAAAACGTCTGCAAAAGATAGCCTGCAAGCGCTAACGCCCCGCCCAGTATCATCGCTGCAATAGCTCTTGGCATGCGGATATCCCACACAATACGTCCTACCCTGTCTGAGTGGTCATAAAGTGTTGCAAATGCAGCCTTAAATGATATGTGTACAGTTCCTATACACACATTCATGATAAGCAATATAATAATTAAGATTATAAGAATAATAAATGTTGTAAAACACCTTATTTTTCTGGTTTTTTCCATGTTGTAGCTCCGCTTTTTATCTTTTTGTGCTATTGATTTTCCTGCATTCTGTCATATCCTGTAACAATTCAGCCCACCACATACATTCCACAAATCACAGTTATTTGAGCTTAAACAGATATTTTATGCCGCTGTCGGGTGCACCTGTAATCATCGAATGCATATCATCAATCATATATCCGATGGACATAGACTGCTGATACATATCGTTCGTGGTGCAAAATACATTGCCACCTTTGACAGCCCTAAAATCAGCAAGCACCGGGCACTTGTCCAAAAGCTCATTCAGATTCTTCACACCGCCGTCTATCGCACTGTTATATATCAGATAGTCAGCATCTATTGCTCCATTGTAGAAATCCTCTAGCTGCATATTCATGGTTGACCTGCCTGTATCGTCGTCATTTGATGCATCAAAAATATATTTTCCGCCGGCAAGCGAAATCATCTTTGGCACATAATCTGTGCTTTTGCGCACCTGAACCTGTCCATTGGATGTGATATAAAAAAATGCAACTGTCGGTCTGCTGTCAGCATTTGCAGCAGTATCGGTACCATCTGTCTTTGCGATGCGATTTACAATATCCACCTGCTCGTTAAAGAGCTCATCGGCCTTTTCATCCCGGTCTGTGAGTGCTCCGAAAAACTTCACCCACTCCACTCTGCCGAGCGGCTCCTCCTCATAGCTTGAGTACTCGATTATTGAAGGGATATCAAAGCTTTTAAGCTTTTCCGTTACCTGCGGCGAATGGGTAATCATAGTATTTTCTATGGCAAGAGAACAATTTTCTGACACCAAAAGCTCATAATCGGGCTTTGAATATTTGCCGGCATAAAGCATTCTGCCACTTTCAAGAGCCTTTCTTGCACTGTCAATGTACCAGCCATCACTGTCAAGCCCCGAAAATTTAATAGTGTCCACTGCATCAAGCTTGTCAAACATATCCATCACACCTGATGCGACCAGATACAAATCACTTACAGGCTCCTTCAATACAATGATATCCTTGTCAATATCCTTTGGAGTCTTTCTGTCCTTTGGCACGGTAAGTATTTGGGTGCCGTCCTTTGTCGTAAGTATCTTGTATCCACCCTCATAATAGTCAACAGAAAAATTCTTTGCATATAAAAGCTTCATACTGCTCTTATATATAAGACCGTTTTGTGCCTCTGCCTCAGCCTTCGATTCGGTATTCCCTGAATCGGAAGAAGGACTGTCGCAGCCTGACAGCCAGAACAGTCCTATAATTGATATCAATATATATATAATTATCTTTTTTCTTCCATGCATAGCTTAATTATTCTCCATCCTCACCAAGCACCTCTGTAGCAGAATCTGAATGGAAGGTAAGTGTGTACTCAACCTCGTGCGGCTTGCTCATAGCAACTGTATCTCCGATAACCTGCATAGGTGTATCAAGCTTAACCGGAATTTCAAATACAGAATTGCCGTCTGTATTTACAGGCATATATTTCTGTCCGTCAACTATCATATAGTCATAGTTTGGACTGCTCCACTGCACTGTTGCAGTAGCGGCTCCACCGCTTATAGTCACCTCAGCCGGTGATGCAATGCTCGCCTTACCGCTTCCGCCCTCGAAATCAAGATTGATATTGTATGTTCCGTCAGGAAGCTCTTTTCCTGCACTCTCAGATACGCTTGCATCTGCGTCCGCAGGTGTGGCATTTGAGACCTTTACCTTGTGGTCATACCATTTGCCCTTTGTACCGATAAGTGCAAGGTCAAATTCCTCATCCAAAACAGGAACCGGTATATCAAACGCATTGACCTCCTCAGTTGTGCCATCGCCACAATCGACAGTCTCAACAGTTGGCTCTAAAAGCTCAGCCTTGTCCTTTGAGGCATCCTTTGCTGTTCCCAAAAAGAGATTTACAATGTGTGTGGATGCAAGAGCAACATGTATTGTTGCCTTGCCATCCTTCACGGTGAGTGTACCTTTGTTGTCATATGCATCATTCACATGAAACATTGAGCTGTCTGTAGTAAACTCTGCTGTATATGTACCATCTGAAAGTGCTATCTTCTCTGTCGCGCTCTGCACTGCTTTTTTGCTTTCTGTTTCAGCTTTTGCATTCTTATTGCCGCAGGCTGCCAAGCTCATGGCACAAACCAGTGTCATTGCAACGATATAAGTAAACTTGTTTCTGAATAATTTTCTCATGTCTGATATACTGCTCCTGTTATTTTATAGCTCCCCCACTATACATTTAAGTAACTGCTACTTGCTCATAGCAGCCGCTGTATGCTCAACATAAAGCTTCTGGATACCCTCAATCTCACCAAGTCCGTTAATCTGTGTATCGATTTTATCAAACTTTCCTGATGCCTTAAACTGTGAAAGCCATGAATCATCATCACTTCCTGCCATATCATTGTTGGCATGGTCTCCTGCAACAACCATAAGCGGACGAAGAATGACGTTCTTGTAGCCAGCGGCTGACACCTTCTCAATGACAGACTCACATGATGTATCCTCCGGCTCACCCTCTACAGTTCCGATAAATACGTTCTCATAACCCAAATCTGTCATCTGGCTCTGCATCTGGCTGTATGAAATCTTTGCTGTATGGCTTGTTCCATGTCCCATAAATACAAATGCTGTGCCCTCTTCCTTTGCAGCATCAAGGCTGTCATAGCCTGCCTTTTCTACTGCTTCCTCTGTAAGAATTTCTGCAACGGCCTTTTTATCCTCATTTACAACTGTTGCATCACTTCCAACCTCACCGAGGAGTGGCTCTGCAATCTTTACAGACTCAAATTTGTCCTTATACTTCTCTACAGCCTCTGAAAGCTCGTCGTACTCTGCGCCATGCATCAGGTGTGTAGGCTGTACCACAAGATTCTTTACACCATTTTTGACTGCACGCTCAAGTGCCTGATCCATATTGTCAATCTTCTCGTCATCTCTTGCCTGTACATGATTGATGATAATCTGTGCAGTGAAGGCTCTTCTGACTGACCAGTCAGGATTTGCAGCTGCTATTGCATCCTCCACTCCCTTGATATCAGCTACACGGCTGTCGTTGAAGGATGTACCAAAGCTTACTACAAGAATCTCGTTCTCGCCGATATCATCCTGGTTTCTCGGATCATCCTTTGAAGCATCGCCTGTATCTCTGCCGAAATAGTCAGGATCAGCATTTTCTCCCTCTACAAGCTCCTTCTGTGCGTCTGTGAGCTTGTCCCAGGCCTCCTTAGCCTCCTTGCACTGCTTGTCTGTATCATCTGTTCTCTCCTGCACGTAGATTGCATCGATTAAATCTGCCACATGCATTGCTGCCTCCTGATCTGCGTTTGCGCTTGTCTCACTCTCTGAAGCCTTAGATGCCTGTGTATCATTCTTTGCATCATCTGCCTTGCTGCCACAGCCGGTCACTGCTGTCATAGCCATAACTGCTGCCATCAGTACTACTACTAATTTCTTTTTCATGTTTTCTCCTTTTCATTCTCCTTGCAGCTATTAAGCTGCACATGTTTTAAATATGTAAGACGAAAACATTTAAAGCGTCAAAAATAAAAGCTCTTTGTACTATTATGTCAAAGAGCTATACATGTCAAAATCCTTCTAACCCAGACTATACGGCTATCATAACCTTGTCTGTAATTATAATTATTTCATCACGTACAGCCAGTTACTCGTGGCTTGAAACACTATTGTTTCCGTACAACACAAAGGCAGGTCTCCCGGCTTATATATCATTGCTTCGGCCGTCTTCCCGGTTGCCCAGTGACCTATCGGCCGTCACTCCTTAATTACGGTGACGAGTTCGTACAGGATTTGCACCTGTTTCCCTTTTCACCGGAGCCAGCTTCACATCGCCTGTCATAAATCAGATTCAAATGCTTGTCTGCTCCGACACCTTTATGCTACATATTTAGTTTCTTCGTGCGTTGCTTATGCAATCGCTTGGATTATTATATTACAACTTGTAACATTATTCAACAGATTTTTATCAGACGCTTTACAGACACATTTACAAAAGCGGTGCAAAAAGCTGCAAAATACTCTGCAGCAGCCTGCCTGCAAATGAGATATCATTTGTGCTTTCCTCATACACCTCCTCTGAAACCGCAAACGTCTCTATCGCATCCTCTTTTATTTTTCCGATGCATTGAGTCCTGTACATGTATACAAAATCCTCAAAATTCCAGTACATGCTCCTGAAATCCAGATTGCATGTGCCAACTATCGCAGTATCATCATCTGCCACTATACACTTAGAGTGTATAAAGCCGGGTGTGTATAGATATATCCTTACCCCCGCCTCAATAAGAGGTCTGAAATTGGCTTTTGTCTGCAGATAAATGAGCTTTTTATCGGGAATCTTAGGTACAACAATACGCACATCAACACCTGACCTGGCTGCCGATATCATAGCATGTGACAGCTCCGTTCCAAGTATCAGATATGGTGTAAAAATATAAACATATTTTTTTGCTCTTGAAATGATACTCACATAAAGATTCTCTCCTACATCATCATGCTCAAGTGGAGAATCGCAAAACGGCTGGACAAAACCGCTTTTCTCTGTATGCAATCTTCGGATTTTTGAG
>OBCQ01000487.1_pt1 | contig 10694 bp, 2 predicted proteins | sample 1517991 | NCBI WGS metagenome assembly OBCQ01 (sample SAMN03418263, study PRJEB22391) | human gut metagenome | biome: human-gut; feature: organic feature; material: feces | host: Homo sapiens | place: Tanzania | collected 2013-01
TGAGACCTACGCCGACAAGGCCATTGATGCGGCCCTGGGAGACAGCGAAGCTGCTCAGACCATGTTTACCACGGACACGCTGGTTCAGGCACTGGAAGCAGGACTGACCGGCGGCGCGTCCGGTGCATTGGGCGGCGCTGTGGGCACAGGGCTTTCCAAGATGAACGCAGGAGATTCCAGCCTGCGGGGCAACGTGGAGCGGTATGCCGCTCAGGACGAATACGAGCAGGCGCTGAAGGATTACCAGCGCCGGGAGGAACTGGCGAGGGAGCCGGGAAAAGTGGATGTAGCCAGCGTGGATGAAATGGCTGCGGCTGAGGATAGCGGTGCGAGTGCTGCACCGGTATCGGGCAATGTGGCGGTGCAGCAGAATACTGTTGAGAATGCCGGGGAAATGGTGGAAAGTTCGAGAGAAGCGGGCTCACCCTCTCAGTCGGTGCAGAGCGCCGCCAGCTCTCCCGAAGGGCGAGCCCTTGGCATGTCGGGCAGCTCTGAGCTGGACGCTGAAGGCCGTACTGGACAGAAGGCGGCGGAGGACGACGGCATTGTAAATGTTCCTCAGCAGGCGGTCATGCAGGCGGCGACCACGGAAGAAAGTGCTCTGGGTGAAGCAGACAGCAGCCCGATGCGGGAGACCTACGGCATGGAAGCACCGAGGACGGAGGGCCAGAAGCAGGCCCGGACGGAGCAGGTGCTGCGGAGCTGGAAGGTGGGCGAAAAGGCGGCGCAGGAGATCAGTCTGAAACAGCCGGAGGGCGTGGACAGTGACCGCTATGCGGCGGCAGCATCGACGCTGTACCGGCTGGGCCAGATGGAGGACGTGAAGAACTTTGACCAGGCGCTGGAGCTGGCGGGCACCGGCAGCGGCATGGCGGCCAACGTGAACTATGTGCTGGGCAACCTCAAGGGCCGGAACGCGCTGGAGATCGCCTACACCTACGGCAAGGATGCGGCAGAGACCCGGTGGGCCGAGAGTCAGCTGGGTGGAAACCTGACCGAGAAGAGCCTGACGGGCCGGGGCGAGACCATTTACAAGGGGACCCTGCGCAATGCGAATGACGCTGGCAGCCAGGTGATCGAGCTGAACGCGGCGGCAACCGGCACCACGGCGGTGATGAAGAACGTGCTGCAGAACGGTGCGGGACAGGCAGACAGCCGGGTGCGAGCTTATGTAGACACTGAGACGGCCCGGATCTTCTTTGGGGACAGCGCACAGGATACGTTCGGCACGGTGCTGCACGAGGACTACCACTGGTACAACGCACTGGACAGCGAGGGAGCAAAGACTTTGCAGGACCATGCCCTGCTGTATCTGGCCAGGAGCAGCGGCTTTGAGACCGTGGACGAGATGATCCGGGAGAAGATGACCGACTATGACCAGCAGAATCTGACCTATGAGGAAGCTGCCGAGGAGCTGGTGGGCGATGCCTGGCGGGGCATCTTCTCCACCGAGGCGGACTTCAAGCGCTGGGTGGAGTTCCAGCGCGGGCAGGCCGAGAAGAACAGCGGCAGGGCCGGGAGCATCCGCACCGTGATGAACCGGGTGAAGGAGATGCTGGGCGGCATCATCAGCCGGGCCAAGGAAGTGCTGGCCCTTGACCCCGACAACCGGGCGGCCCTGAAGGCCCAGCGCCTGGCCGAGAATGAGCGGAAAATTTTGCAGGACGAATACTTTGCCCACGCCCAGCAGGCCATGGACAACCTGCGCAGTGCAAAAGAAAACGCCGCTGCCCTCAAGACAGAGAGCGCGGCGGAAGGACGCAATATTCGTTTTTCGATCCAGAAGGATGCCGACGGGGAGAGCTACATCAAAATAGATGAAGATATCCTGAATGGTGTTCCCCGCAAAGAATGGAAAACCGTAGTGAAGCAGGCCATCAAGGAACGGTATCCAAACGGTTTTGAGCGGAACGGATGGACGATTCTGAACAGTAAGGAAGGCCGTAAGGAATTTGTCTGGTCGAGGTATACCAAGGGTTTGCAGTGGGAAAATGGTACGGCATACGCAGACAAGCTGCGGATGGCTGCAAATCTGGATGAGATCATCCGGACTGCAGATGAGGTTTACAGAGAACCTGCTTTCCACAAGAATGCAGAAGCATTCAACCGCGGCAAAATTAAAGTTATGGTTGGGCCGAATGCCTATGAAGCCGATGTTCTGACCGCCATCAAGGCAGACGACCGGGAGATTTTCTATGATATTGTAGACGTTCAGCCTACAAAAATAGAACCCTCCGGCAAAGCCCACATGGAATCCGAAGATTCGGGGAGCAGAGGGTCGGAGGGTTCTATTTATCAGGAAAGCGCTGACACGGTACTCAAAACCGAGGAGGGCGGTGAAGCCCCTAAGCTGCTTTCTAAGAATAGTATAGCACAAGAAAATGCCGAAAGCAAGGGAAACAGCGAACCTGTGAAGAAATCGGTGCGGTTCCAGCTGAGTGCACCAGTGGAGGTAGACCAGAACAAGGATCTTGTGGCCGTGCACAACCTGACCGCCGAAAACCTGCAGGAAGCGCTGGAGCTGGGCGGGATGCCCTCGCCGTCTATTGCGGTGGTGAAAGCCCGGGAAGGTCACACCAAGTATGGCCCCATCTCGCTGGTGTTCAACTCCGATACCATTGACCCCATGGTGAACCGGGCAAACCGTATCTATGGTTCGGATGCCTGGACACCCACCCGGCCCAATGTGGAGTACAAGGTGAAACCGGATAAGGCCAGAGCACTGAACACTGAACTGGCCGAACTGAGCCGGAAAACGGCGGGCGGCGAGTTTGCGCGGAGCAATGCCATCACCGGAATCATGGACATGGAAGCATCCGATAAGAGCCCGAAACAGCTGGCAGAGAAGCTGGCCCAGAATCCCAGCGTGAAGGCCGCATATCTGGCTGACATAGGGGAGACAGTGGATGTTGCCATGAAGCAGGAGGAACGGTTTACTGCTTCACAGGTGCGGAGAAGCGAAAAGACCATTGAAGCAGTGGGCGGTGAAGAAGCGCTGCGGAACATCATTGAGACTGACCGGGCCAATGATAACCATGACCTGGCCCATACCGTGCTGGAAAAGGTGCGGGAAGCAGAAAAGGCCTGGGCGATGGAAGAGTTCGGGTGGAGCGAAGAAAAGGCTCAGAAAAAGGCCGAGAGAGTAATCCCCCCGAAGCTGCTGATACTGCTGAATAACGCTTATGATTACATGGTAACCGAGGACAAGGGCGGAAAATTGGTGCGGGATACCGATGCCATGCTGAAGGAAGTACAAGAAAAAGCACTGGATCAGGATGTGGCGGAATGGATCCTGCCGAAGGTGGAGAAGATTCTGGGTGAGAAGGGAATCTACAACGGCAAAGATATCTACACCCGGAACGGCAACCGGCGCAGTTTTGCCCAGCTGCACAACAGTTACACGCTGGAAAACCTTGTGGCTGCCATGAACCAGCAGGATGCCCGTGGACAGGGAGCCTGGGGGCTTGCAGCCAGCACCCTGATGAGCACGGCCACGGCGGAGTATCAGAACCTGGACGAAGTGCGGGCGGACAAGGGCCGCTTGCAGCAGATGCCGGAGGAAGAGTACAAGGCGCTGCTGGAAAAGGCAGATGACCAGATCAGCGATATCCTTGACAAGCTGCGGAGAGAGACTACGCCCCATGCAGACAACAGCTTTGAAGAGCGGGAAATTCTGGGCAGCATCCTGATGCAGGCCGCACAGGGAAAACAGACGGCGGCAGCCATTGGCAAGGCCTTTGCAAAAGAGGGGTACACCATTGGCAAGGACACGGCCCAGATGATACTGAACCTGTACAAGAGCGTGGCTGCCATTCCCACCGGGTACTTTGAAGCGAAGCCCCAGCGGGCCGTGGGCTTTGATGAGGTGCGGGCGGCGATCCTGCCCGACAACACCAGCAGCACCCTGATCGACAGCCTGAAAGAGACCGGCATTGACGTGAAGCTCTACAAAGCCGGGGACGATGCCCAGCGCACGGCCCTGCTGAACAAGGTGCCGAACGTCCGTTTCCAGCTGGCCGAACAGGCGGAACGGGACGCGCGGAAGAACACCCAGCGGCAGGCAAGCCGGGCCATTGCGGACAACAGCGCGGCGATGGAAACGCTGGCCCAGATGATGGGTGTGACCCACGGTGTGCGGATCAGCCAGGATTCCATTGACGGGCTGGCGGTGCGGTGGACAAAGGCCAACGGCAGCAGGGCCGACCGGACGAAGATTGCCGGAGAGACCCGGGCGCTGGTGGAGTACATGACGGCGGACGGGGCCAGCATGAGCAAGGCCAGCGCGCTGTCTGAGACCATTGCGGATGAAATACTGAGCGGGGCCACCTACCGGAACACCGAGCTGTGGGACGAGTACCCGGAATACCACGACCTGAGCTACACGGTGAACAAGGACGGCCAGGCCAAGGCGGAGCTGGTGAAACGGTACGGGACGTGGAGTGAAGCGGTGGCGGAGGCCCGGAAGCACGGCGTGAAGCTGCGGCAGGCAGAGGGTGTGCGGGACGGCAACCCGGCGGAAGTGTATGAATCCATCGTCAACGACACCCGGGCCATGGGCGGCACCAAGGAAGGGGCAGCGGCCTTGTTCCGGGGCGCGGCCCAGGCGGCAGGCGTGGACGGCGCGGCCAGCATGGAGAGCACCGAGTGGCTGGATGTGCTGATGAACGTGCACGATGCCATCAAGCCCAGGATGATGAGCCGCTTTGCAGATGCTGCCGAGTACGAGGATGCCAAAGTGGAGCTGGCCGACCGGATGCTGGGTGATATCCTGAACGTGCCGGAGATGACCGATGCACAGGCCATCTTTGACGGGTTCCAGCGCTGGCAGCGCCAGACCGTGGCCGCTGCCGTGGGTGAGGAGAACGCGGAGCAGGCGCTGAAGGACCTGCGGAAGGTGCAGAAGGAGCAGAACCGGGAGTTCAACCGGAGGATGTACGAGAACAGCCGGAACGGAAGCCGGGATGAAGCACTGCGGCAGTGGACAGAACAGCAGAAGCGGAATGAAAAGGCAGAAAAGCTGCTGGATCAGAATCTGGATACGCTGGGGCTGGACATCACAAACTACGGCGACATGGCCGAAAAGCTGGATGTGCTGAAGGAAGCCTACGAACGGGAGTGGAAGGCCGAAAAGAAGCGGCTGAAGGAAGAGCGCCAGCAGATGCTGGACGAGATCCGGCTGGAGAACAAACAGTTGAAGCGGGAGAACTGGAACCTTTCGCACCAGGTGGCAGGAGAACAGCGCCGGGCTGACCGGGCTGAGTGGCAGCTGATCCATCAGGAAAACGAACTGCTGGAATGGGAGCAGGAAAATCAGCGCAAAGCTCAGGAGTGGCAGGAAAAGCAGGCGGAACGAAACGCAATTGCCATCACTGCGGCCCAGCAGCAGCGGGACGAGGACATTGCCATTGCCAAGAAGCTGGCCGAGAAGCGGGTGCAGAAAGCCCGGGACGGACGGCAGAAGGACGAGCTGCGGCGGGGTATCCGGGCCAATGCTGCCCAGCTGAACCAGATGATCCTGCGGCCCAGCAAGGACCGGTATGTGCAGCCCCACCTGATCCAGCAGGCGGCAGAGGTGGCAAAGCTGGCGGATATGACGATTTTGAATACGTCTGCAGTAAATCGCCTGGCCGCTTTGGAGAGCAGTATTCGGGGAGAATTTGGCACAGAAGAAAAACCGATTACAAGTGCTATGAGCGAGGACTGGAAAAGGAGCGGCGTGGCAGATATGCTGAGTGCACTGCAGAAAGACCTGAATGCCAGCAAGCAGGCCCAGCTTGACCGGCTGAACCAGCAGCTGACCGAGGCCGAGGCGCTGCCGGACAGCGAAAAGGCCGAGATGCTGCGTGACAGGCTGAGAAAGCGGATCCGGGAGACCGAGAACCGCACCTATCTGCCCCTGACGGTGGATCAGATGCGGATGCTGAAAGCCATTACGACCAGCACCCTGCATGTGATCCGGACGGCAAACAAGACCCTGAGTTTGCAGAAAGCTGAAGCGGTGGACAAGATCGCCAACGAGGCGGCTGCGGAGGTACGCCAGAGCAAGGGCAACGATGGAAAGCTGCGGAGTGCCCTGACCAGGTACAACCTGGACATGCTGGGGGCAGGCCGTGTGTTCCGGATGCTGGGCGGCTACAAGTCGGGCGGCCAGATGGAGAAGCTGGCCACCATGCTGAATGACGGACAGCGGGAACAGACCCGGATCACTGTGGAGGGGACGAAGCTCTTTGACAATGTGACGGGCAGGGAAAACCTCAAGCAGATGCAGAAATTCGCAGGCCCCGGGGCGGAGCTGGTGGACATTGGCCTGAAGGACAGCAAGGGCCGGGCCGCACCTCTGACCCACGCCCAGCTGTGCAGCCTGTACATGCACCTGCAGAACGCCGACAGCCGGGAGCACCTGCTGAACGGCGGCCTGACGATCCCGGATGCGGAGGAATACAACAGGGGCGACATTGAGAAGGCCTACCAGAAAGGCCAGACCGTGAAGATCGGGATGCTGACGGACAGCGCGGGAAACCCCATGGCCGACACTGTGATCCAGGCCGTGGAAAAGGCTATGACCGACTACGACCGGGCCTGGTGCGAGGACATGAAGCGATTTTTTGGCAGCTACACCACGAACCTGATCAACGAGACCAGCATGAAGCTGCTGGGCTACCAGCGGGCCACCGTGAAAAACTATTACCCCATTGCGGTGGACAAGACTGCGCTGGCAACCCAGATCGAGGGCGTGAAGCTGGATGCCACCATCGAGGGCCGGGGCTTCCTGAAGAACCGTGTCAAGAGCCAGATGCCCATCCTGCTGGAGGAGTGCAGCAGCGTGGTGCAGCGGAGCCTGCGGGACACGGCAGCCTATGCCGGACTGGCGGCACCCATCCGGGATGTGCAGAAGGTGCTGAACAGCGGCATCGAGACCGAGGACGGCATCAAGATGCTGAAAAATGGTATCCTGAAAGAGCAGTGGGGCCAGAGCGCGACGAACTACATCGATGACCTGCTGACCGACCTGCAGACCACCCAGCGGCACCGTTCCACCACGGTCACCCGGGCACTGAACCGGCTGCGGAGCAACTACGCCGGGGCCATCCTGACCCTGAACCCGGGCGTGGCCATTGCACAGGCGGCATCTCTGCCCACGGCAGGCGCGGTGCTGGGTGCGGACACCATGGCAGCGGTGGTGCCTTTTGTGAAGAACTTTTCCGGCAAGCAGCGGGCGGCGCTGGAGGCGGAGATCGCACAGCACGGGGATGTGCTGCTACGATACCGACTGCGGGGCAGCCAGCGCGGTGAACTTGCCAGCATTGGCGTGAGCCAGGGCGTGGCCGAGAAAGCTATGGATACCCTGCCCAAGTGGGTGACCGGCTGGATCAACAGCATGGATGAGATCACGGTGGCGGCACTGTGGGAGGGCTCCAAGCGGTATGTGGAACACCATGCGGGAGAGTTTGGCCTGATGGATGAAACCCTCTCAGTCGCTTCCGGCGACAGCTCCCCTAATAGGGGAGCCAAGATCGAGCAGAATGATGCCTACTGGGAAGCGGTGAACAAGACCTATCAGCGAGTGATCGAGGAGACCCAGCCCAACTACACCACCATGCAGCGGGCGGGGATACAGCGCAACCCGGATCAGATGACCAAGACCCTGACCATGTTCACGACCCAGCGCTTCCAGAACTACGGCATCCTGGCCGATGCGGTGATGGACTACAACGCCCAGAAGGCACGGGACAAGGCTGCGCCCAGCAGCGAGACAGCAGAAGAAGTGAAGCGGGCCGGAAAGAACCTGAACCGGGCAGTGGTGAGCCAGGTCACCCAGACTGCTGTGTTTGCGCTGATGAAGATCGGTGCGGACTTCCTGCTGCACCGGTGGGACCGGGAACAGGATGAAAACGGCGATGTGCCCGCGGCCAGCATGACAAAGCGGTTTGCTGACCTGTTCCTTGAGAGCGCTGCGGGTAACTTTTTGTATGGCAGCGAACTGTACAGCCTGGCAAACAATGTGATCCAGGGCAAGGATTATGACGTGGTGAGCGCTTCCAACCTGAGCATCGTCAACGATGTGAGCGCGGATGTCGTTAAGATCGTGGCGGATGTGATGAAGCTGCTGAACAGGGACACGGCGGACATGTCGGAAGCGGAGCTGGAAAAGTTCCACCAGAATCTCATCAAGCATGTGTGGGCCTTTGTGGATGACGGCTTTGACGCACTCGGTGTGCCCATGGGCAATGCGGACAAGTTCCGGAAAGCGGTGGCAGGATACCTTTCGGATATCGAAAAGGCGGCAAAGGGAGAAGGATTCTCCTTTAACTCTTTGCCCAGCAGCGCCACCGGACAGTATGACCGGCTCTACAATGCCATTGCCGAGGGCGACAAGGACAATGCTGCCGGGGCCATGGAGAAGCTGCAGGCCATGGGTAAGGATGAAAAGACAATCACCAGCCGGCTGAAAACCAGGCTGAAGAAGTACAGCCCGGAGGTGGAGCAGGCGGCCAAGGCCCGGAACGAGGGCGACGACCGGCAGCGTCAGAAGCTGACGGAACAGATCGTGCGGGATATGTATGACACCCTGGGCATCCGGGAGGGCGTGAAAGCTGACGCGGAGAAGCGGGCATGGGTGATCGACCTTGTGACCGGTGCCATTGACAGCAAGGCAGACGAGCTGCTGGCGGGAGGCACCGAGGGCAGCGTGTACGATGCTCTGACCGAAGCGGTGGACACCGGCAGGGCCAGCGACGTGCAGGACGAGATCCGGCGGCTGCGGACGGCGGGCAAAGCGGACAGCCAGATCAAGAGCAAGATCACCGATGCGGTGAAAGAGGAGTATCTGGCAGGCAACGACCACGACCGGGAACAGCTGGAACAGATGCTGCTGAGCCTGACGGACAGTGACGGCAAGGCCTACTATGCCGAGAAAACCTTTACCGACTGGAAAAAACAGGCTGCCAAGAAGGCAGAGAAAGAGGCAGGCACGACGGATGAGTGGGCGGGGATAAGATAAAGCGCCTTGCATTTCGGACAGTTCCGGTGTATACTGAATGTGAGAAAGTTGGAAAATCTGATTTTTGAGAAATCTGCAAGGAGATGATAGAGATGCTGACGGAACTGAGGGCAAAATCCCAGATCACGATCCCCCGGGATATTGTGAACCGCTTAGGGCTTTCAGAGGGCGACAAGTTGGAGATCATGGAGCGCAATGGTGCGATCCAGATCGTTCCGGTGGCAGTGTACCCCAAAAAGTATCTGGATGCACTGCGCAGTGAGATCGACGAGGCAAAAGCCAAGGTGGCAGCGGGAGAGCAGCCGACCTTTGATTCGGTGGATGCTTTGTTCAATATGCTGGATGGTGCAAACTGATGGCTTACAAAATCACATACACCAAGCGATTCCTGAAGAATTTGAAAAAGCTGAACGCGGCAGAAAAAGCCCAGCTGAAAAAGAAACTGGAATTGCTGATGCAGGATCCACTGTATCCTTCTCTGCGCACCAAACGCATTCAGGGAACATCTGATCTGTTTGAGTTCAGCGTGAATATGGACGTTCGGGTGATCTGGTCTTACGATGGGGAGACCCTGATTCTGCTGATCGACATCGGACACCACGATATCCTGAACCAATTCTGAAGCCAAGAAACAAAAAGGAACGCTTCGGCCTTACGGCTGGGGCGTTCCTTTTTGTATGTCCGGGGTAGTTGCACCCGGCGGGGCGTGATAGGATAGGGGCAGGAAGGGAGTGAAACTGTGAGCCAACTGGATATCAAGATCAGAAAGCTGCAGGACAATGGGTCCACGTTCCGGGCGAACATTGAGACGCTGTATCTGGGCGGCGTGCGGAGCGCCAAGGTGGACGAGCTCCGCTTTGAGCTGCCGGAAGAGTGGAAGAACTGCACCGTGACCCTGCATGTGCAGCGACTGAGCGGCACAAAGCCGGACCCCCAGCTGCTGGACGAACAGAACAGCGCACTGGTAGACCGGCGCTGGACACTGGAAAAAGAAGGCACCTGGATGCTGCTGGCCATCAACGACAGCGGCTACATTGCCATGACCAAGCCCGGCAAGTACACCTGTTATGACACTATCGACACCGACACGACCACCGAGAACATTACGCCGAGCATCTATGAACAGTTCGTGGCCGAGGTGACGAAGTACGCCAAGCAGGCGCTGGAGAGCATGAACAAAGCCAAGGCCAGCGAGGAAGCAGCGGCCAGATCTGCTGAAGAAGCAGCAAACTCTGCCGCCAGCATGGAAGAAAGCGTGCGGGTGAGCGGAGAAAATGCCGAAAAGGCTGCAAACAGTGCTGCTGCGGCAAAGAAAAGTGAGGAAGCGGCAGCAAAGAGCGCAGAGGCATCTGAGAACAGCGCTAAGAAAAGCGCCGAGAGTGAGAGTGCATCCAAGGCTAGTGCGGAAAAGGCAAAGGCCAGTGAAGAGGCGGCGAAAAAGAGCGAGGACGCAGCAGCCCTGAGCGAGACCCACGCCGCCGCCAGCGAGAAGAACGCCAAGGCCAGCGAGACAGCCGCCAAGCAGGCCCTGCAGGACACGGAGACGGAGCACAGTGCCGCCTTGCAGGACATCGCACAGGCCCGCACCACGGCCCTGAACGACGTGGCTAAATCCACCAAGACGGCCACCGCTGCGGCAAACACTGCCACCCAGCAGGCCACCGCCGCTGCGGGGAGCGCTTCTGCCGCCGCC
>OBCQ01000489.1_pt1 | contig 10679 bp, 9 predicted proteins | sample 1517991 | NCBI WGS metagenome assembly OBCQ01 (sample SAMN03418263, study PRJEB22391) | human gut metagenome | biome: human-gut; feature: organic feature; material: feces | host: Homo sapiens | place: Tanzania | collected 2013-01
CTATTTTACCGAAAATAAGAACGGCGAGCCGATTCGCTCCACCACCATCGCGATTCACGGTGAAAATCATCGCGTCATCGGCTTTATCTGCATCAACTTCTTCCTGAACCTGCCCCTCGCCACCTTCATTCGCGAAAACTATTCCTCCGAGCGTCTGCATGTATTCTCCGAGACCTTCGCGGAAAACTCCCGGGAGATCATCGAAAAGCAGGTCGTGAAAATTCGCGACGAGGTCTTTTCCGACAAGAAGATTCCTTTGAACAACAAGAACAAGGAAATCATTTGCCGCTTAAGCAACTGTGGGATCTTTAACCTGAAAGATAGCGTTGTCCTCGTAGCGGAGCAGCTCGGGATCTCCAAAAACACGGTCTACCTCCACCTCCGTCACTGCCTGTAACACAGGCGCGGCGTCCCCCGGTGCACTGCATCGTTTTTTCAAAATCAGCTTCCCATCTCAGATGGGAAGCTGATTTTGTCAGACTGTCAAAAAACCTCGTAGAGTTTCGCCGCGCACGGCGAAATAAAGTGTAAATCGGTTTTGTCCGGTGGCGTGTACATCGGACAAAACACAAAACGCCCGGCAAGTGTGGAATTTGTGCGCAAGCAGCGCACAAATTATGCGCGCAGCCGGGTGCAGCCTTTTCAAACGCGAACCAAGCCCCCGCGGTTCGCGTTTGAGAGCTTGTCAAAATGACTATTTTGACAAGCTCAATCAGCTTCCCATCTCGAATGGGAAGCTGATTTTGTATGCTCGGGTTCAGGCGGTGCGGCGCTTGCTGCCGTAACGTGTGACCCATTTTCCGCTGCGGTAAAAGAGCACCGCCGGGATCCAGCCCAGCACCCAGCAGATCGAGAACGCATACCAGACGCCGATGTAGCCAAAGCGATGACCGAGCAGAAGCGGAAGCGCGATCTTGGAAACAAGCTCGATGCCACCCGAGATCAGCGGGATGCGCACCTCCTCGACGCCGCGCAGCATGTAGTTATACAGCCAGATGAGCGCCAGGAACGGATACATCAGCGGGACGATGCTCAGAAAGTCGCCGCCGATCTGCAGCACCTGCGCAAGGCGCGGGTCGTCTGCGGAGAGAAACGCCATCAGAAGCGGTGTGCGCAGCGTCCGGATCAGCAATCCGAATGCCAGCGCGACGCCTGCCGCAAAACAGGCGCTCTGGCGCATCGTCTTTTTCAGCCGCTCGACCTGTCCCGCGCCGATGTTCTGTGCCGCAAAGGTGCAGAACGCGGTCGCAAAGTACAAAAACGGCAGAATGATGAACTGATGAATCCGGTCTGCGGCGGAATACGCCGCCACCGTATCCGTTCCGAAGGTATTGATGATCGCCGCAACGATCATGTCCCCAATGGCGAGGATCGACGATTGCAGTCCCATCGGGATGCCGATCCTGGAGATCCTGCCAATATTGCGCATGTCCGGCCGAAGGTCGGAGGCGCGCAGGCGCAAGAAGGGATAGCGATGCACCGCATAGACGAGGCACAGCACGCCCGAGATTGTCTGCGAAAGGACCGTGGCGACGGCCGCTCCGGCAACACCCGCGCGAAGCACCAGCACGAACAGGAAATCCAGAGCAATGTTCAGCACGGTGCATACGATCAAAAACAGCAGCGGCGTTTTGCTGTCGCCAAGCGCCTGCAGCACGGCAGCGGCGTTGTTGTATACGATCTGTCCAGCGCTGCAGCAGATGTAGATCCGCAGATAGAGCACGGCCTGCGGCAGGATGTCCTCCGGCGTCTGCATCAGCCGCAGGAGCGGCTCCACGCAGAAGCCGCCTCCGACGCCGAGCACGAGCGCGCAGAGGCCTGTATAATAGAGCGTGCTTGCAAGCGACGCCGCAATGTCGCGCTTTGAGCCCGCGCCGTATGCCTGCGCAAGCACAACAGAGCAGGCGTTTGCAAGCCCGCTGTTGAGTGAGAGCAGGAAGAAGATACACGTGCCTGTGGCGCCGATCGCCGCCAGTGCGTCCGAACCGACCACATTGCCGACCACAAGGCTGTCCGTCACGGTGTAGATCTGCTGGATAAACGCGCCCAGGATCATGGGCAGAGAAAACCGCAGGACCGCGCGGAAGCCGCTTCCGTTCAAAAGGTCCGGCTTCATGCGTTCTCCACCAGGACCTGAACCACGCTGCGTGCCGGAACATGGACCCGCAGGCTCTTGCCGCAAAGCTCCGGACGCGCGTCACCGAAGATGGCCTCCGCATGTGCCGCACCCGGAAGCCAAAGCTCCAGCTCCGCCTCGGCGCCTTCTGTATTCTCGTTGTAGAGCGCGTAGATGCTGCGGCGCTCCGCAGCGTCGGCAAAGACGTTGCAGTATACGCCCTCGCAGGCGGTGTCATACAGCGGAATGGGCTTCGGCCCCTGGAAAATATCGCGGTAGCCGAGATAGAGCTTCTTCCACGCGCGAATGGTGGCTTTCTGGTCATCGGAATACGGCAGCCAGCGGCCGAAAATATCCTGCCAGATCACAAGCGGCGCGCCGCCGAAGATTGCGCGCTGGATGAGCATGTTTTTGTCCTCATAGCGCAGCCATCTGCCAATCTGCGGCGCAATGTGCTGCGGCAGAAGGAAGCGCAGGACATCGACCTCCGGCATCGGCTCACGCCGCCAGAACTCGTCCCACGATGAAGTCAAAAACTCGATAGGGTGGTTCTTGGTCGGATGGAACTGCGTTTGCAGCAGCACGCCGGGCTTGACGTTGTCGCACTTTTTGCGGAAGGAGTACGGAAGATCGCACATGGTATCGAGCTGATAGCCATCCGCATCCGTGTCCGCCACGAGTCTTGCAAATTCGTCGCCCATCGACTCCGTCGTTTCTGTTCTGCCCTGATCCCACGGAATATACGGCAGGAGCACATAGACGCCTCTTTTGTGGAACTGATCGACTGCCTCGCGCAGGGCGGCTCTGCCGCCGGGGAAATCGTCATAGAAGTCCCACTGCGTGCGCTGGTCGATGCCGAGACGCGGATACTGGTTCCAGATGGTGACGGTGTCATAACCGCCGAATTCCTCACCCTGCCGCAGAAGGCCGTCCACATCGATCTTCATCGTCCTGCGGTCAAAGCCCTCGCCGCCGTAGAAAAAGACGAAGTTGTGGATGGCGGTGTTGTAGAACCACTGCAGATCCTCGCGCTTATACTCCGAGAAGTCATATTTCGCCGACCAGAAATCGCGGTAACGGTCGAACGCTTCCGCCCAGCCGCGGCAAAGGCCGGTGATCATCAGCTCCACCGTATCGTTGAAGGAGGCATCGGGCGCAATAAAGATCTCGTCCTCGCGGATGGACTGCGCGCTTTCGCGCTCCGTCAGGATCTTGTTCTGGTTCTGGTTCGGGCCGGGGCTTCCGAGGTCGGAAAAGACCGGGAAGGTCACGCTGAAGCCGTGGCGGCGGTCTTTTCCCAGCAGCACCAGCGGCGGACGGATGTCCGAGCTGTACTGATAGTCCCGCAGCGGCATGATGATCTTTTTACCCTGTTCACTGCGGAACTGGCAGCCGGGCGCCATGAGCGTGTCCCCTTCTCCGTCCAGCTCCAGCTCGCTGAGCAGCGGAATGCGCAGGAACGAGACGTATGGCACGCCATAGCGGTAGCCATCGTAGACCTGATACAGGACGCGGATGGTCTCGCGGCGGTCGTTGATAAAATGGATCTTGACCGCAAGGCAGTCTTCCTCGCGCGTATAGTGCGCAGTGAGGAGCTGCTCTGTCCGGTCTTCGCAGACGCTTACGGATTGCAGCACGAAGTCTGCGTTGCTGTAGAGGGTATCGTAAATGCGCAGGAAAAACAGCGGGCGGCCGCAGTTGCAGAGTGCCTCACTGCCGCGGTTTGTGAAAGAGCGGATGACGTCCTGCCGGTCAAAATCCAGCTCCAGCCGCAGGGCGTTGTTCTGCATTACGAACTGACGGATGTTTTCAGCCATTTACCGCACCTCCCTGACGCAGCGGAAGCCTGCCGTTGCGATCCTGTCCATCGCATCGCCAAGCAGATGGACCTTCAAGTGACAATCGTTTCGTACCGCGCCGCTTTCCGTGTGCCAATAGTACGGCGCCGTATAATAAGAGCCGCCGCGCAGGACGATGAAGGTATGTCCGTCACCGCCGTCGGTGATGCGCTCGCTCGTAAATTCCCAGACATTACCGCACATGTTGTACAGTCCGAAAGGCGAGCGTCCCTCCGGATGGGCGTTGACCGGCTCAAGGTGCTCACTGAACACATTGCAGCAGGCATAGCGTTTTTCATTGCCCCACGGCCACGCGAGCTTGTCGGGGCCGGCGGCAAGATACTGCCACTCCTGCTCCGTCGGGAGCCGCTTTCCGTAAAACGCGGCATACGCCTTCGCGTCGTCCTGACTGACGTTGACGACCGGCAGATCGGCGTCCTCTTCACGGTAGCTTCCGTTTTCCCAGTGCTTGAGATAGTTTTCCGTGTGCTCCGGCTGATAGCCGCTTTCGCGCAGGAACTGCGCGTACATGGCGTTCGTGACACAGTAGACGTCCGCCTCCAATGGGCCGACCGTGACCATCTTCGGGCCGTGGTCCATCTGGCAGTCGCCCTCCATGATGCGGTGGCAGACACGGTAGATATAGCTTGCAGGTTCGATTCGGACAGTTTCCTGAGCGATCATTTTATACAGACTCCTTTCTCTTGGCTCGTTCCCATTTGTGGTGCATGCGGCAGAAAACCGCAGTCGCCGCGACCGCAAGCAGGATCTGCGCGATCACATACGGCGTATAGGTATGCAGCCGGTCAAAGCAGGCGTTCATCAGCGCAAAACCGACCGTGTTTCCTGCGGCAACGACCGCGGAGAAAAAGCCGATGTACGTTCCGTACTCCTCGGCCCGCAGGAGGGATTTTGCGAGAAACGGCGCAAAATTCATGATATTTGCGATAGACAGTCCAAAAACCACAACGAACAGATATGCCTGCCATGTGCTTCTCGCGCCGATAAACAGCGCAGCGCCCACGGCAAAGCACCCCATTCCGGCGCAGGCGGCGGCGCGGATGCCGCACCGGTCATAGATCACACCGTGCAGGATCTTTCCGGCCGCGGAGATCAGCAGCGCCGCGCCGAGCATGTTCGCGCCGAACTCCGGTGCAAAGCCCCGGTCGGTCATGTGGGCGGAAATGCTCGCCTCCATGGGGTAGATCGTCAGTCCGACCGCAAAGCAGAGCGCCAGCGCGCACCGCACCATCCGGTCTCCGAGAAACCGGCGCAGCGTCATGACGGGCGCTTTTTCCGCGGAGGATGCCTGCGCGGCGGAGCTGCGCTCGAAGGCAAAGATCAGGATCGGGAGCGCCGAAACGATGGCAAGCACCCCTGTATAGAAGTAGCTTCTGGAATAGCCAAAGGCGGCGATCGCTTTTCCCGCAAGGGAGGAAAGCGCTGCGCCGCCTATGCTGCTTCCGGCAAAGATCACACCGAAAATCAGTCCCGCCGACCGGTCAAACCATGTGCCAAGAATGATCGTCATCGCAGAAGCGGAGATCAGACTGGTCGCGATGCCCTCCGCGACGGCAGAGAGATAGAACACCCAGAGTGAGGACGCTCCGGCGTACAGGAAATATCCGAGCGCCAGCAGCCCCACACCGAGGATCATCAGCGGTTTTGTGCCATATTTCTGATACAGCTTGCCGTAGCAGAGGCTGCCGGCAAGCTGTACCATAGAACGAATGCTAAAGACCAACGTGAACTGCGTCCTGCTGAAGCCGAGCGCCGCCGTCACGGGGACGACATAGACGCTGTCCGGCAAAGTCAGCGAGGAGAGGACCAGCTCCCATAGAATGCAGACCGCAAAAATGCACCAGCGGTACCACGGGAGCTGTTCCAGCTTCCGTTGCAGCACTTAGTCGCCCTCCACCAGAACGTGGAGCGTCTCCTTCGGCGCGATGGTCGCGGAGATCCTGCCGCCCTCGAGCGCTGCAAATTCGTCTCCCAGCACGATGGAGGCTTTTTTACCGGCAAAGCGCCACAGGCCGAGGCCCTCGACGCGCTGCGCGCGGTCCGTGTCATTGTAGAACGAATAGATCTGCGCGGTCTTTGCGTCGTCCGTAAAGACATTGCAGAATACATTTTCCACATGCGTGTCATACAGAGGAATGGGATCTCTGCCGAAGTAGATCTCGTAATACCGCAGATACGCCTGCTTCCAACGTGCGATGCGCTGCTTCTGCACGTCGCTGAACGGCATCCAGCGGCCGAAAATGTCCTGCCAGATGACGATGGGGGCTGCGCCGAACTCGGCACGCTTGATGAGCTTATCCTTGTCGTCATTGCGGAGCCAGCGGCCGATGACGGGCGCGCAGTGCTGCGGGTTCATAAAGCGGAGGACGTCTTCCTCGGGCATGGGGTCGGCACTCCAGAACTCGTCCCAGGACGCCGTGATGTACTCCATGGAGCGCTTTTTCATCGGATGACCCTGCGTTTCGAGAACGATGCCGGGACGCACTGCATCCAGCTTTTCTCTTGCAGAATGGGGGAACATCTTCATGGTGTCGAGATGCAGGCCGTCAAAGCCCGTATCCGCAGCGAGACGCGCAAGCTCGCTGCCCATCGAATCGGTGCCCTCATGCTCGTGACGATCCCACGGAATGAAGGGCAGAAGCACCTTGATGCCGTGTGCATGCAGCTCGTCGATCGCCTTGCGGAGAGCAGGTCTGCCGCCGGGGAAATCGTCATAGAAGTCCCACTGCGTGCGCTCGTCCACGCCCAGACGCGGATACTGGTTCCAGAGGATGACGGTGTCAAAGCCGCCGAACTCCTCACCCTCGCGGACAAGGCGCTCTACGTCGATCTTCTGGTTTTCATGGTCAAAGGCTTCATTGCCATAGAGGAAGGTGAAGTTGTGGACCGGACACTTGCGGAACCACTGCAGGTCCTCACGCTCGTACTCGGAGAAATCGTACCACTGACGCCATCTTCTGCGGCAGACATCAAACGCCTCTGCCCAGCCGTCCTCGAGACCTGCAATGATGAGATCGACGGTGTCGTTGAAGGAAGCGTCGGCATTCAGGCCGATCTGATGCGTCTGAAGCTCCGTCTCGTTGGAGATGCGGGAGAAATGGTAGTTGACATTCTGAACCGAACCAAGGTCGGAGAGGTCACTCGGAACCGGGAACTCCATGCTGAAGCCGCGGCCGTTCTCACCGCACACCACGAATGGCATGATGATGTCCGAGCTGTAGAAGGTTTCGTTGACGCGGTGGAGAACGTCTGCGCCGTCCTTGTCGCGGACGGTGTTGAGCGGATAATACTTGCGCTCGGCAGACTCGCCGCTTTCAAGCTGTGCAAGGAACGGGATGTGAAGGAACACCTCAGCCGGGGTGCCGTTCTTATAGTCGTCCCAGAGCTGATAGGTCAGGCGCAGCTCGCGCTTGCCCTCGTCCATAAGATGGACGCGCATCTTCATGCACAGTTCGCGGTTTTCCAGCAGGAAGGTCGCCATTTCCAGCGCCTCGTCCTTGGCGTAGGAGACGTTCGTGCAGGTGAATGTCTCGCTTGCGTACTCTCCGCCATAGGCACGGAGCGTGAACAGCTCGCGCCAGACGTTCGATTTGCCCGCACCAAAGCGATTGGAGAACTCGGCAAAATGCAGGCCGCAGCTGTAGTCCAGTGCCACGCGCAGGGCTTCATTTTCCAGCAGCACAATTTTCTGTTCCGGCAGTACACGAATCATATCATTCACACTCCTTTACACAGCGGAATCCGACCGTCGACGCGCGATCCATCGCATCGCCGAGCTGATGCACCTTCAGATGATAGTCATTTGCGATGGCGCCGCCTTCGGTGTGCCAGTAATCCGGCGCAGTGTAGAAGCAGCTGCCGCGCAGCGTGATGAAATAGTGGTTATGATCGGAGTCATAATGCAGCTCGTCGGTGTATTCCCAGACGTTGCCGCACATGTTGTACAGGCCGAACGGAGACACGCCTTCGGGATATGCGTCAACGGGAACAAGGCCCTTGGAGTAGACGTTGCACTTGGTGTAGTCCTTTTCGTTGCCCCACGGCCACTTCAGATGATGCGGACCGGCGGCAAGGTACTGCCACTCCTGCTCGGTCGGCAGGCGCTTTCCATAGAAAGCGGCATAGGCCTTGGCATCGTCCTGCGTGATGTTGACGACAGGCAGATCGGCGTCCTCCTCACGGTAGGTGCCGTTCACCCAATGCTTGAGGAAGTTTCTCGGATCCTTGGGCTTGTATCCCGACTCGCGGAGGAACTCGGCATACATGGCGTTGGTGACGGCGTACTTGTCCGCCAGCAGCGGGCCGACCGTCACGGCGATGGGGCCATGCTCCATCTGGCAGTCGCCCTCCATGACGCGGTGGACACAGCGATAAATATACTCTGCTCGCTCAACGCGGATCTCTTCTTGCTTGATCATGTGTTGCTTCTCCTTCTTCTCGTAATCAGATCGCTTCACTGGAAATATCAATGCCCCTGTACTTCTTGATACCGGTGATCAGCAGAACAGCCATGACCATCAAATACGGCAGCATGGACAGGATCTGGCTGGGCAGGCCGTAGGAGGAAAGCACGAGGGTCAGTGCACTGGAATAACCGAACAGCATCGCCAGAAGCATGGTGCGGAACGGGTCGGCACGTCCGACCAGAATGGCAGTCAGACACAGGAAGCCGCGTCCGTCGGTCATACGCTCGGTGAACATGCTCGAGCCGCTCAGCGGCATGTAGGAGCCCGCAAGTCCCATCATGGCGCCCATGATGAGCAGGCAGATCCAGCGGTACTTTCTGACGTTGATACCGGCAGACTGCGCTGCGGTGGGGTTGATGCCGACGCCGCGCAGCCGCAGGCCGAAGGGCGTCTTGTACATCACGATGATGGCAACAGCTGCGATCACAAAGGCAAGGTAGACCATGCCGATGGAGTTGTTGAACAGCATATCCAGCACGGGGAACTGCTTGAAGAACTCGATATTGACCGTCTTATAGCTGACGATCGCGGGGTCGGTGTAGTTGCCGCGGACGCCCCATGTGATGACCATCAGCAGCGTCGTCATCGCCCATGCGCCGTTGTTGTACGCGACGCTGACGATCATGGCATTACAGTTGAGGTGGTAAACGAGCAGGCCGTAGATCGAGCCGAGCGCCAGACCGGAGAGGATCGCGATCAGGGAGCCGAGCACGGGGCTGCCGGTCACGAATGCGCCCCAGGCGCCGAAGAAGCAGCCGGTGAGCATGAAGCACTCGTAGGCAAGGTTGCCGGTACTTGTCTTTTCGTTGAAGCAGCCGCCCATGGAGCCGATGATCAGCGGGCAGGAAAGGCGGAGTGCGGATGCAAAGGTTACAACGCTGACAGCAGTTTTACAAATATCCCAAAACACGACTCAGCCCTCCTTCTTCTTTTCTTCTTCGATCTTGCGCATGCTTTCGGCAAGACTCTCTTTTTTGCGCTTCTTGTTGATGAAATAGCGGAAAATGCCCTCGTAGTCGATGGAGACGCAAAGCACGAAGATCATCTGCAGCAGGTTGACCGTCAGACGGTTGAGCGTCGTCGCACGCTCCATCGCCATAGCGCCGGTCTTGAGTGCGCCCCAGATCAGGGAGATCAGCAGCAGCGCGATCGGGTTGAGGTTGCTGATGTTTGCGATCATGATGCCTTCCCAGCCCATCAGCGCGGAGAAGTTGGAAACGTACTTGTGGTAGCCGCCGGTGACCTCGACGCCGCCGCAAAGGCCTGCGCAGAAACCGGACAGTGCAAAGATCGCGAGGAAAGTCGTCTTGACATTGACGCCGCCGACCTGCGCGAAGCGGAGATTTTCGCCGACCTGCTTGAGTTCATAGCCGACGAGCGTGTAGCGGTACATGCCCCAGACGATGAACACCAGCGCAACAGCTAGGATAAAGCCGGTATTCGCGGTGGTTGCGGGGATGAGTCTGGTCAGCTCGGCCGTCTTCTGAATGGGAGGCGTTGCGGCGGTGGTCGTCACGATGCCGAGCGACGGGATGATCTTCCAGATGACGATGTAATCGCAAAGCAGCGTTGCGACGAAGTTCATCATCATGGTCGTAACATATTCGTTGATGCGGAGGAACAGACGCATGATCGCCGGGATGCCGACCCACAGCACGCCCGCGAGACCTGCGCACAGCAGGCACACGATGACGTGGACGACCGGCGGGAGCTGGACATAATAGCCCATGACGCCGGCGGTGAAGGCGCCGATGTACATCTGACCCTCGATGCCGAGGTTGTTGACGCCGGACTTGAACGCGATGATCGCGGCAAGGCCGTTCAAAATGCAGGGCGTTGCCCAGCGGATGGAGTTGCCGAACTGCGTACGTCCGCCGAAGGCACCCTTGACGATCAGCTTTGCGGCGTTGACAGGGTCTTCACCCTGCGCGCCGATCAGCAGCGCGCCGATGAGAAGCACGCCGATGAAGGACACGATGTAACGCACGACGCTGACCTTCCGCTCAAAGGTAAAGATCTTAGTACCCTTAAAAGGGTTGAGATTCATATTACTTGCTATCATTTCCGTGCTCTCCTAACATCAGCAGGCCGATTTCCTTGTCGGTTTTCTCTTTATACTTACCACCGTCGAAAAGCTCGCCGTTGTAGATGACCTTGATCCGGTCGGAAAGCTGCATGACCTCATTGAGTTCATGGCTGACCAGCAGGATCGCCACACCGGACTTTGCGATATCCAGC
>OBCQ01000492.1_pt1 | contig 10656 bp, 7 predicted proteins | sample 1517991 | NCBI WGS metagenome assembly OBCQ01 (sample SAMN03418263, study PRJEB22391) | human gut metagenome | biome: human-gut; feature: organic feature; material: feces | host: Homo sapiens | place: Tanzania | collected 2013-01
TCGTAGGCATAGTTGGCGATGACGGCCGGTGAATATGCCTGCGCGCCTTCGGCGATCTTGGCCGGGAAGGTGTTCAGCAACTTTATGAGTCTGATCTCCTTGGCGCTGAGCTCAACCTTCGGCAGAGGAGAGGCGGCATATTCAATGCCCTTCTCCGCGGCCTTGCGCAGGATAGAGCGGATTCGCGCGTGGGTATATTGGATGAACGGGCCGGTGTTACCGTTGAAGTCGATGGACTCCTTCGGGTTGAAGAGCATCGTTTTCTTCGGATCGACTTTGATGATGAAGTACTTAAGGGCGCCGAGACCTATCATGTGATAGAGCTTTGCCTTGTCCTCCTCGCTCATGTCGGCCAGCTTTCCGGACTCGTCGGAAGTGGCTCTCGCCTCCTCGTACATCTTCTGGATGAGGTCATCTGCATCCACAACGGTTCCCTCACGGGATTTCATCTTGCCCTCAGGCAGCTCGACCATTCCGTAGGAAAGATGGAATATGTTGTCGGACCATTCGAATCCCAACTTCTTGAGGATCAGTTTCAACACCTGGAAGTGGTAGTTCTGCTCGTTGCCGACCACATAGACGTGAGAGTCAAGGTGATATTCAGCGAAACGCCTTTCGGCCGTTCCCAGATCCTGGGTGATGTAAACCGACGTTCCGTCAGAACGGATGAGCAGTTTCCTGTCAAGTCCGTCGGCCGTGAGGTCGCACCAGACGGAGCCGTCCGGATCCTTCACGAACACGCCCATATCCAGTCCCTTCTGAACCAACTCCTTACCAAGAAGATAGGTCTGGGACTCGTAGTAAACCTTGTCGAAAGTGATTCCGAGAGCCTTGTAGGACTCGTCGAAGCCCTTGAGCACCCAGCCGTTCATCCTGGCCCAAAGGTCGCGGACCTCCTTGTCGCCGGCCTCCCATTTTTGGAGCATCTCGTGGGCTTCCTTGAGGCAAGGGGCCTCCTTCTTGGCGGTCTCCTCGTCCATTCCTCCAGCCACCAGATCATCGACCTCTTTCTTGTAGATGTTGTTGAAAGCCACATACATGTCCCCGACAAGATGGTCGCCTTTGATCCCCGTGGACTCCGGAGTCGCGCCGTTGCCGACCTTCAGCCATGCAAGCATGGACTTGCAGATGTGGACTCCCCTGTCGTTGACAAGGGTGGTCTTGATCACGTTGTTGCCGCTGGCCTTCAGAAGCCTTGACACCGAGTCACCCAGAAGGTTGTTCCTGATGTGGCCGAGGTGCAGAGGCTTGTTGGTGTTCGGCGACGAGAACTCGACCATGATGTTCTTGCCGGTCGTCGGCAGGTCACCGAAGTCCTTGTCCGCAACGATCTCTCCGAAAAGTTCGTTCCAGAAGAGATTGGAGAACAGAAGGTTAAGGAAACCTTTGACGCAGTTATATTCAGAGATTTCCGGTACGTTCGCCTTCAGCCATTCTCCGATGGCGTTGCCCGTGTTCTCCGGAGTGGAGTGCGACAGACGCAGGAGCGGGAAGACGACGAGCGTGAAGTCTCCGGTGAATTCCTTCCTTGTGACGGAGACCTGAAGCGCCGACGGTTCGATGTCGGCGTTATAGAGTGCCTTGATGGCTTCTGAAGCCTTAGAGGCGATAAAAAGTTCCGGGGTCATTAACCGAGATAGGTTTTAAGAAGTTTGCTTGCGGATGGTTTCTTTAGCTTGCGGATCGCCTTCTCCTTGATCTGGCGGACTCTCTCTCTTGTGAGGTCAAGCCTCTCGCCGATCTCCTCAAGGGTCATCTCCTGACAGCCGATGCCGAAGAACGACTTGATGATCTCGCGCTCACGGGTCGTCAGGATCTGGAGAGACCTTTCGATCTCGGTGCTGAGGGACTCGTTCACAAGGCCTCTGTCGGCCATCGGCGAGTCGTCGTTAGGAATCACATCCAGAAGGCTGTTGTCCTCGCCCTCTACGAACGGGGCATCCACAGACACATGCCTTCCGGACACCCTGAGGGTGTCGGAAATCTTGTCCTGCGGGATGTCTATCATCTCGGAGAGTTCCTCATTGGAAGGGCTTCTCTCGTTCTTCTGCTCGAACTGTGAGAGGGCCTTGTTGATCTTGTTCAAGGATCCTACCTGGTTGAGCGGAAGCCTGACGATCCTGGACTGCTCGGCGAGAGCCTGAAGGATTGACTGACGGATCCACCACACAGCGTATGAAATGAACTTGAAGCCTCTTGTCTCGTCGAATTTCTCGGCGGCCTTGATCAGGCCGAGGTTACCCTCATTAATCAAATCCGGAAGGCTAAGCCCCTGATTCTGATACTGCTTCGCAACAGAAACCACAAATCTAAGGTTGGCCCTTGTGAGTTTCTCCAAAGCTTTCTGGTCACCCTTGCGGATTCTCTGGGAAAGCTCTACCTCCTCTTCCGGAGACACCAACTCCTCGCGGCCGATCTCCTGGAGGTACTTGTCCAGGGACGCGCTCTCGCGGTTGGTGATTGACTTTGTAATCTTTAATTGCCTCATATCTTGTAATACACAAATTTCCCTGACGGAAGGCGCGGAGCCGTTTCCGTCAGGGAAACACTATCCTATAACCTTCATCAACTACTCTTTACTGAATCCGAAGAAGGCTTTTCTACCGTTGGCTGTGACACCTTCGATATAAACCGCCCTCTTTGCGGACTTGGCGATGTTCAAAACATCCTGAGGTGTGCCGACCGGCTGATCGTTGACGTAGGTGATGACCATTCCATCCGAAGCGCCTGCCTCAAGCATCTTGCCGCTTCCGACGGATGTGACCTCGACACCTTTCTTCAGACCGAACTTCGCAAGAGTCTCCTTGGAAGCCTCCTTAAGAGTCGTGCCGAAGAAAGCGATCTCTCCGTCACCGACCACAGTACCGTTCTCGGTGCTGCTGCCCTGGAATGTGACCTCAAGTTCCTTCTCCTTGCCGTCACGGATGATCTTGACCTTAGCCTTGTCACCCGGGTGGAAGGTATTGACCTTGACCTGAACTGCGGAGCCACTCTTCACATCGGTTCCGTCAATGGCCACAATCACATCACCTTCCTTCATTCCGGCCTTGTCAGCGGAGCTGCCTTTCGCAACCTCTGTGATATATACGCCTTCCGGGGAAGAAAGTTTCAACTTTTTCAACATATCATCGACAGAATCATATTTCAGATTCTTGGCAAGACCTTCGCTGAGATCAGACATAGCGATTCCAAGAACGGCTCTCTTCACTGACCCAAAGTCAATCAAGTCTTCTACAACCTTCTTCACAATATTCACCGGCACTGCGAAGGAATATCCTGAATATGCTCCCGTCTGTGAAACAATAGCGGTGTTGATGCCGACTAGCTCACCGGTCTTGTTGACCAACGCTCCACCGGAGTTGCCAGGGTTGACAGCCGCATCGGTCTGTATGAACGACTCGATCTGGATTCCGCCATTGTTTCTCTCACGAGGATCGTGCGCCATCGAACGTCCCTTGGCGCTGACGATGCCGGCCGTGATGGTGGACCTGAGCTGGTAGCCAAGAGGACTGCCCACGGCCAGAACCCACTCACCGAGCCTCAACTGGTCGGAATCCCCGAACGGAAGCGTCGGAAGTCCCTGAGCGTCAATCTTTATCAATGCGACATCCGTGGCAGGATCAGTACCGATGACCTTGGCGTCATATACCTTGTTGTTATTCAGGGTGACCTGTACCTTCGTCGCGTTGGCGACCACGTGGTTGTTGGTCACGATGTAGCCGTCAGGACGGATGATCACTCCAGAGCCGCTTCCCTGCTGCTCTCTTGTCTGAGGGCCTTCATCCCCAAAGAAGAAACGGAAGAACGGATCCGTCATCTGATATTGCTGAGTCACCGTCACCTCCACATAAACAACAGCATCGACCGCAGCCTCCGCGGCGTAAGTCAGATCCGGATAGTCCGACTGTGCCAGATTGACAGTCTTTGTGACCGTTCCGTTCTCTGTACTTGTCACATTGTCTCCATCATTCACGGTGGCCGCCTTGACGACACCGTATGCCGCCAGCACGCTGAACAATACTGACAGCACCACTGTTAACAAACCTTTTTTCATTTCTGACATATTAATTTAATTTTACAAATATTCATGTCCAAACCTCTTCGGATGGTGTTTCCGAAGCCTTAGGCAAAAAATCAAATATGATGCCATAATATTAAGGGAATATTCGTATATTTGCCTTTTACAGAGGCCACCCTCCGGCGGCCGGAAAACAATGAATTAAAAAACACACGAATATGAAACTCAACGTATCAAGCTCCGAGCTTCTGAAAGGACTGATGGACATCTCCAAGGCCATCCCGGCCAAGTCCGCCCTTCCGATTCTGGAAAACTTCCTGTTTGACCTCAAAGGCAACATCCTTGAGGTCACCGCATCGGATTCGGAGCTCACCCTCAGGACTGAAATCGAAGTGGACACCACTGAAGAGGAAGGCAGGATCGCCGTTCCCGCAAGGCACATCATCGACCTTCTCAAGGAACTTCCTGACCAGCCTGTATCGATCTGCACCGCCAGCGACAGCTCAATCGAGTGCAAGTGGGCCAGCGGCAACTCCGTGCTGCCTTTCTTTCCTGCCGAGGACTATCCTGAGATCAAGGGGACGAGCGACGACGCGGAGAAACTTGAATTCCCGGCCGAAAGCCTGATAGAAGGCATAAACAGCACGATCTACGCCACGGCAGATGACGAGATAAGGCCGGCGATGAACGGAATATTCTTTGATTTCGGACCGGAATCCACCACTCTCGTGGCCTCAGACTCGCACAAGCTCATCTGCTACACGGCCAAGGAAGTGAAGACCCCGGAGAAATGCTCGTTCATTCTTCACAAGAAGCCGGCGGCCGTCCTGAAGTCCATCCTCGGGAAAGACGACGGAACTGTTGAGATCGCGTTCGATTCCAGCACCGTCCTCTTCACCTTCGGGAAGACTACCATGGTGTGCAGGCTGATTGTCGGCAAGTACCCTAAGTACCGCGACGTCATCCCACAGAACAACCCAAGCGTGCTGAAGATCGACAGGGCGATGTTCCTGAACACGGTAAGGCGTGTGGCCGTCTGCGCCAACAAGGCTTCCAACCACATCAAGCTGGATCTCAAGCCGGGACAGATGGAGATCACCGCACAGGATCTCGGTTTCGCCATCGCAGCCTACGAGAAGATCAACTGCGACTACAGCGGTGACGAGCTGACCATCGGATTCAAGTCAACATTCCTCACGGAGATCCTCGCCAACATGAGCTGCGAGACAGTCGTGATGAAGTTCGCCGACGCGCGCAGGGCTGCCCTCATCATTCCTTCCGAAGAGGATGATGAGAGCGGAAAGATCTGCGGAATCCTGATGCCTATCATGGTTTAACCTTCGGAGAATCAAAGCTATGGAACTTTCTCTTGAAAGGCCTCTGCTTTTCTTTGACATTGAGAGCACGGGGCTTAATATTGTCAATGACTGCATTGTCGAACTGAGTTTTGTCAAGGTGTTCCCTGACGGACACCATGATGTGAAGACCTGGAGGGTCTGTCCTTGGGACTACACTCTCCGCAAACAGCATCCGATCAATCCCGAAGCCAGTCAGGTGAACGGGATCAAGGACGAGGATGTCGCCGGCGAGAAGAAGTTCATCGAGATTGCGGCAGAGGTCGTGGATTGGCTGAGGGACAGCGATTTGGCCGGGTACAACTCAACCAAATTCGACCTGCCTATGCTGTCCGAGGAACTTGAGAGAGTGCGTGCCTATTGTATGCGCAGGCTTGCGGATCCGAGAAACACTCCGGAGAACAAGGCCAAGGCACAGGCGACCCTTGAGGCCACGGACATTGACCTACACTCCAAGCAGATGATAGACGTGCAGACAATCTACCACTACATGGAGCCGCGCAACCTCAAGGCTGCTTACAGATTCTACTGTGGTGGGGAGGATTTCGAGAACGCCCATTCCGCAGAGGCTGACACAATGGCCACCTACGAAGTGCTGAAAGGCCAACTCGATATGTACCAGACGCCGACAAAGTACCACGAGCAGGTGCTCAAGAACGATGTAGAGTTTCTGGCCGGAGTAGCCGGACGTCCACGTACTGTTGACTATGCCGGCCGGTTGATACTCGGCAAAAATGACGAGCCTACAATCAGCTTCGGAAAGCACAAGGGGCACACGGCAAGGGAGGTCTATGAGACAGAGCCGGCCTACTTCGCATGGATCGAGAACGGTGAGTTCACGATGGACACCAAGCGGCAGTTCGCGCGTCTGAAAGAGAAATTCGAAAAGGAAAAGAAAGAGGCCGCGAAGGCTCGTGAAGCAGAGATGAGCAAACCTCTTGAGGGTGAGGCGTTCGACAGCGCAATCGCCGGTCTTAAGGACAAATTCGGAGGCGGCAGGCTTTTCTAGGGCGTCCGGGGGCTTGTCGCAAACCCCGACAATGACCCGCCCCTTCTCGCCGATAACCAAGCGCGTAAGATTGATTCATGAATATAATCGTAAAGACATCGACCGGCAGGATCGTCGTGCGGCCGGACACGACATGGGAGAAGGACAATGAGGATTTCTACCCTCCTGAGTTCGTGGACGAGCTGACATATTCACCGGTACTTTTCGCCCGCATCCTGAAGCCGGGTCGGAGCGTCGGCAGGAAATTCGCGTCAAGGTACTACGACTCGGTTGGTTTCGGAGTCCTCCTCTACCCGGAGAATATGCTTGACGGCACCCCGGAAGGCTATGCACAGGCCATCTGTCTGGATCATACATCCTTTCTGCCCACGCCGATGTTTTCGCCGCAAAGGCTGGAAGAAGATGGCCGATTCAGCCTCTTCAGAAATGAAGTTGAGCTTTTCACTTTCGACCGCCCATCCTTGAATATGATCGAGGACGCTCTCGTGGAAGCTACCAGGCTACTCTACATCCGCACCGGCGACCTCATCGCCGTAGAGTTGTCTGACAGGAAACCGCTCACTAACCGTACTGACTCCGTGACTCACATCACTGGCACTTTTGGACAGGACAAAGTTCTTGATTTTCAGATCATTTTCTAAATGACATTTCGTGTTGGCTCTTAGTTCAGTGAAGTGCCACCACGAACCCACCGCGCTTCGCGCTCCGTCCCTCCCAAGCTGCGCTTGGGCCCCTCCCGCTTATAGCCGCGGGTGGCTAAGGTTTGTGGTGACACTTCACTGAACCTGGATGGCTAAATAAAGCAATACAAAGCAAAATAAAGTATGTCATCGCATAGCAATATGATATAATTATGCATAAACTAACATAAACACGCAAGCCGCCGAAAAATCAAAAGTCAAATTTTGGTAACGTGCAAAATTTGACTTTTGCCTTTTTTCGGTGGCTGATTTCAGCGGTTATTTTTCGACGGCAAATTGATATTTATCGCTTCGACAAGCCCAGCGACCAGTTTTTCCTTCTGGAAGTCCAGCGTGCTGTCACTCCTTCAGGGAAATCGGCGACCAGTTATTTTATCAGGAAGAACAAGGGCCTACTATGCCATCAGGCGGTGAAAGCCGGTTGCGATGCGGTCAAGGCCTTGCTGGAGACGGGCGCGAGGGCAGGCAATGTTGATGCGCATGAAGCCGTCGAGACCGTACATCACACCTGAGTTTATCCAGACCTTCTCATTGAGCAACAGACTGTTCTCGATGTCGTTCGCGGACATATTCAAAGCTCTCACATCCACCCAGACAAGGTAGGTGCCCTCAAGTTTGGTGACCGGGAACTCCGGAAGGTTTTCCTCAAAGAACGACAGTAAGGTATGGTAATTCCCGTAAAGATATTCATTCAGCTCCTTGAGCCACGGCTCGCCCGCGTTGTAGGCCGCCTGAAGGGCGAGAACGCCGAAAGGATTGACATCACAGAGTTCGTTGATGTTGATGACCCGGTCGATCAGTTTCTTCCAGTCAGGGTTGTTGGTGATGATGTTGGAGATTCCGAGGCCGGCGATGTTGAAAGACTTGCTCGGCGAGTTCATCGTGACGGTGTTGTCCTGCGATGCCTGCGAGAGCGATGCCATCGGAGTGAAGTGATAGCCAGGCATTTCCAGCTCGCAATGAATCTCGTCGCTGATGACGATCACGCCGTTGCGGCGGCAGATGTCGGCCACCCGCTCCAGATCCTCCCTCGGCCAGACGCGGCCGCACGGGTTGTGAGGGTTGCAGAAGAGCAGCACCTTGGCCATAGGGTCGGAGGCGCGCCTCTCAAGATCCTCGAAATCAATGTACCAGGTGGCCTGATCGCCTTCGGTGTCGTAGATGAGCTTATTGATGGACAGTTCGCAGAGAGTATTCTTCGCAGTGGAGAAGAAACAGTTGTAGGCGGGACTCTGGATGATCATTTTCGGCAGTTCGCCGTGGGGCCCGCGGCCATGATCCGGCTTCTCGACAACCTCGCCCCCGACGATCTCGTACTGCGTCAAAGCCTTGACTACCACGGACATCGCCGGAACGACTCCCGGAATGTAAAGGTACCAGTCCTTTTCGGTGTGCCAGCCCCTGCGACGCTCCCACCAGTCGATGGCAGCCTCATAGTAGGAATCCGGCACATGCGTGTAGCCGAAAATCCCCTGATCGACCCTGTTCCTAAGCGCCTCCACAATCTCCGGCGCAACCTTGAAGTCCATGTCAGCCACCCACATAGGGATGACATCCTCATCAATCGGCCCGACCGGACTCTCAGCATCCCACTTCACGCAGTTGGTTCCGCGCCTGTGGGTCAGTTCATCAAAATTATATTTTCCCATAATAAAAGTATATTTTCCCTCAATCACAAGCCTTGCCACCTTCTCCTTTCCGCCATAACAAAAGGCGGGGAATGATTCCGGGAACGCGGCGCAAGGCAATTTCCGCCCATTCCCGGACAATTAATCTTCGAAGATAGCAAAAAACAATTATATTTGCGAGCGATGAAGACTTATGAATATATTCTGTCGGCCACGATCCTTCTCGTCAGCATCTGCGGATGCGCGAGAAAAAGCGCCGTGGCAACGGCTGCGGACGAGAGCGAGCCGTTGTTTCTGGCTGTTCGGCCGCTACCCGAGGGAGGATATTCACTAATCTCACTCTCCCCTTTTGACGGTTCCCGCGACACGCTGATCATCAGCCGCCCGCTGAGCAGACTGATCGTGATGAGCACCTCGCACATCGGCTTCCTCCGCGCCATCGGCGGCGAAGACGCCATTGTCGGAGTCTCGGGCGCTGAATATGTTTTCGACTCCACCGTGAGGGCAAGAATCGGCGAGGGCAGAATCCTTGACATTGGCTACGACGCAAGCCCCGACTATGAGAGGATCATGGCCCTGAAGCCGGAACTAGTCCTTACATATTCAGTGTCACCCGTCAAATCACAGTTCCTCGCCAAGCTGGAGTCCCTGGGAATCAGCACTTTCACCGTCAACGAGCATCTGGAAAGCCACCCCCTCGCCCGCGCCTCCTATGTCCGCCTTTTCGGAGCGCTGACAGGAAACATGTCCGCGGCGGACTCGGTTCTGGCCGTGGTCTCGAAGAATTATCAAGCCCTGAAAGACTCCGTCAGAGCCCTGATGACCGTTCCGGGCGAGGGTCCACAAAGCGCTGATGCCGAGCAAAGAATATGTGCGAGAAAGATTCTGGTCAACATCCCCTACAAGGATCAGTGGTTCATTCCCGGCCAGAAGAATTACCTCTCTCACCTGGTGCGAGACGCCGGTGGAGAGATTCTCGGCTCAGAGCCAGGCACTTCCATCTCCGGACAAATCTCCGTCGAGCGGGCATATTCACTCTCCAAGGAAGCCTCCCTTTGGCTGAACGTCGGATGGTGCCGCACACTAGACCAACTCCTGTCCGTCAACCCCCTCTTCGGTGACTTTCTAATGAATATTCAGAAAAACGCCGCCGCGAATGGTTCCGGCTCCGCAAGTGGTTCCGATTCAGTGGGTAGTTCCGCTTCAGTGGATGGATTTGTCTCCGCAGGAGGTTCCGCGTCCGGAGAAGGTTCTGCTTCCGTGGAAGGTTCCGCTTCAGTGAATGGATTTGTCTCCGCAGGAGGTTCCACTTCCGGAGAAGGTTCTGCTTCCGCAGGAGGTTCCGCGTCCGTGGGAGGATCCGCGTCCGGAGATGAATCCACCCATGCTGATGGTCAAGCATCGCCCCAAGTGGTCTGGAACGACAATTCCCGCCAAAACGCCAAAGGCGGCAACGACTTCTGGGAAAGCGGCGTGGTCCGCCCCGACCTAATCCTCCGCGACCTGATCCGAATCCTAAGCGGCAGCACTACTACTACTCAACTTACTTATTATCAACCCGTTGAATAAGACACCTCTCCCGCCTCAATCCATCCGCTCCTTCAACCGTCCTCCTTCTTCATCCATTCCTCTCCTTCATCCATCCCCCTTCTTCATCCATCCCCCTTCTTCATTATCTATTGATTCGAGTGCAAAAATAGTTTTTTCCTTTTGAAAGTGATAGTAGCTTTTCTATGATGGTTGTAGCTTTTCCACAAAAAAGTAGTAGCTTTCCTAGGAAAACTACTACTTTTTAAATGCATATTTAATGCGAAATTACAAAAATACGCATTTAGATGGAGGCAAACTGTTTGCGCCATTGGCTAGGCAGGGCAACCGCATCAAATTCTTGCGCCCCTAAGCAGTTCCAGAAGATAGTCCTGTGAGAGTGATGCCCTGAACAACC
>OBCQ01000493.1_pt1 | contig 10652 bp, 7 predicted proteins | sample 1517991 | NCBI WGS metagenome assembly OBCQ01 (sample SAMN03418263, study PRJEB22391) | human gut metagenome | biome: human-gut; feature: organic feature; material: feces | host: Homo sapiens | place: Tanzania | collected 2013-01
GTATCTATGTCAGCCTTAACTTTGTTCATCTTCCAGTTACCACCGAAGAATAGAGCCATTGTTGTTGTTCCTCCTTGACCAAACACGAGTACCCACGAGCCTGTGCCGCCCACTCGTGCGTAAACAGTGTCGATTGAGCCTCTTGTGATTGTGTAATCGAATTTCACCGTAGTTGACGGTATCGTTAGTTGTGTTGTATTTGAAGCACTTGCGGTCGTTTGCATATATCTGTATGAGCGCAGTGTTAAAACGCCACCAGTATATTTCGCATAATAAGCATTATATCTTATGCCCGTATTTGTGCCTGCTACAAGTTTGTACGAACTCGTAAGTGTTGTGCCGTTGACGCTGATTGTGTCGTAACTATAATTGTAAGTCTTTGTAAGTTCTCCAGCATAGTAATAGACCGTAGTACCCGAAGCGTTCGTTTGTGAAAGTTTATGTACAGTTACAGTGCCACTTGGAAATGACAGGCTGAAATTGCCTACTTCACCGTCTTTGAGCGCAGTTGCTGTTGTTCCGTTTGTGACTATTGACATATTCCACCACCTTTACAGTGTTAGGTACAATGTCGTTCCCGAAAGCGACGCTGATTTGATTGCTGGAGATGTCCAAATTGGAGTTTTGCCTGAGCCTTGTGATGTCATAACTTGACCACTTGTACCAGCATTATCCAGAAGTTCAACTGGGCAATCGGTATTACCTTGTCGACCGATTTTTATTCCGCTTGAGTCTGCGTAAAATACACCAGTTTGACTTTCATTATTGTCAATACTTATACTCATTGCATAAGCGTCGCCACACTCTATATCGTCTTCAAAATTTTGCGTGCCATACCAAGTATTCCCGCCGCTCAAATTCGCCTTGCTATTGAGAGCGTTTGTCGGCTTCGACGTGGCTGTAGATGGAACAGCAGAAACATTTGTGCAAACATTGGTAGGTTCAGCCGCAATCGCAGAGCCGTATATGTGTACGACGTTCTTGCTGTAACTTGATGGCTTGAAATAAACCTCTACATACGGGTCACTTGTTGTGCTTGGTTTTACGAAGAAGTTTGGTGTAACCGTGTTAGCCGCATCGCCATAAACCGTCATCTGTGCTATAACATAGTTTTGCGTTGCTATAACGAGTTTGCCGCTATATGTCACGCTCGTTGTACTTGTTATCTCACAGGTTATATTTGTGTCGTAAACTTTGAATTTGCCTACATATAAGACACCAGAAGAACCGAAGTTTATAGTTTTATTAACTTCGTAAGTCGTTTTGTCAAGTTTCCCGCTTATATCTGGTATGTCGCTTGCTTTTGCGCCGCCTGCTTCCGCCAAGATTTCAGCAGGAGTACGGTAATATATCCAACCTGCATCGTCGAACACACACACCTTGCCCGTATTCGAGCCTTTGTTTGATATCGCAGACGCTTGTAACCACGAGCCTTTTATATAGCCGCTTGCATTGATTGAGTAACCACCATTTGCGCCTGTTATTGTCTGTCCGCCTGTAAAAGTGTTGTTCCCCGCCAGCTTCGCATATACGCTCAAATCAGGCGGGTCTGCCAATACATTGTACGGGAGCTTGAACTTGTCGCTCGTATTCGCCCCCGTCTTGATTTCTATACTGCCTAATTCTATGTCTGCCATTCCTACTCCTCCAACGGGTAGTTGTTATGCTTTTGCACGAAGAATGAATCCGCCGACCATTACATCGCTCGGAATATCGTCTGTCGCCCCTATCACAGCGAACGCCCTATTGCCAACCGTTGCTCTTCCTTTTGCGTCCACTTGAACTGCTGTGTATACACCTGCGGTTACACCCGTGTCTTTGAGGTCAATTCTATATTCGGATGGAACTACCGAACTTCCTGCGACTTTTGTTCGAGAAAAATTGCCGTCTTCAAACATCAATGACTTTTCTGCCGAACCATCGAAACTATCTTCTGATTTTGATGTAGACTTGTTGTAATAACCGAAATGCAATGCTTTGTTCAGCTTGTTTGCAGTAGTAGCGGTTGTAGCGGAATCTGCGCTCGTTGCGTGAGTTGCAGAATCTGCCGAAGTAGCCTTTGTCGCTGTATCTGCAGTTTTTGCGTGGCTTGCCTTTGGAACAGTTGTGTCGCCGTTTTTGATGTTAGCAATCTCGGTAGCATTTGCGTTTGCCTTTGTGAGTGCGCTGTCTGCATTTGCGCCTTGTGCCGCAGTTGCGAAGTCCCCAACTTTCTTCCCCGTGTCGACGAGTGTTTTGTTAGTGCCGTCGTACTTGACAATGTTTCCGTCCGCAAGCCCAGTGCGAGTTGCAAGAGTTTGAAGCTCACTGTTCGATTTGTCGATATTTCCAGAACTGTCAAGAACCGCTTTACCGACCTTTGCCATTCCGTCGTTGTCCACAACAAGGGCGACGTTGTTAGCCCCGTCGTATTTCGGTACATACATACCAGCAGGGGTAGTAAGTGCAGTCGTATTGTCCTTTGCCACAACGATAAGGTTGTCTTTGACTTCAAGCGTTTGCGTGTCAACCGTGGTAGTTGTGCCTTTAATAGCCAAATTGCCTTGAACAACCAAGTCGCCAGTTACCGTGCCACCAGCCTTGTCGAGTTTCTTGTCCAGTTTGCCGTTCACATCGGTGTTCGTTGCATAGTCGCCATCAACTGCGTTCGTAACACGACCTTTTGAGTCAACGGTTATGCCGTTATAAGTGCCAGCCACCGCACCAGAGTTTGCAAGTCTAACAGTGCCTACACCAGAAGCATAGTTGAGCGCAAAGTCGCCTTTCGTGAGAGTCAACTTCTTATCTTCACCGCCATTAAACGTGAGTTCTGCTTTGGTGGTATTGTCGAGATTGTAACCGTCAACATACAGGTTGCTGGTGACTTTACTTGCCGCTTTGACAACTGCGTCTTTCATTTGTGCAACGCCGTTAGCATCGACGATTGAAGTACCATCTGCGTTCTTCACATCTTTGACATCGCCAGCATTTGAAATATCAGTCGCCAAATTCTTGAGTGCTTCAGCAACGTTACTGCCAGTTACTCCAGCGATTGGTGTATCAATGATTGTTTGGTCAGCCGAAGTCTCAAAATAGTGCTTGTCGGCAATGCTGTCGTCAACTACTATTAGGTACTCGTCTTTTACGGTTTTTCTTGTTGTTATGCTCATTATATGAACTCCTTAATCTTGTTTTTTTACTATAATGCAGTCACCGACTGTAATTTTTGCTTTGTCAACCGTGTCGATTGAATCCGTCGTCACGATTTTTGTGTTCAAGTCCTTGATGTCAGCCAGCGACATTTTGTAACTATTCTTGCCGTCGTCAACATACACATTTCCATCGAGCCTGAACCCTTTTGTGCTTGGGAACTTGCCAAGTCGGAGCGGAACATACTGTGTGGTTGGCGCAAGACGTGCTGAAACGCCCGTTTTAACCCCGTCAACCTTTCCGTCGAGTTTGGCTTCAACTGGCGTTATACTTGCCCTTATTTTGGCTTTCACGCCGTCAGCGTGCGTATCAATTAGTGGCACAATTCTACCTCTGCTTCTGCGTTATCCCAAATTGTCGTTACATATTCCCCATAGTATGTCGTACAGTATGTGTATTTGCCAACATCAAACTTTTGCGTTACTTCTTCATTAAAGTCAAGCGTAATCTCAACTTCTTTTGCCGCACCATCTTCGTCGGCATCTATGTATTTCAGGTTGCCGAACTCAAATTCGTGAATTAGGTTGTTTTTGCGGTCGTAAAATCGCACATAAATCTTGTCGTTTTCGCCTATAACGATTGGCTCGCCAGACTCTGCGTCCGTGAGTTCAATTACCATTGAGTACGGGAATGTGTTGTGATAGAACCATTTGAGAGTTCTTCCGTCAAATCTCGGACTGTCTTTTGAGTTTATCTGTATCGAATTAGCCATATCTGCTCCTATACCGTAATTATATGCCCCGTTCTTTCGTCTGTCAACATTTTATTCAATATAAGCAAACTCCGTTGCGCTGTTGTCGAATGTGTGGTCGCTACTTGTCATTTCTATGTACTTGAAATATACATTTACTGCCGCCGTGGAAAGGTCAAGCGAACTATCTATCGACATACTAACCGCTTTCGTCTCAAATGCAGTAAGTTCCGCTGTCGTGTTGCTGGTTATTTGGTTTTCGTCGTATGCGTCAATTACAGCAGTTACGCTCACTGGGTTGGGGTTGTGGATTTCCACTTCAACCGTTCCGTCGGAGTATTGGGCATAACCTATTTCGGGAGCGTCAAGTTCACCGCCGATAATCATTGTCGATTCTGCTGTTACAACTTCACCAGTTACCGTTACATAAGTAAATGTTGCGACTATTTTTGCTTGTTTGTTGCTGTCGAGATTGCCAGCCCCTACAGTTTGGTCATCGTATGCGTCATAACTCTTGTGGGCGTTAATTGTTACTGTTTTGGTTGCTGAAACTTTCTCGTCAAGTATTACATCAACTTTGCAAGTAACAGGGAACGAGTTGTCATTGTATACATCTCGGAACGCCCAAGTACTTACACCGTCAGATGTTACAGATGTAAAACGAGGCGGAATTATGTTGAACGAAGTCGTTATCGTAACATCGAAATCATCTGCAATGCCGTAAACCCACGCAGTGTAGCGGTTTTGTGTAGCAATGGATTTTGTTACACTCTTGTATGTAGTGCCTGTCGAACCGCTTATATTAATTTCACCAGTATACCCAGTACTTGCACGGAACTCAATGTACATCGTATCGCCATAGTGTGGCTTTGTGCTTGAAAAACTACCTTTTGTACAGCGTGAACTTGTTACATTATGTATTAGACTGCCAACAGCCATACCTTTTGCATTAGTTGTGTCGATTGTTACATCGTATTGTGGATAAGTTTCTTGTAGTGTAAGCGTTTGCCACAATGCCCCGTCATATTTAGGCGAAATGCCAGTCACTCTGAACAGTTTTGGGAACTTTGCCGTCGAACTGCCCCACTTAAAGACGAATGTGGAAATTGGCTTGTCACCACTCACTGTCGCCGTCATCGGGCATACTACATTACCGACTCGGAACATAAACGGCAGTGTGGAATTGCTCGATGAAATTGCATCGCCACCAACCTTGCCACTCAATGGCATAATAGATTTGTAGTCGTTTACCGAACATTGGATTTCAGCCGTCTCTTTTCCGTTTTGCCAACCTCCAAGCACAGTGTCGCTCATATATTTGTCTATTTGCGTGTTGCCGACTTTTGTGTTGTTTTGGAACAGTTCGTTGCTTTCGGGGTTGAATATGTTGGTGGAGTGAGATTCGTCGCCATCTTCATATACATAATCTTGAACATCAAATGTGTTTACATCACCATACACACTAATTGATACTTTTTGCGGTATGTGTTTTATGAGTTCACCGCTCATATCTGCTGTATCGCTTTTTGTTCCATATGGCACTGCTTTTAATCCAGTCGCTTTACAATCCCATAAAAGTGTCTCAAAAGTAATATCAAATTCGTAGCCGTTGCTCGTTTCCTTACATACGGTATAAGAATCACTGTTGTACATTTTTGTGTTATTGTTTGCAGTAACCGAGGCAGTAAAATTTTTAGGGAAATTACCAAACGGCACTGTTACTGTAGAATCGTTACTTACATTCTCATACAATGCTTCACTTATATATTCACTTTTAGTTTCTCCAAAAGTTATATTTGAAAACGACCCAGCACTACTTGAACTTGTTAAATCTACTGTGTGTTGAAGCGTAAATGGCGTTGTTTCAATCTTATTAGTGACAGATACCAAAATATCATACTCTACTGAATCATCTACGTCGCTGACAGTTCTGCCACTATATGCTTTTGTTATATCATCGAGATTGTAGTTCTTTTTCTTTTTTACTGTAAACTTTTCATTATGGAAACGCAAGGTCATTCCACTATATGCTACTGCGTGATATAATTGTTGTCCCTCTCCTGTTGCGGCACTCCAAGTCGTATTTTCGACCTCGCAAACATTAACTGGTCTATTTACCCCAGTACTTCCGAGCGTATAGGTTGGGCTTATTTCGGAAAAATAGTCTTCATTACCAGTTTTTTCGATTGTGCTGATAATAGTATCAACATCCATACTTCTTTGTGTCTTGTCCATATCAATGGATGAAGTTGCGTACTTGTTCTTTATGATTTTCGGATTTTGATTGTCGTAGATACGTTTGCTCGGTATCTCTATTACTTGTTCGCTCATTTTGTTCCTCCGACATACTTAAAGTTAGTGAAATGCCCGTCATAGAAAATAACGCACATACACACGGTAGCCAACTTGTTCCAAGCGTCCCATAGCGACGAACTTTCCAAGTACAAATACTCGCACTTTATGCTGGAAAGCACTTCTTGCGTTTCGTCGTCAAGGTCAGCCGAACTCTCGAACCCGAACAAAGCAGACTGCGTGTTGTTCATAAGAGCATTATACAAGTCTTTCATCGTTCCGTCAACTATCCAGTTTACGCCACTTATATTTATGTTTTGCATATTCTCCAACTTGTCACGGAATGTCACTGTAACTTGCCGTGAGTCGTTGTCGTAGTCCCAGTCGGAAGCCCAAAAAGTATATGTCTCCTTGCAATTCGCAGGCGAAAATGTGTTGTAAATCGTAATCACAATTCGTTTGTAGTCGTCGAGAAGCCCGCTGTTCGAGTAGCCAAGCACAACTTGGTCATAGTCGTTAAAAACGAGGTTTCCAGAGTTCGAGCGTATGCCAAAACTCGGTTGGTCGTTGTTTTCACGGTCAAGCAGTTGCAAATCGAAGTCCACGATGTTTCGGCTGTTGATTGTGAGCGTCTTCGTGCTGTCTATTGTAATTTCGGCTTTAATCGTAATCATCTGAACACCGCATAAAGCGTAACATTTGTCGGCGGTATCGTCGTTTGGTCGAAAGCAGTTCCAGTCGTAGAACCAATTCGCCACTCCACGAACGTCTTGCCGTCCTTTTTGGGGTCTGCTGGCTTAACAAAAGTCGCACCGTAAGCACCCGTGATTTTACTATATTCCGTACTGTCAACCATATATGTCACGCTGTATGTGTTCGGCGTGAAGTGCTGGTAAACAGTCGCATTGCCTTGTATCGTGTATTTGTCGCCAGTTTTAACTTGATTTCCGCCGCTACCAGTCTGCCAAGTCCAGTACGAAGTTGTATTGTATGGCGTGTACTCGGCTTTGTTCCAAGTAACTTTCTTGGGTTGCGTGCTAATAAGCGTAATTGTGCCGTTAAGTGCAATGTCGCTCGAAGTTACGGGCTGTGAATTGCTGTTAGTTCCTATTTCGCCGACACCGTAGTCGTAGGACAACTTGTAAGTGCCGCCTTTCTTCCACATTGCATAAAGCGTAAGTCCGCCGAAAGGCAGAATGTAAGGCTCGCCGTCAATATAGGTAACGCCGTTCTTGTCTTCCCAGTGGTCAAAAGTCCAACCGCTCAAAGTCTTCAAACTCGAAGCACCGTCACCGATAAGTGTTTCAGCCCCAACTGGCAAATCCGTTTTGCTAAAAGTTTGGTTGGCAACTTGGGGTTGTGTGGAATCGCCCGTTTTAACCTTGTTGTACACAATGCTTGCCGTCGAAAGGTCTGCGTTCGTGCCGATAAGTTCGATTTCGTAGTTCAGCACCGCCAACAACTCCAAATCCATAGAAAACAGTTCGGGGTAGTCGTCTGGAGCAAAATACATCTTCACCGTCACATCTCTGTCATAAATCTCGTCGTAGCAAGTTACTACAAATTCGTTCTTCGACAAAATGAGTTGCATAATCACTCGGTATTGGTCAAGTGAGAGTGCGTTAAACTTGATTTTAAGCGTCGGAGTGTTAAAGGTGGCATAACTATTAAGGTTGTCTATAACGCCGCCCTGTGAGCGTGTAGGCTCTTTTGGGTAGGTCTTCTGATAAAAGAATGAGTATGTATAGTAGCCCGAAATTGTGTTGCCGTCCACCGTGAACTTGTGCAAGTTCCTTTTTTTGCTTGTCGTGCTTGAAGCAGGATAACTTACGCTACCCTGCCTCTTTTCTTTTTCGTACAAAAATTGTCTTACGTCCATTATTTAACCCTCGCAAGTTGTTTTCCGTTCTTGCTCGCTTCTTCTTCAACGATTTCAAGGAATTTCTTGCCGTTGACATTAAACACAATCGGTCTTTGTTTTTGGCTCGACCCACGAACCGCCATATTTCCCTTAATTACGCCGAGTGCCACGCTGTCAGTCATTATGTCGCTCATTTGGGTGTCGTTCACAATCGTGCTTGTGTTGCCCTGACGACCGACCCATTCAGCACCTTTTTCACCCGCATAGAACAAGCCGCCTTTCTGGAAACCGCCGTCTGCGTGCTTTTGTGCCGCCATAGCGATTATAGTTCCAGCAGTCAAAGTAACGCCAGCCGCTATTGCCGCCGCCGTGAGACCTGCTTTTAACGCCGCCAACGGTCCTGCGGATGCCGCCGCTATACCTATTGCAAGACCTGCTACTACCGCCGACAATGCTGCAATGATAGGAATAACTGTTTTTGCGGTTTGGGACATCTTGTCAAGGTTCGAGGTGAATAATCCAATTCCCAACCCAAGAGTGCCAATGGCAGTTAGTAATCCCATTCCACTGCTTGCGAACTCAACGAATCGTAGCGAAAACGCTTTGAAACTGGCTGATGCCGCACTTGCCGCCGCAACCAACTTGGTTTTGAGCAGTGTGATTATTTCTTTTAGCATAACACCGACTTCTGGGAAAACTTCGAGCCACTTACGAACTTCCGCCGCAAACTTCAAGGCTTTAATCGTTACAATCGCCGCCGCAACTTTTAGCAACACGGGTATAAGAAGCCCGCTCTTTGTCAAAAGGTCGAGAATAGCAACAGCGATTTCTGCGAGTTTAACGGCAATCGGTGCTAAAAAGTCGAACAGTTTTGCGATTATCGGCAACAACTTTGTTACAGTCTCGCTAATACTCTTACCGAGTTCAACTATTGTGTTAAATGTGGATGGGTTTGTAACTGCGCTTTTTGCCACCGCAAGTGTTATCGCCGTAAGCGGCGACTTGATTGCAACAACAATTTCAAAAAGTCCCAAAAAAGATGACTTTAGGTCGCCAACCTTTCGTTTTACTTCATCTGTTGTTTTTGCCCAATCAGAGAATAATCCCTCTGGGTTGTCTTTCTTCCACTCTTTGAATTTGGGGAAAAGTATACCAAGCATATTGTCAGCAATTTCTCTTGAATACATATTGATATTCTTCATTGCAGACTGGAATTTTTCCATATACTCGGCATACTCTTTGTTGAACGCTTGTGTCAGCAAGTTAGTTATGTCGTTTTCACCACCACCGCTCGTCATAGTATTGAACTTATCAAAACTGGTAAGCGAACCATTTATTGCTTCGTCCAATTCTTCGTATGAGTCGATTGCTTCGTCAGCACCAGCCGCAATTCCGCCATTTACAGACTCTGCCTGAGGTATCACTGTTGCGATTATATCGTTTATTGCAATCAAAGCACCATTTATAGTCCATAGTGCTTTTGTCATTATGCCTGCTGTTTTACTTGCTTCTTCAAAACTGTCACCAAGCGTGAATGTGCCGACCAACGCCGAACCGAGCAAACGCTTAAATGTCTCGAACTGGTCGTTCAAAACACGTTGTTGGTTTGCGAATGTGTTAATAGTCTTCGCCATATCGCCCCAAGCATCGGTTGATTGCCTAATAAGCAAAATGGTACGAGCCAACTGTTTGTTCGCTTGCGTAATCGTAGAACTCGAGCCACCGCCTATTTCTTTGAGCAATTCGTCGACACTTGTTTGCGTAATATCAAAACCATACTTACGAACTGGCTTAACCTGCCCAGCAATACCACTTGCCAAGTCACTCGCCGCCGTTTTCAGGTCTACATTTCGCAACGAAGAAATATCGAGAGCCAAGTAAGTCAAGGCTTCTGCCATTTGAGTGCCTGTTTCGGTCGCTTGCCCCATAGCATTTGCCATTTGCTTGAAAGTCGAAACATACTGTGCCAACGCATTAGCATCAAGACCGAAGTTTTTAGACGCATTGTCAACGAACTCTTTCGCCTGTTCGTTCAAGTCCCCGAAAACCACTTCCAACAAGTTCAAGTTTTCAACCCAACTCGCCGACGCTTCCGTGAATTGAAGTAGTGTCTTCCACGCACGACGCAACATAAAAATCTGCGCCACAAGTCGTTGCAAGTCGATTTTGTTTATGGCGTTCTTGATTTTGTTGATTTTGTCGGCAATGAAGTCGAGTTTCGCTTGCTTTTGCTCTTGACGAAGTTTCTCTTCATTGTCTAATTGCTTCCTTTGGGCATCCAAATAGTCATTAAGCGATTGCGTGATTTCTTTTTGAATCGCTTGACTCCTTTTTTGAGCCTTTGCTTCTTCTTGTTCTTTGAGTTTTTGATTGGCTTTGCTGGTTGTCTCTTCAAGTTTTGCCTGTGCATTTGCAAGCCTATAAACCGAATCTACCGCTTTACCTATTTGGGCGGTATACGAAATATAGGCATTTTGTTTCATTCTGCCTTGAATACCAATTCTTTCAGCATCGCCACCCTTTTTCGCTTTTTTGTAGCGGTTAGAAGCATTTTGATAATTGTTATAACTGGTGGTAATTTTTCTGATTTGCTCTTCAGCTTTTTTTGACGAGTTATAT
>OBCQ01000494.1_pt1 | contig 10646 bp, 10 predicted proteins | sample 1517991 | NCBI WGS metagenome assembly OBCQ01 (sample SAMN03418263, study PRJEB22391) | human gut metagenome | biome: human-gut; feature: organic feature; material: feces | host: Homo sapiens | place: Tanzania | collected 2013-01
TGAGAAGTGTCAGCCCTAATTTATTTTGTATGAAAAGTTTTAGCGGACAGCAATAGTTATTTATATTGGGAGTTTTGACACGCCCTCTACTAAAAAAGGCTGACTCTTAAGCTGCAAAATCGCAGCAAGAGTCAGCCTTTTCTTATGCTTTAATCTTTACTCTTTCAGAGAGCTCCTGCCTATTGGCTGTGGTTTTACGAATGTTTTGCTATCGAAAAATCATCGGACACCGAACGCAATCCAATCAGACTCCGAACGCGAACCGATTAGATTCCGAACGCAATCCGATCGGACACCGAACGCGATCCGATTAGATTCCGAACGCGACCCAATCAGACTCCGAACGCAACCCGATGCCTATTGCATTGCAATTCACTCGTTAAAGAGCTTCTTCTGGCTTAGCTTCCTCAACCTTATCCTCACTGAGCACAAGCTCACGATAGATTACTGCATCGACCGAAAGCATTACGCAAACGCCGGCAAGAACGCACAGAAGCACAACAAGTACGCCCAACAAATCGGCCATGGCGTCGAACATGCTGAAGAGAACGTAGGAAACAACGAGCAGAGCGATGTTTACGGCAAACTTCAAGCAGAACGCCTTAAACTTATAGCCCATCATCAGACGGTTGCTCTCGGAGAGGCACAGCGCCCAATTCATCTTCTTGCCCACAAGCAGATAGACAGCGAGCAGCCAACTGAACGAGAGTACAACAGCCGGTATGAACATGAACAGACAGGCTATCGACACGGCGGAGGTGATGAGCGCCTGCAGAATGAAGTATTCGCCCATGCAATGACGGTACTCGGAATCGAAAATGAACATCGGACTGATCATCTCGCCCTTACTGAGCTTCACGGGAAGCGTAGCCAAGGCTATCGTAGTGCCCACATTAACGTACGGAATCCATACGGTTACGAGCCAAAGCAACACAGAGAGAACAATCGGCACAAGATTCTTAACGCCGATGGCGAATGCGTCCTTCAAAGAAGGCACGAACTGAAGTTTTTCTTCCATAGCTATAATTTTTTAGGTTATTGTTTTTAAGTGGTATAACATTTGCAAATATACAGCATTTTTCACATATACCAAACCTTTTTGCTAAGAAATATTAATTATTACGTACTATTTGCTACCCACCGTATATTCTTTTTCGCCCAAAAGCAATAAAAAAACCGCTCCACATCCCATACTGGTATGCAGAGCGGTCCAATTAATTAATTATGAGAATTCAGTTACTTAGTAACCTTCACGGTCTTCATAGTGCCGTCGGCTCTCTTCATGGTCACGATGTATGTGCCCTTGCCGAGTGTTGAGAGGTTGTTGCCAACCGCTGCTCCACCGAGTGTGTGAACCGAAACCTTTGCGTCAGCCGGAACAACCACGCCGTTGATAGCGTCAACCACCACTGTGAGCGTTGCTGTAGCTGCCTCCGACTCCTTCTCCTTGTAAACTACAACCACCTTGTAGTTGTGTTCGCCGGCGTAAGTGTCGGCTGTGTATTCCTGAGTGAATGTGCCTTCGCTGCCCGGAGCCTGAGCGTCGAGTGTAGCGAGAAGCTCCTCGCCCTCATATACCTTTACTGTGAGCGCTGCGTCAGCCGGCAGATCCTTTCCGTCGACATCCTTAGTCGGGTTGGTCCAAGCAAGCTCTACAGCCGAGCGTGTGATAACCTCGGTAGCTGTGAGGTCTGCAACCGGAGCAGTAGCCACCGGTTCTTCTGCAGCGGCTCCCTTCTCAGCCAGACTGAAGTCGAAGATGTAGCCGTAAGCGTTTGAACCCTCCGAGTCTGAGATGTGGAACGCTACATAGTAGTTGCCCGACTCCTGTACGCTGAACTCGAATGCGCTCGGGTCGCGGTCGTATACTGTGTTAAGTTCGATAGAGCCAAGAGTCTGGTCGAACGAACCCTGCACCTTCTTGTTTGTGCCGAGCTTCATCGTGAACGATGTTGTGCCAGACTCAAGACAGCTGCGGTTGTTGGCTGTGTGAGCCTTCGCTACGTATGTCTTTCCAGCCTCGAGAGCGAATGCCGGAGATACCCAATAGTCGTTGGCGTCGGTGTTCCAGTCGCTGCTGAAGCCTACGCAAGGATGCTGGTCGCCTACCGGATTCCAGTCGGAATCGTACTCCTGATAGCCCCATGAATTCCAGCTCCATGTAGAACCTGTGTTGCCGCTGCGGTCCATCGCTGTCCATGCAGCCGCATTCTCTTCCTGCTCGAACGAAACCTCGTACGGAAGTGCTACCGGAGCCTCTGGCTCGCCGTCTGCCTTCTCCTCAATCTTCACAGAGTAGATGCTGATAGCATCGTTAGCGTTGTTAGCGCCCCAGTTGAGTGCGCGGAACGCGAAGAGGTATACGCCGTCCTTGTTGGCGTCGAGTGTCCACTGGTTCTTCACCTCGCCGCTCTCGCCTACTGTTGCCGGGAGCTTAGAGCCGATCCATTCGATGGTCTTCTGGTTGTCTGCCGACTTGCTGCCAACGAAGTAGTCGAGGATGAGGTTCAGCTCGTTGTCCGGACCCGAAGCAGCGTCTACAGTTATCGTGTACGACTTGCCTTCCTTCAGCTCGAACTTCGGCGAAACGAGCCAGTCGCATGTTTCAGACGTAGCGTCTACGCCCATGTGTGCAGCCGGTTTGCCGGCGAAGTCAGAAGCGGTGTAAGCCCATGTCACGCCCGGCGTCTCGCTGTTGTCCATCGTGGTCCATGTAGCGAACTTCTCTGCCGAATCGAATGTCATATCGTAAGGCAATGTGCCCTCCTGGTCTTCTGTTACTGGTGGGTCTGGTTTGTCGGGATCTGTGCCCGGGTCAGGAGTTTCGCCGCCTACTTTCTCCTCGATGCTGAAGCCGATAGCGTAGAGATATACCCAGTTGGTCTTGTCGCCGGTAGAAGTGTTTGTGGCGTGGAACGCAAAGCTGTAGAGTCCGTCCTCAGGAACGGTGAGGTCGTACGAATTGTCGTACTGCACGTTTGAAGAAGGCATATCTATGTCGCTCAGCTTTGTGAACGAAGCGGCGTCGGTAGGAGTCGTCGTGTACTCTACAGAGAGTGTTGCCGGTGTGCTGTACATTGTGCCCGAGCTTGTCTTCACGGTGTACGTCTTGCCTGCCTTCAAGCTGAATGACGGAGAAACGTAGTAGTCGTTAGGTTCGCCCGAGTCGGTCTTGATGCAGTAGCTCGGTGTTGCTGTCCACGCATTGCCGATACAGAAACCGTCGCTGCCCCAATCGTTGTTGAACTCCCATGAGGTGCCCGGTGTCGGACTGGCGTCAAGCACGGTCCAGACGTCGTTGGTAGAATCGAAGGTGATAGAGTAAGGCAGGGCTGTACCACCATCGCCAGGCTCGCTCGGTTCGGGCGCCTGCTCGCTTACCGACACGTCATAAATATAGAAGAAGTCGCCGCTGTCGTCGGTAGCGTAGTTGGAATGTGCGTAGAACGAGAAGTAATACGTTCCGTCTTCTGTCGGAACGAAGGTAACGCTTGTAGTCTTCGGCATCACGTTACCGTTATAATCAAAATATCCGTAATAATATATACCGAATCCGCTAGAGATATCGTCGCTGACAACCGTGTTTGCAGACATATCTGTAGCACTCTTGCCTACCTGGAAGCCGCAGAGGGCAGATCCCTTGTATTGTCCTGTGACATTGATTGTGTACGTATAGCCCTTGCTGAGTGTGAAGGCAGGCGATACGAGATAATCGTTATGAACCGAACTCTGGTCTTCCGGCATGCGGGCTGCTGTGACATAAGCGCCCTTCTCGGCACTGTATGTGCCCGAACCGAACTCCCACGTTACGCCCGGCGTCGCACTATTGTCTATAGCTGTCCATCCGGAGAGGTCGCTCGCCGTCAAAAAATCGACAGAATACGGGAAAGTCTCCTGGGCAGAAGCATTCGTTGCGCCAAACAACGCAAGAACAAGCCCCATTGTGTTAAGTAACGTCTTTCTCATAACTATAAAGTTTAAAAGTTAATGTATCTTACTTAGTTAGTTCTCTAATGTTATTCTCTCTAATTATTAATTGTAGCAAATTTACGCTAAAGGCATACTGTACGATTGCAAAAGTAATAAATATTTTAATACAAAGAAACATTTGATGGATATTTTTGCAATAAAATTAGCACTTTGTTTAAATTTCTTTATTTCCAACGTAATTTTGCATCGCTCGACAGCAAGTGTGCGAACGCAAAAAACCGGAGACAACGCTATTGTTAGCATTGTCTCCGGTTATGTGTCTTTATATCTGTAAAGGATGGTTTACTTCTTCTTGGCAGCCTTCTCCTCCTTTGCAGGAGCCGCCGGCTTGTAAGCCTTGTTCAAGCCTGCAATCACCTCGTTGGTGATGTCGTAAGCCTTGTCGGCGTAGAGGATGTTGTCGCCAGCCTTGCTCAGAATCAAGCCGTACTTCTTGTCCTTGTTGTATACAGCGAGGAAGTGCTGGATAGAGTCGCGCAGAGCGTTGTTATACTTCTCTGTCTCTGCCTGGAACTCGCCGCTCAGACGCTGGTTGAGCACCTGAAGGTCGCTGTTCTGCTTCTGCAGCGACATCTGAATCTGCTCTGCCTGCTCGCGTGTGTAGGCGTTCTGCTGAATCTTCTGCTGGAAGTTGCCGTAAGCCTGCTCAAGAGCGTGCTGCTTCTGTGCGAGTGTGTTCTGGATGTTCTGACCCTTCTTCTGGAGAATGAGCGAGTAGTCCTTGCAGAACTTGTACTGCGACATGATGCTGTCTACCTCTACGTACGCAATCTTTGCGTCTGAAGGCACAGCCTGCTTGCTCTCTACCTTCTTCTCGTCAACCTGACTCTTCGACTTGTCGCAAGAGGTCATTGCGAAAGCGGCTACAGTTGCGAGTGCAAGTGCGCCGAAAATGTTTTTCTTGTTCATCTTTATTCTGTTATTTTAATTTTTATCGTTTTGTGCGTCTGCCGATATACATTATATAGTATGGACAGAGATTTCCGCGCCGCTATATCTCTGACGTAAATACCGACGCCGTTCTTATTTGCAGGCGACTTTAGTAGGCGCCGTTACGCTCACGGGCTTCGCGGTCCTGATCCATCACGCAGTGAATGCCCTGCTTGCGCAAGCCCGGATTGTCGTGTACGTGCTGTGAAGAGAACTTGCCATTGCGCTTAAGCAGCACCTTTATCGACAACAAAGCGAAGGCTACTGCCACTACAGCGAGGCTTATAAGCATTAATTTAATCATATTATATCTTTTTTATTTTGTAGTGTCTACCTTTTACACTATCTTTGTATCCGATAGGCTGCACCTCAGCAATTCAAGCGAGCTTGATTGCGCTCGGTTTGCACTGTCGCTGTATCCGATAAGCGGCACCGCTCCATATCGGTACAAAGGTACGGCAAATCGGCGGTATGGCAAAATAATTTACCGAAAATTCAGATTATTATAACATCAACATAAAAAAATTAAGGAAAATGAGCAATTGCGAATTGAAACCTGCTCGCGTGTTCGAGCAGTTTGCTAAAATCAATGAGATTCCACGCCCTTCAAAGCACGAGGAGCGCATGATTGAGTATCTTCAGGAGTTCGGCAAGAGCCACGGCTTCGAGACCGAGACCGACGAGACGGGCAACGTAGTAATCCGCAAGCCGGCTACAAAGGGTCACGAGAACGCTCCTACCCTCATCCTGCAGAGCCACATGGACATGGTCTGCGACAAACTCGTAGACGTAGACTTCAACTTCCTCACCGACCCCATCCAGACTTACGTCGACGGCGAATGGCTCAATGCTAAGGGCACTACTCTCGGTGCTGACGACGGCATCGGATGCGCCATCGAACTGGCTATCCTCGACAGCGACGACATCGAGCACGGACCGCTGGAGTGTGTGTTCACACGCGACGAGGAGACAAGCCTCACTGGTGCTATGGGCATGAAGGCAGGTTTCATGAAGGGCGATATGCTCATCAACCTCGACTCTGAGGACGAAGGTCAGATCTTCATCTCTTGCGCCGGCGGAAAGACTACTTCGGCTCGCTTCACATTCGAGCGTGAGGCTGCTCCCGAGGGCATGTTCTTCCTCACAGCTTCGGTAAAGGGCTTGAAGGGCGGACACTCTGGCGACGATATCAACAAGAAGCGCGCCAACGCCATAAAGATTCTCGCTCGCTTCCTCTATAAGGAGCAGGAGAAGATGGATCTTCGCCTCGCTAAGTTCAACTCGGGCAAGCTGCACAACGCTATCCCACGCGACGGTAGCATCGTATTCGCTGTTCCGGCAAGCGAGAAGGAGACTGTACGTGCCGACTGGAACGTGTTCACAGCTAACGTCGAGGAGGAGTTCCACGTAACCGATCCAGTCATGGAGTTCAACCTCGGTAGCACCGACGCTGAGAGCGTACTGCCGAAGGACGCAAGCCGCCGCTTCATCCTCTGCATGCAGGCTGTCGACAACGGCGTGTTCGCTATGTGCCAGGACGAGGCTCTGGCATACATGGTCGAGACTTCTAACAACGTGGCAAGCGTTCAGACCGCAGAGAACGAGATCAACGTAGTGGCTTCGCAGCGCTCTAACGTGATGAGCAACCTCGAGAACGAGACTAACACCGTTAAGGCTGCCTTCGAACTGGCTGGCGCTGAGGTGAAGATGAGCGACGGCTACCCGGCTTGGAAGATGAACTCGGACAGCAAGCTCACCAAGGTGGCTGTCGAGTCGTACAAGAAGCTCTTCGGCAAGGAGCCTATCGTTAAGGGTATCCACGCCGGCTTGGAGTGCGGTCTGTTCTCGGAGCGCTACCCGAACCTCGACATGGTTTCGTTCGGTCCTACGCTGCGCGACGTGCATACTCCTGACGAGCGTCTGCACATCCCGACTGTTCAGATGGTTTGGGATCACCTGCTCGACATCATGAAGCATCTCTAATATAGAAGGGTATGGCATCCATGTCATACCCACGCAGACTAAAAAATAAAGAGGGTATGGCTATTCCGCCATACCCTCTTGCTTTATGTTATAATTCCGTAAGTCCTTTTACAGTTCTACATCCGTAAGACACATGTCGAGCTGTTCTTTTATTGTCTTTTTGTCGAGTTTCTGACCGATGAACACGAGCTTCTGCATACGGTCGCCATACTTCTCGTCCCAGTCTCTGCGCAGTCCTTCTTCACGTTCGAGCATCTGCTGTAGTTCGTCCTTCGGCATTGTGGCGTACCACTGTCCGGCGTTTTTCAGCTCCATCTGCTTGCCTGCCTGCTCAAAAAGATAACACATGTCGGGCTCTTCCTTGAACCAGCACAATCCCTTGCAGCGAATGACGTTCTTCGGGAACAGACGCGCCACGAAGTTGTCGAAGAAGTTCATGTCGAACGGCTTTCTGCGATAATATACGAACGTGCCAATGCCGTACTCCTCCACTTCGCCGCCTTCATGGTCGTGGTGATGGTGATGTCCGCAACCGCCATGGCAGTCGTGGTCGTGATGATGATGTTCGTGTTCTTCATCATCGTGATCGTGGTCGTGATGATGGTGCTCGTGTTCCTCCTCCTCATCGTCATCCTCCTCCTCATCGCCGTGATGATTCTCAATCTCGTTGATCCATGCAGCCGATGTAGCCACCTCGTTGAAGTTGAAACGACCGGTGTTGAGAAGACGCTCCAAGTCTACGTCGCCGTAGTTGCACGGTATGATTTCTGCTTTAGGCTGAATGGCGCGGATTATCTCGGTGAGTTTGCGCAGATCGTCAGCGCTCACCTCTACAGCCTTGTTGAGAAGTATCGTGTTGCAGAACTCTATCTGCTGAATAACGAGGTTTTCGAGGTCTTCGTCTTCGAGTCCGTCGCGTGTTAGAGCGTCGCCGTTGTTGAACTCGTCTCTCATGCGCAGCGCGTCCACTACGGTCACGATGCTGTCAAGACGCGGAATGCCGTTGGTGATATACTGCGGACCGAGTGTCGCCATCGAGCTGATTGTCTGTGCGATCGGTGCGGGTTCGCAGATGCCACTCGCCTCGATGACGATATAGTCGAAGCGCTTCATGTTGATGATGTCGCGCAACTGGTCGATAAGGTCCATCTTCAGCGTGCAGCAGATGCAGCCGTTCTGCAGAGCCACTAAGCTGTCGTCCTGCTTGTTCACCACTCCACCCTGCTGGATGAGGTCGGCGTCGATGTTCACCTCGCCGATATCGTTCACGATAACGGCGAACTTAATGCCTTTCTCGTTAGAAAGGATACGATTTAACAATGTTGTCTTGCCGCTGCCCAGATAACCTGTGAGCAGCAATACCGGAATCTGTGTCATAGTATTTGTTATTATTCCTTCATTAATTCTGAATATGTGCGGTCCATCTCGTCGGTCATAACCGTGAAGTTATGCTGCGTCTGGCAGACCTTCAAGAACAGCGAAGCAAGGTCTGCTGCCTCTACGTCAGCAAAGTCGACAGCTTCGTCGAGCAGCAGAATGTTCATCGCATCGAGCATCAGACGGAAGAGCGTAGCCCCACGTAGGGGGTGCACTTGTCCCAAGTGCACCGATCTATCAAAACGTGCACTCTCCCCCGTCTGGCGCAGACCGCGAACGTATGCGAACATCACGACACGCACAGTCAGCTCGATGGCGCGGTCGGAGTCTACCGACGCTTCCGTCTCATCCTCCGCCTTACGCACATAGCCCTCAAGATGGTCGGCGTTGGAGAGGTATCTGCCTGCAAGCAGCATCGAGAAGTTGCGCTTGTATTCCTCCACCATAGCGTTGTAGTACGCCTCGTCGCCACACGCCGTGCGCACAAGCGCCATCATGTCGTCGCCACGCTGTTGCGCTTCGCGAGCCAGTGCCGCAATGTCTTCATATTTGTAGTTCATGGCTGCCAACGGGAAGAACATGGTGTCGAAGAAAGCGGGCGCAATGTGCTCGTAGTGCTCCAACATCAGCTTCTTCACCGACTGCGGTGTCGTTTTCTCCTTCGGGTCTTCCACCTGACTCTCTATAACGCCATGCGAGAAGGCATCGAAGAACGAACGCACCAAAGCCGCCTGAACCTTATACTTGTCTATTTTCTCTGTCATCAAAGTTCTGTTTGAATGTTAATTGACCTGTACTATATAATATTATGTATATAGAATGGTTTTGCTTATTAGCGCATTACTTCTTGTAAGCGTCGAGAATCTCCACTACATACACGTCGTGCAAGCCGCCCTTCTCGCCGTACCACTGCTCGATCGACTTGTCGAGCATCTCCTCCGGACGAATCTGCGTCTTGTACAGCTTGCGGCAGGTGAGTGTGAGGCGTGCTTCATCGAATGTTACGCAGCCGTTCTCGGTAGCAACCGGTGTGAGATGAGCCTCCTTCGCCTTGTCGAAGTCTCTGCCCGACTTAGCGCCGCAGAAGGCATACGCCTTGCGTGCCTCTTCCGAGTTGCCGAGGAAAACAAGGTTCATTGTGTCGTTAGCCTCTATGAACTCGTGTGTATAACGCTCCGGACGGATGTACACAATAGCCACCGGACGGTTCCACAACCAGCCGAGGCATCCCCAAGAAGCTGTCATCATGTTGAACTTCTCCTCGTTGCCTGCAGCAACGAGCATCCACTCCTTACCAATAGTTGTGAACACATTATCGTGGAGTGTCGTAACGTCTATCTTTTCCATAGTCTTCTTAATTTTAATCATGGCGACTGAGGTGAAGCTCCGCCGCTCTAAGTTTATACAACCTTGCAGCATTCAAGGCGCAGCATGCACCTCAAACATGCAAATACAAAAAAACGAGACAAAACTTAAAGTCTTGTCTCGTCATCATTTTGAGCCTCTTGTCGGATTCGAACCAACGACCCCGAGATTACAAATCACGTGCTCTGGCCAACTGAGCTAAAGAGGCGGGTGGGCAAGCTACTTACATCGCGCCGCTACAACCAACTACCTTTGCTACGTTCCCGTCCTGGAGGGTTCGAAGGGAGCTGGCCGTGCAAGACTTACCCGTATTGCTCTGTAAGCGGTTGCAAAGGTACGCATTAGTTTCGAAACCACCAAACATTTCCGCAACTTTTTATTAAAAGCTCGAAGTTTTTTTTATAATTTATATACTTACCAATGCTTAATTAGCTATTATCATCTTCACTTCCCTCTTGAATTGGCAAAAATTCAAATATCAGCTCTGATGCAGGAATATAACATTCCTCAAAAACTCCATTAAGATTACTTATCTTAGTTAAAGTATTGTTATGAGTCAACACATAAATATTTGTGGCAATTTTCTGTCTACCATAATCAGGCTGAGTATAGAATCCATCCTTTTCATTAGCACATAACCATTCTATAGTTGAACGCTTTTCACGCAATATGTGACCACATACTTGAACAAGCATGTCTTTCCATGTGCTGATAGGATAGCGTACACCTTGTAGAATATATGCTTGAAGTTTCCTACCAGTAAAATCAAAATCCTCATCATCAAGAGCGACTCTCTCTGTCTCTTGTTTACTCACACAATAATTGCTTATCGGCATAGGCCAAAGATTCATAAAAACCTTAAGAAGATCTTGCTGTCTTTCTTTCATTTCCACTTCCGTCCATTTATCACATCTTTTTACATAGTTATTTAGACGGAATGCACTATCTTTAAAACCTTTATCCATATCTCTCTTTTCAACAAAAGAAAGATTGCTGTATTG
>OBCQ01000495.1_pt1 | contig 10645 bp, 10 predicted proteins | sample 1517991 | NCBI WGS metagenome assembly OBCQ01 (sample SAMN03418263, study PRJEB22391) | human gut metagenome | biome: human-gut; feature: organic feature; material: feces | host: Homo sapiens | place: Tanzania | collected 2013-01
GCAAGATGATTCCCCGCAATGAGTGGGCGGAATGTACCATAGCAGACGGGGACAACATCATCGTCATAAGAGCGTCTTGCGGAGGTTAAAGAGTTATGCTTCAATACATTTCACATTTTACGCCGCAGATAAGCTATGCGGAAGGAATAAGAATGGCGCTGGAAGGCGGCTGCCGTTGGATTCAGCTGAGGATGAAGGATGCTCCTGCCGAGGAAATCATCGCATGTGCAGAGGAGGTCATACCGCTATGCCGCCGCCATGGGGCGAAATTCCTTCTGGACGACCATGTGGAACTGGTCAGACAACTTGGCGCGGACGGCGTGCACCTTGGAAAAAATGACATGCCGGTGAATGAGGCCAGGAAAATCCTCGGGACGGACATCATTATAGGCGGCACCGCCAATACCATAGAGGATATAATAAGGCTTCATAAACAAGGCGCCGACTATATCGGCTGCGGTCCGTTCAGGTTCACCACCACCAAGAAGAACCTTTCACCGATACTCGGGCTGGACGGATACAAAAGCATTGTCCTGAAAATGAAAGAGTTGGGGATAGATTTACCGATTGTCGCCATCGGAGGCATAACGGTGGAGGATATTCCCGCGGTCATGGGAACCGGCGTGAGCGGCATCGCATTGAGCGGAGCTATTCTCGGCGCCCCTGATCCCGTGGAAATGACAGCAAGAATAATTGAAACAATAGATAACAGATAAATATGGAAAAATTAGTTATTGCAGGAAGAGAATTCAATTCCCGCCTGTTCCTTGGAACTGGAAAATTCAATTCCAACACACTGATGGAGAAAGCCATCCTCGCATCAGGCACCGAAATGGTGACTCTTGCAATGAAACGTATAGAGCTTGAGGACAAGGATGACGACATGCTCAAGCATATCAATCATCCAGGTATACAGCTGCTTCCGAACACGTCCGGCGTAAGAAACGCTGAAGAGGCGGTGTTCGCGGCACAGATGGCACGCGAGGCTTTCGGTACCAATTGGCTGAAACTGGAGATTCATCCGGACCCGCGCTACCTGCTGCCTGACTCCGTGGAGACATTGAAGGCGACTGAACAGCTCGTCAAACTCGGATTCGTGGTGCTGCCTTATTGCCAGGCCGACCCGACATTGTGCAAACATCTGGAAGAGGCCGGAGCTGCTACCGTCATGCCGCTCGGCGCACCTATCGGAACCAATAAAGGATTGCAAACCAGGGACTTCCTGCGCATCATCATCGAGCAGGCTACCGTTCCTGTCGTAGTGGATGCAGGTATCGGAGCGCCAAGCCACGCGGCGGAAGCCATGGAATTGGGAGCATCCGCATGTCTCGTGAACACGGCAATCGCTGTGGCAGGCGACCCTGAAGCAATGGCCGTGGCATTCAAGAATGCCGTCGAGGCCGGCAGAATGGCTTATGAGGCCGGACTGGGAGCACAGAGCGACAGTTTCGTCGCAGAGGCCAGCTCTCCGCTGACCGCATTCCTTGACGAATAACAGGAGGGCGAGATGTTTACAGATGAACTAGCCAAGATAGATTGGGACGAAACGACGGCGCGCATTGCAGCGAAAACTGACAATGACGTGCGCAGGGCACTGGGAAAGGCGCATTGCGACGTGGAAGATTTCATGGCGCTCATTTCGCCGGCAGCAGAGCCGTATCTGGAGACAATGGCGGCGCTCAGCCGTAAATATACGGAGGAAAGGTTCGGAAAGACCATGTCAATGTTCATTCCGCTGTATATCACCAACTCATGCATCAATTCCTGCGTTTATTGCGGATTCCACGCAAGCAATCCGATGAAGAGGGTCATCCTGACTCCGGAGCAATGCGAGGATGAGTACAAGGCCATCAAGAAGCTGGCTCCTTTCGAGAACTTGCTGATAGTCACGGGAGAGAACCCGGTGAAAGCAGGTGTGCCTTACCTGGCGAAGGCGCTGGATATAGCGAAAAAATATTTCTCCAACCTGAAAATCGAGGTCATGCCTCTGAGCGCCGAGGATTATGCGGATCTCACGCACCATGGAATGAACGGCGTGATCTGCTTCCAGGAGACTTATAACAGAGCTCATTACAACATCTACCACCCACGCGGAATGAAGGCGAATTTCGACTGGAGATGCAACGGGTTCGACCGCATGGGCCAGGCTGGCGTCCACTCCATCGGAATGGGTGTGCTCATCGGTCTGGAGAAGGAATGGCGCACGGATATAACGATGATGGCTTACCATCTCCGCTACCTGCAGAAGCATTACTGGCGCACCAAATACAGTGTCAATTTCCCTCGTATGCGTCCGGCGGAGAACGGCGGTTTCGAGCCTAACTGTGTCATGACCGACAAGCAGCTGGCGCAGGTTACATTCGCCATGCGAATCTTCGACCACGATGTGGACATTTCCTATTCGACACGTGAGCCGGCGAAGATCAGGGACAATATGGCTACTCTCGGAGTTACCACGATGAGTGCGGAGAGCAAGACCGATCCGGGCGGATATCATACTTATCCTCAGTCACTTGAACAGTTCCACGTGAGCGATGACAGGACGGCCGCCGAGATAGAGCGCCGCCTGAAAGAGCTCGGCAGGGAGCCTGTCTGGAAGGACTGGGATTCCAGCTTCGACATGATGAATTTCAGGAAATAACATGGATTCAGTTGAAAGATATTCAAGGCAGACAATGCTGCCGGAGCTTGGGGCGGAGGGTCAGAAAAGGCTCTCCGCTACTAAGATTCTGCTCGTAGGAGCGGGCGGACTCGGCTCACCCATAGCCACTTACCTCACGGCCGCCGGAATCGGGACGCTGGGCATCATCGATGCGGACAAGGTCAGTGTTTCCAATCTCCAGCGCCAGACATTGTACACGGAAGACGAGGTCGGACAGAGCAAGGTGGAGTGCGCATACAAGCGTCTCCACGGTCTGAACCACGAGGTCAGCATCCGCACCTACGACTGTTTTCTGACCAAGGACAATGCTGCGGAAATCATTGACGGTTACGACATGGTGGTGGACGGCTGCGACAATTTCGCCACGCGGTTCATAATCAATGACATCTGCATTGCCGCAGGCAAACCTTACATTTATGGAAGCATTCAGGGGCTGAACGGACAGGTTTCTGTTTTCGGAGTGCCGGACGCTTTCGGTAAAGTCCATTCATACAGGGACTTATACGATGAAAGCGAGCTTCTTTCCATGGAAGCGCCGAGCAAGGCTGTCCTGGGGATTACTCCGGCCGTGACAGGAAGCGTGGAAGCGAATCAAGTGCTCCAGCTGGCGGCGGGTTTCGGCGAGCCGCTTATAGGAAAACTATGGAGCATCGACCTGCGGACCATGGAATCTTATATCATTGACCTGCCATGAAAACCATCGTCATAACGCGCCCGGCATTCTTCGACGGGGAGACCGACCTGGTGAACAATCTTTTCCGCGAAGGCATGGAACGTCTCCATCTGCGCAAGCCCGGAGCATCGGAAGATAAACTCGCCGCATGGCTGCAAGGCATTGACAATCAATACTACGGGCGCATTGTCCTGCATGATTGCTTTCCGCTGGCAGAGAAGTTTGCGCTGGGCGGGGTGCATCTGAATTCGCGTAATCCGGAGGCGCCGCAGGGTATTCACGGCATGACGGTTTCACGTTCTTGCCACAGCATCCGGGAGGTCATTCAGCACAAGTCCGGGTGCGACTATCTGTTTCTCAGCCCTATTTATGACAGCATCTCGAAAGAGGGATATGGCGCCGCGTTCTCCCGCATTGAACTGAAACGCGCAGCGGCTGAGGAAATCATTGACAATAAGGTATTTGCGCTGGGCGGGGTGAGTCTGGAGCATATTCCGGAGATACGGTCGCTGGGCTTTGGCGGGGCTGCTGTCCTGGGCGCGCTCTGGCAGGCCGACTCGTCGGCAGAATACCTTAAAGCATTGGAAAATGCATAGTTGATTACGTGCGAGATGCGCTTCGTGCGTATTAATATAAAATAACACAATCATGACAATCAAGAAAATCACATCCGCTGCGATATTGCTCATGGCAATGTCGGCTGCAGTTTACGGCCAGGACAGGCAGACACGCGCTGCTGATTCCACGGCTTTCGTCAATGCTGAATGGAATTGGAAAGACCTCGGGAAGGGCGCCGTGGCAGGTTCAGCGCACATCTCCATGTTCGGAGGCGACCAGACGGTTTCCATCGTGAAATATCCGGCCAAGAAGTTCCGCACCAGCATCGAGGAGTCCGCGGGAGATTTGTGCGTCACCACCGATTCACTGGCGGCCAGGACGCACGCGCTCGCAGCGATAAACGGCAGTTATTTCAATGTCAAGACGCTCCAGCCTTGCACGTATTTCGCGCTGAATCACAATGAGATAAGCCGTACGGCCAAGACCGAGTTCTTCAGGACCAATGCTTTGGTGGCGTTCAAGGACAAGAAAGGCCGCAAGATGGATATAATGCTGTGCGATACGACGCTTTATGAGCATTATACGAAGCATTACCATGCGGCATTGGCTTCAGGTCCGCTGCTTGTCAAGGATGGCAATATACCTGCGTTCGCTACGGACAAGAAGTTCAGCAATGCCCGTCATCCGAGGACATTGATAGGAAAGGACAACCGCGGATATTATTATTTCGTGACCATCGACGGCCGTGCGAAGAATCATGCTGACGGCGCGACATTGACCGAAAGTGCCTTGATAGCTTTCTGGGCAGGCATGAGTGATGCGCTGAATCTGGACGGAGGCGGTTCCACGACAATCTGGACTGCCGAAGATGGTGTTCTGAACCATCCGACAGACAACAAGAAATTCGACCACGCAGGCACGCGCCGCGTACCGAATATAATCGTAGTAAAATAAGTTTCGCAGGGGCGGTTCCTTATGGGGCCGCCTCTATGCTTTTTTCTTGTAGAGTCCTGACCAGGTGATGAGCGACCAGATTCCGTTCACGAGATAGAGGCCGCAGACAATCGGCATAAACACGTGGCCTACAGAGATATGCATCGCCAGCTGGAAGACATTGACCAGAAGCCAGGCGATCCAGCAGTCCCATTTCTTGAGAGCTGACAGGAATTGTGCCACAAGGATGAGCACGGTCACGCAGGCATCGAGATACGGTATCGGGTCAGACGGTATCCTGCCGGGGAAAACGACATTGCCGACAAGGCTGATGAACCAGCCCCATCCGGCAGCAATGACGAATACGGATGCGATGGCAAGGATGCGCTGTTTCCATCCGAGCATGGTCACTTTCAGGGCGCTGCTGTCTTCCGAACTCTGCTCTTCCTTACGCGGATGAGTCCACCTGTAATGACCCAGAACATTGATTCCCAGAGATATAGGCTGCAACAACAAGTTTGCGTAAAGGTTCTTGTTCCAGAACATGAGGAGCAAGAGGAAGGAGTAGAGATAACCTACCCAGAAATTGTACTTGCTGTTCCGGCCGGCAAGGAACACGCATGTAAGACCGACCACGGATGTGAGCAAATCAATGAGAAGGACAGGAGTGTCTCCCCCTATCGTGAACAAAGTGTAGTTTATAATGTCCATTGTCTGTTTTTCAATTGTTTACCTCCACTAACCCACTGAACCTTCGAGTGATACCTGGAGGAGTTTCTGCGCCTCGACGGCGAATTCCATAGGGAGCTTGCTCAACACTTCACGTGCATAGCCATTGACAATGAGTCCTACCGCGTCCTCAGGGCCGATTCCGCGCTGGTTGCAGTAGAAGAGCTGGTCCTCATTGATCTTGGATGTGGTGGCCTCGTGCTCCACGACTGCGGTGGCATTGTCACTGCGCACGTCAGGGAAGGTGTGGGCTCCGCAGAGCGAACCGATGAGAAGGCTGTCGCATTGTGAGAAATTGCGCGCTCCTGCGGCTCCCGGCAGCATTCTGACGAGTCCACGGTAGCTGTTCTGGCTGTGTCCGGCGGAGATTCCCTTGCTGACGATTCTGCTTCGCGTGCCTTTCCCGATGTGTATCATCTTGGTGCCCGTGTCGGCCTGCTGATAGTTGTTCGTGACGGCTACGGAATAGAACTCGGATGAGGAGTAGTCGCCCTTGAGTATGGTGCTCGGATATTTCCACGTGATGGCTGAACCTGTTTCGACCTGTGTCCAGGAAAGATGCGCGCCTTCCATACATATTCCCCTCTTGGTCACGAGGTTAAGGATTCCTCCACGACCGTTTTCATCGCCCGGATACCAGTTCTGGACCGTGCTGTATTTCACGTCGGCGTCTTTGAGCGCCACGATTTCCACGACTGCAGCATGGAGCTGGTTTTCATCGCGCATCGGCGCCGTGCAGCCTTCCATGTAGCTTACCGTCGAGCCTTCGTCGGCCACGATGAGCGTCCTCTCGAACTGTCCCGTTCCCTTGGCATTGATACGGAAATAGCTGGAAAGTTCCATCGGGCAGCGTACGCCTTTCGGGATGTAACAGAATGATCCGTCGCTGAATACGGCTGAGTTCAATGCTGCGAAATAGTTGTCTCCGGACGGCACCACAGTCGCAAGATATTTGCGTACCAGGTCAGGGTGCTCCTTCACGGCTTCGCTGAATGAGCAGAAAATGATTCCGCGTTCGGCGAGTTCCTTACGGAAGGTGGTAGCCACTGATACAGAGTCGAATACGGCATCTACTGCCGCTACGCCCGCGAGGATTTCGCGTTCCTTCAGAGGAATCCCCAGCTTGTCGAAGGTTTCCGCAAGTTTCGGGTCGATTTCCTTCGGCCTGTCGGAGTCCTTCTTCGGGGCAGCATAGTATATAATGTCTTGATAGTCAATGTGCGGCATATCCAGATGTCCCCAGTCGGGCATCTCCATCTTCTGCCATTTGCGGAATGCGTCCAGGCGGAAGTCCAGCAGCCATTGAGGCTCGCCTTTCCTCTCGGATATCATCCGGACAATGTCTTCGTTCAGGCCTTTGGGAATAAAGTCCTGGTCCACGTCCGTGACGAAGCCTTCCTTATATTCTTTCTTCGTTATATCTTGGAGAAGTTCCTTCTCTTCATTAATATCCATATAATCTCCTTCTGAAATTATTGCCGCGCAAAGTTACAACTTTTCGGACGATATCGTTACTAAGTAACATTCAAAAAATAACCTGCGTCATCTAAGGGAATCTTTTCGGTCTATATCTCTTTTCTCATCAGTCGTGTACGTCCAGTACACTCCTTCTTCGAAAAGAAATCTATCCTCGAAAATCTTCTCCTAATCTGAAGCAGGTTATTTTTTTCACGTTACTAAAGCGACATGAGGTCAGCCAGAACGATGGCGGTCATCGCCTCGACAACCGGCGGAGTACGCAGGGCAAAACATGCGTCATGCCGTCCCGGAATCTCCAGTTCCGTCATCTGTCCGGTAGCGAAATTGAATGTCTTCTGTGCTTTCCCGATGCTGGATGTCGGCTTGAATGCCACCCTGAAAACCAGCGGATTACCGTTCGTTATACCGCCATTGACCCCTCCAGCACCGTTCTTGGACGGGTGGCAGACAACAGGGTCCTTCATCCAGCATGCAATGACATTGTCCCCTCCGATGCTGTCGAACGGGTCATTGTGCTCGGAGCCTTTCATGCGCGCCGACGCGAATCCGTCGCCGAATTCGATGCCGCGGACGCCTGGTATTGAGAAGATTGCGTGTGAGACGAGGGCTTCGACCGAATCGAAGAACGGTTCGCCGATGCCTGCGGGCAGTCCCGTGGTGACGCATTCCACGATGCCTCCGACGGAGTCTTTCTCCAGGATGGCCTCGTCAAGAACATCGCGCCAGATTTCAGAGTCTGCAACAGGTTCATTGACAGCGGTTTTCAATGCTTCTTCCCTGGTGACGCCACCGACCTCGACCAGCTGCGCCTGAATGTCGCAGGAGCACATTTTCTTCGCCACGACACCGGCTGCCACTATCGGCAATGTGAGCCGGCCGGAGAAGTGTCCGCCGCCACGCGGGTCATTGAAATCCAGCCACTTGACGCTGGCGGTGTAATCTGCGTGGCCGGGACGCGGGACGTCATTGAAAAGCTTGTAGTCGCCGGACCTGGTGTTCCGGTTCCTGAAGATTATCGCCATGGGCGCGCCTGTGGAGTAGCCGTTGTATACTCCGCTAAGTATCTCAGGTTCATCGGTTTCCACACGTGGAGTGGTTCCTTTCGGGCCGCTCTTTCGGCGCAGAATGTCCGGCATGAAGTCTTCTGCCGTGATATGCAGTCCAGGACGTACGCCATCCAGCACGACACCGATGGCTTCGCCGTGTGATTCTCCGAAGATGGAGATTCTGAATTTTCTACCGAACGTATCCATTTTTCAGTAATTTTTCGAAAAGTTCCATGAATGTCGGACATGATTTCGCCACGCACTCGACGTCGTCGATTTCTATCGGACTGTCCGCTCCGAGTTCCGCCACTTTCAGCGCCATGACCATCCTGTGATCGTGGCTGGAGGTATAGTTTCCGCCTTTCAGCATGTGCCCGGTAAGGCATCTCTGCGCCAGGGAGTGACCTTCAATAATCATCTTGTCGCCTGATATCCTGGCTTTTACGCCAAGCTGCAGAAGCATTGACAATATCGCCTTGCCCCTGTCGCTTTCTTTGTTGGCGAGTCGGCCGACGCCTGCGATCCGGCTGGTCCCCTGGCAGAACGCCGCGAGCACCGAGATTATCGGAAACAGGTCAGGGCAGTTGTTGGCGTCCACCTCGAAGGCATTGAGCGGGGCTTTCTGGACGTGGATCGGGCCGCGGGATTCGTCCTCGCCCATCTGGGAGAGGCTCGCGCCAGCTTCCATGAGGATGTCCATTATGGAGAGGTCGGCCTGCAGGGATTTGGTGTCCAGTCCGGAAACCTCGGCCTTACCGAATACGGCTCCCGCTACCAGGAAGTTGGCCGCGGTGCTCCAATCTCCTTCGATATCCATGTCGGCAGCCTTGTATTTCTGCCCGCCTTTTATGTGGAGCACGATTTCCGTGCAGTCGTTCCAGTCTTGCGATTCGGCGAAGTCCTGCCCGCCTTCCATGTCGCACCAGATTTTCACGCCGAATGCCTTGAGCACATCCATCGTTATGAAAAGATACGGGATGCTTTTCGGCTCGGTAAGCCGCACGACGGAGTCTTCTTCAAGCAGCGGCAACGCCATGAGCAGTCCGGAGATGATTTGCGAACCTCCTGAACCTGAGACGGTTATCTTTCCGCCTGAGAGTTTTCCCGAGATTTTGAGCGGAACGAAGACTTCTTCCGGTTTCTCTTCCTGCGGAAGATTCTCCAGTTTCACCCCGAAGACCGCCATGATTTCGCGCGCGCCTTTCAAAGGTCTGCGGGTCAATGTCTTTTCGCCGGTCACTGCAATTTCGCCTCGGCCCAATGCAGCCAGAACCGGTATCATCAGTCGCGTGAGGAGTCCGGATTCGCCGGTATGGAGGCTGTCCAGGTCCAATGCTGCCGTTCCCCGGCCTTTTATGGTCAATGCTGATGTATCTTTGAGGACTTTACCGTCCTTATATGTCAGTCCCACAGTGACTTCCGCTCCAAGTGAGCGTGCCACGGAGATGGCGGCTTCGTTGTCGCCACATGGCGAATATCCTTTCAATGTGGTGGTTCCGTCTGCCAATGCAGCTGCGATTATTGCCCGCTGTGCAAAGCTTTTCGATGACGGCATCGGGATGATTTCCATGCCGTCGGATTCCGCTGCATGATCGTCGGCACATCCTGCCGCATGTTCTGCGTAGACCTGGCGCATCATTTCCGCCGTAGACATCTGTCCCGGTGCGGCTGCTTCACTCTCATCCAAAGCGGCATAAGTATATGGAGCACCTTTGGCAAGACATTGGATACGAGAGCATTGACCTTGCTCACCCATTGCGAAAGCGATGAGTTTTGCGGGATCGAACGAGTCATACAGCGACAGGACTCTGGTGACGGAAGCATTGTCCTGACTGTCGTCGGGTACCGCGGTGGTGACGATTTTGGCGATGTCGGCTCCGATGGCGAAGCATTTCTCTGTCAGCGCTTTAAGTGCTTCGATGGAGTCCGTGCCCCGGAAGTCGTGATATGAGCGGACGAATACCGTTCCGTTCTCGCGTGTCTCGCGGCGCAACCGCTTGGACATCATCGGCGGCGCTTCTATTTCCAAGTCCGCGAATGCTGCTCCGGAGTGAATTGCCGTGATGAGCCTGGCTTCGGCTTCCTGAACGGCTTTCGTGTCGAGCTTCCTGTCTTCCGGATGCTGCTTTTCTTCCGTATCAGCCTCATTGACAAGCTTTTCCCTAACCTCGCTTATCCTGCATGTCGCCACCAGCGGCACGTCCGATGTGGAGAAGAGTTCTGCGATTTCGTCCGTAGTCAGCGGGCACCGGTCCAGCCGGATTTCGGCCATTTCCACGTCCCCGCTTTCCAGGATCGCATATATTTCCTCAAGTGTCTTGTTCTGTATAGTCGTACAAATCATTATCTGCTTGTTTTGCTTACCTGGCCATCATCAAAAACAACCTGCATTATCTTGTTTTTAGTGATTACCAAACTTACAAATATAATGATTTTTTCACCGATATTTTATTCGTCACACCTGGCCGCAGGAATTCGTGGCCGAACGGGGGTTTACGATGTACAAATTTTGATATATCAAAAAATGTATATATTTTTGTATCAAAATTTGAACATCATGGCGGC
>OBCQ01000496.1_pt1 | contig 10640 bp, 9 predicted proteins | sample 1517991 | NCBI WGS metagenome assembly OBCQ01 (sample SAMN03418263, study PRJEB22391) | human gut metagenome | biome: human-gut; feature: organic feature; material: feces | host: Homo sapiens | place: Tanzania | collected 2013-01
TGCAACGAGGGAAGTTGTGCATGGGGAAGTACGACAAACCTACCTGAGTAGTTACCAAAATTCGTGAAAGTTGGTGTCTTTTAGGGGGTGCACTTGTCTCAAGTGCACCAACAAAGCAAAAGGAGCACTAACAAAGCAAAAGGAGCATCAACAAAGCAAAAGGAGCACCAACAGAATGGTAGGTGCACTTCTTGCTCTGGCAAGCGGCAAAGCCGAGCGCAGCCCGTCTTTGACCACATTATTAGTTTTACCGGACAGCAATAGTTTCTTATATTTTCGCAGTAAAACCTCACGAAAAGTCATCGTCACCCGAACGGAATCCGATCGGACGGCGAACGGAATCCGATTGGACGGCGGACGCAATCTGATTGGACGGCGGACGCAAACGGTGAGAAAAGCTTAGGCTGTGTATCACTCGAAATGTCAGTTGAACCAAAAATAAACCCCGAAGTCCATTTTTACTGGGCTTCGGGGAGGATATTTATGCTCTTTGCAGTTTTACCGGACAGCAATAATTGAGAATCAAAGTCCGTAGTTGTCGTAGCGTTCGAACTGCTGTTTTATTGTCTGTCTGGCGCGGAAGATGTTCACCTTCACCTGCTCCTCCGTGATGCCGAGCACCGTCGCTATGTCCTTGTACGTCTTGCCCTCGATGTCGCGCAGCTGCATGCAGGCACGCTGCTTCTCGGGCAGAGCGTCGATGAGCTGTCGCACAATCTGCACCTTCTCGCGCTGCACGGTGCGTTCATAGGGGTTAGCTGTCGCGGTAGGGTTGCTGTCCACGGGCGTGTCGTCGAGCGACGCGTTCTGGTTCTCGTGCAGTCGCAGTCGGTCGAGCGCCATGTTGCGGCAGACGGTGAGTGCGAACGCCTCGATGTTCTCGATGGTGTCCCACGAGTCGCGACGGTTCCAGACACGTATGAGCGTGTCCTGCACGATGTCCTCAGCCTCCTCGCGGCTCAGCGTGATGCGTAGCGCGAGGCGGTAAAGGATATCCTTCATTGGCAATATGTCGCTTGCGAAACTAATCTTTTTCATTCGAGAACTTTTTATTTGTTTTTTAGGGGGTGCACTCAGGGGGTGCACTCAGGGGGTGCACTTGTCTCAAGTGCACCATCCAAGTACAAGTGCACCATCATAGTATAAGTGCACCATCCAAGTACATGTGCACCATCCAAGTTAATAGCACTATTTTTTTGTTGGTGCAGCTGGGACAGCTGCACCCCCTGGAGTTAGCTGTAGCTCCTTCTATAGCGTTACGACGAATGTGGCGTGGTATCCTGCTTGTGGGCGTTCGGCGAGAGTGAGGTCGCCGCCCTGCGCCATCATCATCTGGCGAGAGAGCGAGAGACCGATGCCCGAGCCCGTGCGCTTCGTGGTGAAGAATGGCACGAACACCTCGCGCGCCACCTCAGCCGCTATCGGCGTGCCGTCGTTGCTGATGAGCAGTTGCGTGCACTGGTCGGTGCGTCGTGCGCAGATATCTATATTGTGCGCGCCAGCCTCCGCCGCATTCTTCACGATGTTGGTCAGCACCTGGTGCATCATGCTTGCGTCGGCGCGCAGCGTCTGCATGTCATTGATGTCCATGTGCCAGGCGAGAGTGGGATAGAGCGCTTGCAGGTTGGAGACGAGTCGCTGCAGGTCAATCTCCTCGAAGCTCACCGTCTGCAGCTGCGTCATCTTGCGGTAGCTCTCCACGAATGCCGACAGGCTGCGACTCGTGTCGTATATCGCCTGGATGCCCTCTTCGAGCGGCGTTCCCTTCACCATCTTGCTGCCTATATACGCCTGCGTGATGCTCTGTATCGGCGTCACGGCGTTCATTATCTCGTGCGTCAACACGCGTGTCAGCCGCTGCCACGACTCCACCTCGCTGCGTGCCATCAGCTTGTTAATCTCTCCGCCCATCTCATTGAGCATCTTCTGCAGGTCGCGCTCGCCGGGCATGATGCTGTCCGTTGGCAGTCGGAACATGAAGTCGCGGTTGCGCAGCGCCTCGCGCATAAGGCGCACTCGGGTGGAGAGGCGCCGCTGGTGGAGCCACTCAAAGACGAAGAGCACTACGAGGAGTGCGGCGAGAAAGGTGATGATATATATCATAATTTCAACTTCCTATACAGCGTCTGCCTCGTTATTCCTAACAGTTCCGCTGCCTTGCTCATGTTGCCGTGACACTGGTCCACCACGCGATGCACGTGCTGCTGTTCGAGTTCGTCGAGCGTCACCACCTCGCGACTCTTCTCCACCGCGTCGCGCAGCGTGCGCACCAGTTCGTCGTTGTCCCAAGGCTTTGTCACGAAGTCGGCAGCCCCGTTCTTCAGTCCTTTCACCGCCAGTTGCACGTCGGCGTACGCCGTCATCAGCACCACCGGCGTGTCGGGATGCAGCTTCTTCAGCGTGCGCAGCCAGAACAGTCCGTCCTGCCCTGAGTTCACGCCCAGCGAGAAGTTCATGTCGAGCAGCACCACGTCCACCTTCTCTTCGCACATAGTACTTACGATGTTGTCCGGACTCTCGAGCGTCACCACACGGCTGAACACCCCCGCAAGGCAAATCTTCAAAGCGGTGAGTATCGCCGGGTTGTCGTCGACTATGAGAATCGTGTTGTATTTGTCGTTCATAACACTCTGTACTTTATTTGTTGCAAAAGTACAAAAAAAATGGCGCATCAAGGCGAACCTATGTGTATGATTTTCATACACTCTGCTGTATGATTATCATACAACCGCCGTTTTTCTGCTACCAAACACTTTCATTTGCCTGTACAAAGACGTAATTTTGCCGTAGAAACAAAGAAAACAGAAAGAATGAGACCACTATTCGTAACCCTATTCGCCCTGCTCGCTGCTGTGTCGGCTCAGGCTGCCGAACCGTGGAGCGTGGAGCGTTGCATGGAGTACGCTGCCGAGCACAGTCACACGGTGCGCCTGCAGCAGTACGACCTCGACGCAAGTCGCACCGAACGCACACGTGCCATCGGTGCCTTCCTGCCGGACGTGTACGGATCGGTAGGCGCACAGATGAACTTCGGTCGCGCCATCGACCCCGAGACCAACACCTACACCGATGTCAACACCTTCTATAACGGCTACGGCTTGCAGGCGTCGCTCGTCGTCTTCGACGGACTGCAGCGCTACAACGAACTGCGCATGGCTCGCGCCAACGTGGCGATGGGTCGGTCGGCGTTGCAGGCAGAGAAAGACGCCGTGCGACTGAAGGTGTACAAGGCGTGCATGGATCTGCTCTACTGCGAGGGTGCCGTGGAGCACACTCTGCGCAAACGCGAAGAGAGCCGTGCGCTGCTCCATCAAGTAGAAGTGATGGCTGAGGTGGGGCAGAAGAGCGAAGCCGATGTGGCTCAGATGCGTGCCACACTGGCTGCCGACGACTACGAGCTGACACACATGCAGAGCCAGACCACAAAGGCGCTGCTCGCACTGAAGCAGCAGATGAACTTCCCCATCGCAGACACGCTCATCGTTGAGAAACCATCGGTAGACGCTCCGCTACAGTCTGCAGACAATGCCTCTAATATATATAATGTGGCGCTCACAACCAATCCGCGCATAGCGCAGGCTGTGAGCAACGTGGCGTCAGCCCGCTACGCCCTGCGCGCTGCCCGTGGCGCCTTCCTGCCAACGCTCTCTCTCTCTGGCGGCGTCTCCACCTCGTTCTACCGCAACATGGACGTGGGTGGACACGCTCCGTTCAGCCAGCAGTTCAAGAACAACGCCGGCGAATACGTGGCTCTCTCGCTGAGCATCCCTATCTTCAACCGACTCGGCTCAGTGTCTTCCGTTCGCTCGCGCCGCATAGCTCTTGACCGAGCACGCGAATCGCTCAACTACGAGCGCTCCGAGCTGCAGCGCATCATAGCCGAAGCCGTCGCCGATGTGGAGAACAGCGCCAAGGAGGTGCAGAAGATGCAGGATCAGGTTGAGGCTGACAGCTTAGCCGCCCATCTCACCACGCGCAAGTTCGAGGAGGGCATGGCGTCGTCTATCGACGTGCGCACGGCTGCCGTAACGCTCCTGCAGTCGAGGGTGAAACTGCTGCAGAGCCAGCTCACAATGATGTACAACCGCCAAGTGCTGGCGTATTATAAAAATTAAAAACAAACCATCATGGACCGACAAATAGAAAAGAAATCATTCCTTCGCCGCTACGCATGGTATATCGCTGCGGCTGCCGCACTCGCTGCATTCCTCGTGTGGATAGTGCTCGGCACAACTGCCAATACGACGACCGTAGACGCCTCAGACATCACCGTCAGCGACGTCACACGCGGCAAGTTCGACGACTATGTGCGTCTCAACGGACAGGTGCAGCCTATCCAGGTAGTGCAGATTTCGCCCGAGGAGGGCGGCATAGTGCGCGAGAAGGTTGTGGAGGAGGGCACACGTGTGCGCAAGGGCGACGTCATCCTCCGACTAAGCAACAGCAACCTCGACCTTCAGATTCTGAATGCTGAGGCTGAACTCGCCGAGAAGCAGAACCTGCTGCGCAACACGCAGGTGGCGATGCAGCAGGACCGACTCAACAACCGCACCGAGCAGGCTACGCTCGACACCGACTGCGACCGCAAGCGCCGCGCCTACGAACAGAACGCACGCCTCTACAAGGAACGCCTCATCAGTAAGGAGGTGTATCTGCAGAGTCGCGAGGACTATAACCTCGCTCGCCGCAAGCAGAGTCTTATCTCGCAGCGACTGAAGCAGGACAGTCTGTACCGCCACGTGCAGATGGCGCAGATGGAGGACAACCTCGACAACATGCGCAAGAACGTGCTCTTAGTGCGCGACCGCAAGAACAAGCTGGAGGTGCGCTCGGCTATCGACGGCGAACTCGGACTGCTCGATGTTGAGCTGGGACAGAACATCGCCGCCGGACAGAACATCGGACAGATAAACGACCTATCCGACTTCAAGGTGCAGGCGCAGATCGACGAGCACTACATCGACCGCGTGCGTCCGGGGCTCTCGGCTTCGTTCAGTCGCGACGGCAAGACCTACCGACTGCGTGTGCGCAAGGTATATCCCGAAGTGCGCAACGGAACGTTCCGCACCGACTTCGTCTTTGTCGGCGAACGCCCGGCGCAGATGCGCAGCGGACAGACCTACTACGTAGAGTTGGCTCTCGGCAAGTCGCAGCAGGCTACGCTCATCCCGCGCGGAACGTTCTTCCAGACCACCGGCGGCAACTGGATATTCGTGCTCGACAAGTCGGGACGCAAGGCCTACCGCCGCAACATCAGCATCGCCCGCCAGAACCCGCAATACTACGAGGTGACCGACGGACTGGAGCCTGGCGAGCGTGTCATCACCAGCGGATACGAAGCGTTCAAGGATAATGAGGTATTAGTGATTAAATAGCAAAATTATGATAAAGACCCAAAACCTTACCAAGATCTTCCGCACGGAAGAAGTGGAAACAGTCGCCCTCAACGGCGTTAGTATAAATGTAGAAGACGGCGAGTTCGTCGCCATAATGGGACCGAGCGGCTGCGGCAAGTCGACGCTGCTGAACATCCTCGGACTCCTCGACAATCCCGACTCGGGCGACTATCTGCTCGACGGCGAACCCGTGGCTAACCTCAAGGAGAAGGACCGCACACGCTATCGTCGCGGACGCATCGGCTTCGTGTTCCAGAGCTTCAACCTCATCGACGAGCTTACCGTTGAGGAGAATGTAGACCTGCAACTGCGCTACATGGGCGTAGCGGCGAAGGAACGCCGCGAGCGTGTGACGGAGATTCTGCGCAAGGTGGGCTTGAGCCACCGCGCAAAGCACTATCCGCAGCAGCTCTCGGGCGGTCAGCAGCAGCGTGTGGCGATAGCTCGCGCCGTGGTGGGCAAGCCGAAGCTGATTCTCGCCGACGAGCCTACGGGTAATCTCGACTCGAAGAGCGGTCTGGCTGTCATGGAACTGCTCACGCAGCTCAACGCCGAGGGCACCACAATCGTAATGGTGACGCACTCGCAGCACGACGCGCAGATGGCAAGTCGCATCATCAACCTCTTCGACGGTCAGGTTGTGGAGGGCAGTTCTTTTAGTTTATAATTGAGAATTGAGAGTTGAGAGTTTCTTCAGTTGAGAGTTGAAAGTTATGATACGCACTATAGATGATATGTACTAATGATATTGTGTTTCGTACCATTCTAAATGATAATCATCGCTCGGCTTTGCCGCTTGCATAAGCAAGAACTCTCAAGGTAATCATAACTCTCAACTCTCAATTCTCAACAAAATAAAATATCATAAATATGAAGACATTCCTATATATGTTCCGCCGCTACCGCATAGCCACGCTGCTCAACCTCTTCGGCTTGAGTGTGGCTGTAGCGACGTTCTACCTGTTCATGACGCAGGTGATATACAACCGTACGTACAACCACAACCTCAACGACTACGAGCACACGTACCGCCTCGAAATCTACGGCAATCTGTTCGGCGACAACTGGGGTTGCACAATCTGCCGCCCGTTCGCCTCAATGCTGAAGGATGTACCGCAGGTTAAGAGCGTTGTCTATTACTGTCCGTATGTAAACACTGCCGACATAAAGGTGAACAACCGCACCATGACCGTGCCTGTAGTGAACATTGGCAAGCCCGGCATCGAGTTCTTCACCGGCAAACTCATCTCCGGCTCAAGCAAGGCTTGGGGCACTGGAGCTACTGCCATCGTTAACCGCAGCACAGCCGAGAAGATGTTCGGCACGGCGAACGCTGCTGGCAAGACGTTCGAAATCAACAGCGACGATGGCGGAATGAAACCCGTCACCGTGGTGGGCGTGAGCGAGGATATGCCCGACAACTGCACCATACCCAACGGCATGTATCTCTGCGATGACGAGAGCGGAATGACCGACTGGAGCGAGTGGAGCTACTATATATATATGCGACTTGACAATGGCGCAAGTCCTGAAAAGGTAGTGCGTGGCTTGAAACAGGGCTTCATGAAAGCCCAAGGCATCAGTCCTAAAGACGAGAAAGAGTTTGACAAGCAGATGAAGTTCAGAATAACCTCCGTCGACGACGTCTATTTCTCTGGCATCGGACAGCAGGACAAGGGCAACCGCAGCCTTGTCGACGTGCTCACTGTGGCCTCTGTCTTCGTGCTGTTCATCGCCCTGCTCAATCTGCTCAACTTCCAGCTCTCCGAGGTGCCGATGCGTATGCGCGGCATCAACACACGCCGTGTGATGGGAGCCTCGCAGGGCGGTCTGCGCCTTAAGATGATAATGGAGAGCGTGCTGTTCGCTTTCGTGGCTTTGGTTGTCGGCGTTCTGCTTGTAGTGGCGTTCCAGCGCAGCGAGTCGTGCATGAAGCTCGTTTCTGGCGACATCGGCTTCTCGGCACACAGGCTGCTTGCCGCCGTCATGGCTGTGTCGGCACTCGTCGTGGGAGCGTTGGCTGCTCTGGTGCCGGCATTCTACTGCACGTCGTTCGCTCCTGCTCTGGTGCTGAAAGGTTCGTTCGGACTCTCGCCGCGTGGCAGACAGCTACGTCTAGCGATAATGGCGGTGCAGTTTTGCGTGGCTTTCGTGCTCGCTATATATATAGGTGTAATGTCGAGCCAGTCGAACTACATCTTCAATAGCGACTACGGCTTCAACAAGAACGAGGTGTTCTACACCAAACTCTCGGAAGAGGCGAAGGCGAAGCGCGAGACGATTCGCACCGAACTGAAGAAGTTGCCGTTCGTGGAGAGCGTGGGCTTCGCGCAGAGCGCCATCGGCACAAGCGACCAGTACATGGGCTGGGGACGTGGTAACGATGAGCATCAGATGTCGCTGCAGGTGCTGCCCTGCGACTATGAGTATCCGCACACTATGGGACTGAATATTCTGGAGGGTCGCAACTTCAACGAGGCTGACATGAAAACGGGTGCCTACGTGCTCAACAAGGCTGCCATGCAGCAGTACAAATGGCTTGCCGTGGGCGACTCTATCGGTCGTCAGAACGAATGGGGACCTACGAGCAACTATCTCATCGTGGGCGTCTGCAACAACTTCAAGCTGAAGTCGATGCGCAACGACAACAGTCGTGTGGCTTTGGCGTTCATCATCTTCGGACCTGACATGGAGCAGTGGGGCGACCGCTGCAACAGGGTGTTCGTGCGCGTTGCAAAGGGTCAGGACAAGGTGGAGGCAAAGCGCCGCATAGCCGATGTGCTCAACCATCTCGACGCGTCGCAGAAGTACGAGATGAATTTCTTCGACAACGACCTGCAGCAGACCTACGTCGAGGAGTTCCGCTTCATATCGCAGGTGAAGTTCTTCGCCATCATCTGCATCATCATCACCGTTATCGGCGTGTTCTCGCTGACGATGTTCGAGACCGAGTATCGCCGCAAGGAGATAGGCATACGTAAGGTGATGGGTTCGTCGGTAGGTTCTATCGTGCGCCTCTTCGCCATGCGCTACACCGTGCCGCTCGTGGTGTCGTTCGCCGTCGCAGCCCCCGTGGGCTACTGGCTCAGCATGCAGTGGCTGCAGAGCTTCGCCGAGCACACGCCGTTCCACTGGTGGCTCTTCCCGCTCAGCTTCGTCGGTGTCTCTGCCGTTGTCATCGCGACGGTCGTGGCGCAGTCGTGGCGCGTAGCGACGCAGAACCCCGTGGAAAGCATCAAGACGGAGTGATGGTGAGGTGTTGAGATGGTGATGTGGTGAGATGTTGATGTGGTGAGATATGCTGTTTTAAATTGAGTAGCCGAAAAAATCTGCCATATCTTCCAGCATCGTCGTAACTCTCACGGTATAAGAACAATAAAGGCTGGTAGATAGACTGGAAAATGCAAAATCTTCCAGCCTATCTACCATAGTAACGGCACAATATGTTAATCCTTCAGGCAGGCAAGTGGTATTATTTTGACACCATCAGGACGTGTGTAAGCCATTTCTCCGCCGGTTATAACCATAAGCAAATCAGGCTCACGTAGCTTTATTTGTTTTTCTGTCATGTTATGTTCTTGCACAAGTCTTTTGATTTCTTTAAGGTGTTCAGCACCTTCTTCAATCTCTCGGCTACCCAATTTGAATTCGATTAGAGCATATCGACCATCATCAAGATGAAGAACGGCATCTGCTTCCAAATCATATCTGTCATGATAATATGAAATGCAACCACCAAGGGATAATGAATAAGCCTTCAGGTCGCGGATTGCCATACATTCGAACAAGAAACCAAATGTTTTCAAATCTGTATAAAGGGCTTCTGGTGACAGACCTAAGACTGCAACAGCAATAGAAGGGTCGGTAAACTCACGCTTCAAACCACGGCGTATGGCGGATGCTGAACGTATGGCAGGGCTCCACGCTTCAATGTCTTGAATGACAAACAAACGTTCAAGTGCATCAATATATGTGTCGAAAGAAGTTGTGCTGACACCGTCTAAGTGCTCGTTGACATCGCGGTATATCACGCTCTTTTTGGCTAATGTCGATATGTTGCGTGCATAACTTTGAAGTATTGTGTTTGCAACCTTTTCATTCCTATTGACTCCATCTATTGTCGATACATCAGTGCTGCATATTGTTTTGACATAGTTCTTGGCTATCTGCAGTTTGGCTTTGTCGAACTTGGCATATAATGACGCAGGCCAACCACCACGGCAGGCTGCAAATATAAGTCCTTCAATAGACATTTCTGACGTTATGCCATCGATGTCCAAATCCTTGTCGTCGAACAATTCTTTTAGCGAAATCTTGCCGTTGGATTCCAAAGATTCATACAGACTCATGGTAAGCATTTGCATCTTTGCAATTCGTCGGCAGTTCTTTTAAGATATTCCATATTTTTTGTTGTATGATTTGTTGCAAAGATACTGATTTCTTGTTTATTAAGCAAGCTGTTTGGTGTTTTTGTGGTGTTTTGTTTGGTGTTTTTGTGGCAATTCGTTTGGTGTTTTTTAAAGTCTTGGTTGTTATTATTAGGAAAAGATGTACTTTTGCCTAGAAGAAAGTTCTATTCAGCGACGTTGAATGTGCGTTCAGCGTCGCCGAACCTGCATTCGACGTCGTCGAATGTCTATTCAACGTCGTTGAATAGACATTTTACTGAGGGATAAATACTGGCGCAGGGGCAATCCACGGAGAATTCCCCCTGCGCCCTTTAATCACAGAATGCAGAAGAAGAAATCATGCAGACTGCGTGGAAAGAGATAACAGAAGCAGCAACAAGAGGAAGCCTGTGAAGAAAGAAGAAGCGCGCCAGCACTATCCCCTCATTCCGCCAGGGCTGACTCCAAACTCATCCTTGAAGCACTTGTTGAAATAGGATGGCGAGGTGAAGCCCGTGGCGTAGGCTATCTCTGCGATGGAGCGGTCGGTCGTCGTCACCAGCGTGCGCGCCTTCATCAGTCTGGCCTTGCGCAGGAGTTCCACGGGCGTCTTGCCCGTAAGCACCTTCACCTTGCGGTAGAGTTGCACGCGCGAAAGACCGATTTCCTCACCCAGCCGCTCCACCGAGAAGTCGGAGTCGGCAAGATGCTGCTGGATGATCTCTCGCAGCCTTGTCACGAAAGTCTTGTCCTGCGAGCAGAGCCGTTCTTCCTCGGCAGCTTCCGCCTTGTCGCCCGAAAAGAGAGAGCGCAGCAGCGTGCGCGAGCGCAGCAGGTTGTCGATACGCGAGAGGAG
>OBCQ01000498.1_pt1 | contig 10620 bp, 7 predicted proteins | sample 1517991 | NCBI WGS metagenome assembly OBCQ01 (sample SAMN03418263, study PRJEB22391) | human gut metagenome | biome: human-gut; feature: organic feature; material: feces | host: Homo sapiens | place: Tanzania | collected 2013-01
TATCTATGCAGGTGTGCATAGGAATAAAACATCCAAGCATCTGGCTGTTGGCAGCATTGACGATTGCATATACAGCAAGCCTTGTAATGGCTACTGCTCTAAAGAAAAACTGCCATGAAATGAAACAGAATCAAGAGAATTTGCTTCAAATTGAGCAAAAATTCTTGAATGTCCTTTCCAATTCCAAACTTGACTTTGTTCGTAACGGTGATATTGATCATATTCCAGGAAATGTAAGTATATCATTTCGTAATGCCTCCGGCGAAATGCTGCTCCATCGGCTGGATTTGATGGGAATCTGTATTTCAACTGGGTCAGCCTGCGACAGCAAGAGCATCCAGACCTCGCACGTCCTAAAGGCAATTCATCTTCCCGATGAATATGCACGTGGTACGATTCGAGTTTCCTTTGGCAAGCAAAATACACTTGATGAAGCAACAACTATTGCTAATGCCATCATCAAGATTTTGAATTCAAGAACAGTGTAATATTTTCTTTCAGCTTTTTCATTCAGTTTCTGCAAGCAGTGCCTTTGTGCGTACAAAGGCCAGAGAACACGCACGGCATTGAAACTTTGCCGTGCGTGCTTTGTTTGTTGGGATGCAATCCCAATCCCTGCGAACATCACGGAACCGTGATGGCTGCGCACTCCTGCGGAGTGCTGAAAGAGCATTTTGCAAAAATGCGAAGCCTGCATCGGCACGAGGCAGAACAACGGGTTTGGGCTGCGCCCAACAAGCTCTTGCAAGGCAAGGGTCTTTGTGTATACAAAGACATTGCTTGCAAGAGAGCTTCAGCGTACCAGAATGGTACCACGAAGCACTGCTTACAGAAGCTATTGCATCCATCTGAATTGTCAATTCCGCTCGCAGCTGTTATACTGGACTCATCAAAAATTTTTCAGGAGGCAGTTGCCGTGACCGCAAAGCAAGTTCAAATCGGAGATAGATCCTGCCGTATTTACGGCGCAGACTGCGCCGAATATCTTCTGCTTCAGATGACGGATGAACACGAATTGCAGCGCATGGACGGCGAGGTTGCCGCTATTGCACAGAGTGCGCACCACTTTCTGTTTGCGGCCGTGCCCGTGGAAAGCTGGAACGATGCACTTTCTCCGTGGGAGTCTCCTGCCGTGTGGGGAAAGCAAGGCTTTGGAGGCAAGGCTGCGGACACTTTGCACTTTCTGACGGAACAGGTCATTCCCACGCTGAAGCAGCGGTTTGCACTGCCGGAAAACGTCAAAATCATTCTGGGTGGCTACTCACTGGCCGGACTGTTTGCTTTGTGGGCATCCACCCAGACTGATCTGTTCTACGGTGTCGCCGCCGCCTCGCCCTCGGTGTGGTTTCCGGACTGGATGGAGTTTGAACAGCAGCGCCCGATACAGACGCAGCACATTTATCTGAGCCTTGGCGACAAGGAAGAACACACGAAAAACGCTGTCATGGCTGTGGTGGGGGATAATATCCGCACTCTGCACAGTCAGCTTATAGCGCGCGCGGCAGACTGCACCTTTGAATGGAACAGCGGCGGGCATTTCAAGGATACCGACCTGCGCACGGCAAAGGCGTTTCGATGGGTGATGGAGGGACAGGCATGACGATTTTGATTGATGCTGACGGCTGTCCCGTGGTTGATCTGACTTTGCAGATTGCAAAGCAGTCCGGCATCCCGGTCATTATCCTGTGTGATACCTCGCACCAGATCGAGCGTGAGGGTGCGCAGACGCTGGTATTCGACAAGGGCGCTGACAGTGTGGACTTTGCACTGGTCAACCGGGTGAAACCCGGTGATTTGGTCGTAACACAGGACTATGGGCTGGCGGGTATGTGTCTTGCCCGGTGCGCCAGAGTGCTGAACCAGAACGGCTTGGAGTACACTGCTGACAACATTGATGCCCTCATGCTGCGGCGGTACGAAAACAAAAAGCTCCTTCGTGCTGGCAAGCACCCAAAAGGGAGTGCGAAACGGACGAAGGAGCAGGACATGAAGTTTGCGGACACGCTGAAAAAGATTTTAACCTGCGTGTTCTGACGATCATCCTATAACCTTTCAGCAGAGACCGGCAATGCCCGGTCTTTTTTCATGCTCGCGTGTCGAGAAATGGAATACATTTCCAAAAGTAGGCCTATCAGGCTCACCAAGTAGGCCTACGAGGCCCACGCATTTCACAACTAGACACGCTATACTATAAGCAGGCCACATAGTGTCTGGTAAAGTGGAGTGAGTCATCCAATTTCAGGGAACATTCGCCCGAAATTGGAATGATTTCCCAAAAGTAGACCTGATAGGTCTACCAAATCAGACCTACAAGGTCCACGCATTTTATCCCGAATGCCGTTATACTATAAGCAAGCCAGACAGTCTCTGGTCAACGACCTTTGAAAATTCAATACGCATTCCTCAGTCACGTTCCTGTGATGATGAGCCACGTCCGTAACAAATGCGATGATCTCCCACTGAGGGAATGAGCGGTAGGTTGACGGTAAATGGGTGACAGCTTCTCCCATAGCTATGAGCCATCACAGCATAATGATACTTCCGCCTTCGGGCGGCTCGGTGAGAACCACGGAGAGGTGAGACTCCTATGGATCCGGTACGCTGCCGGACGGCTGAAAGATTTCCCATACAAGACAGAGTGCTTGTTTTCCGGGGGTGTCGGGGACAAATACGGAAAGATATAGAACTATAAATCACAGCTTTAACGCTGTTTGAGATAGTAGGGCTGGCTGCACGAGCAGTCCGCTGTTACATACGCAGGTGCTTCTAATGGGTTCTGAAGAAAAATTACCATAGATTTTAATGGAGTAGTTCTGAAGTATTGGGGAAGCTCTGTCTTTTCAGAATTGTGAATTTTCTGTTAATTTTCGAGAAGATGGATGCAAAAACCGCTTTCAACTGGGTTCGTATATAGAAACATCTTTTGAGAACGCTCTATATCCTGTACTATTACAGTTTGGTTACAATGTCACTCTCAATGCTACGAAATGGCCTTTCTCGATGGCTCGTATATAGAGGGATAATTTTTCGGAGGCTCAACTTCCGGGGATTTTCTACAAAACTCTGTTCCTTGAAAACAGAATAGCTCAATCGTCCGGTACTTCACAAAAGGTACTTCTGTAACTCGCAGCCCGGTCATGACGAAGACGGGGTGGCTGAAATGCCAATGGTGCGGTGCAAGCCCGCGCCGGACGATTCCCCACTCCTAGGGAAGTCGAGGACCAATATGGGAGACCTTAACTTATTAACGCAGACGGGTTTGAACTTATCTGCGATGGGGGAGTTGGAACTACTGCCAGCTCTCTTTACATTGCCACCTGACCGCAGCTTTGCTGCAAAGGATATAACCGCAGGTAACACACTTTTTGACCTTAGACTACTTATGCTGAAGGAGTGCCTATGAAGTTTAACAATGCCTATTCCCAGATGTTTCCCGGCTACCCCGATGCCGTCAGCCTTCAGCAGGCTGCGGAGATGCTTGGTCTGAACCGTCACACGGTCGGGGAACTGATCCGTTCCCGCCGCCTGTTTGCGCTTAAAATCGGCCGCACCTACCGTATCCCGAAGCTGAGCGTGATCGAGTTCCTGCTCACCGGACAGAGCACCTTCCCGGCTGGAAATCCGCCGCTGGATGTGGTATGCTGTGGGTGCAGCAACGGACAGCACGCCTGTTGACCCAAAGGAGGTTTATGATGAAAACTACAGGGTCTGTCCAAGAGAAAAATGGACGTTTCTATTTCGTGATCAATCTTTATGATGCCAACGGCAAGCGGAAGATCAAGTGGATCTCCACAGGTCTGACCGTCCGGGGCAACAAGCGCAAGGCAGAATCCATGCTCCGGGAAGTACTGCTCCACTATGATGAGACTGAGGAGCTGCCCACAGGGCGGGGCGGCACCTACGAAAAAGTAGATGCTAAAACCGCCAAGCCCTTGCCGCTGCCCCTTCAACCCGTCAACAAGTCGGAGATGCTGTTTCTGGACTATCTCAACGAGTGGGTGCAAGTCCACAAGGCATCCATCCAGCCTGCAACCTTTATCAGCTACAATCGGATGATCACCGGGCGTATCACGCAGTATTTTGAGCCGCTGGGCTTGAAGCTGTGCGAGGTAACGCCGCAGGTGCTGGATGAGTTTCAGGAGAAGATCTTGCTGGAGGGCTACACCACCAACACGGTCATTCACTACCACGCCATCTTCGGCAAAGCATTCAAGGATGCCGTCCGCAAGGATTATCTGGAAACCAACCCGATGCTGAAGGTTGACCGCCCGAAGAAGAACAGCTTCCGTCCCAACTTCTACTCCAAGGATGAAGTCCAGCAGCTGCTTGAAGTATCGCAGGATGACCCCCTGCACCTGTGCATCCTCATCACGGCTTACTACGGTCTGCGCCGCAGCGAGGTGCTGGGGTTGAAGTGGTCGTCTATCGACTTTGAGCGCAAGTCCATCACCATCAACCACAAGGTGACGGAACAGTTGGTGAACGGCAAGTACGTTCCGGTGGTCAGCGATGTGATGAAGAACAAGACCAGCTGCCGCACCCTGCCTCTGATCCCGGCTGTGGAAGAAGAACTTCTGAAGCAGAAGGAAAAGCAGCAGCTTTACCGCAAGCTGTTCAAGAAGAGTTACAGCACCGAGTATCTGGATTTCGTCTGCACCGATCAGGAAGGCAGGCTGATCCGCCCGAACTTCGTGACGGAGCACTTCGACTGGCTGCTTCGGAAGTATAGCTTGCCCCGCATCCGCTTCCACGATCTGCGCCACAGCTGCGCCAGCCTGATGGTGATGAACGGCGTATCCATGAAGCAGGTTCAGGAATGGCTGGGGCACAGCACCTTTTCTACCACCGCTGACATCTATGCGCACCTCGATTACAAGAGCAAGGAAGGGTCGGCCGGGGTCATTGCCGGGCTGTTAGAAACGAAAAAGTAAAAAGACCGTTGCATTCCACAACAGTCTCAACAATCGGTAGTATTTTCAACAGATTCAACAGGCGACTTGCTAAAGTTCCTGTTGGAGAGAATTTAGGAGAGAACGGGCTTTCAAAGTAGGATCTTCGCTATTGTTGTCACAGCATCACCGTTGGATTCGGCAGCAAAAAAGGCGCAGATTCGTTTGAATCTGCGCCTCTGGCGGAGTAGCAGGGATTTGAACCCTGGCGCCCCTTGCAGGGCCTACGAGATTTCGAGTCACGCCTCTTCGACCACTTGAGTACTACTCCTTGTTGTATTTTGAGAGAAAATTGCAAACTGTATATTGCCGATTTTCTCTTGAATCTTAGAAATTTAATGTTAGAATATTGTTAGAAAACGCATCGTTCAGACAGGTTCTGAAGCCTGTCAGGACATCAAAATTGACGTTCTCCCGTGTGATATGGAGACATTCGGCGAAGCATCCACTCGGATTTCGAGTCGTTCTCGTTACGACCACTTCGATACATCTCCATATTCATAGCTATATAATTATAGCAAAAAGCCGCCGTTCCGTCAACACTTTCTGCCGGAGCAACCCACAGCGCCAAAGAAGGCCTTCCGGTCAGGGATGAGCGGAAGCCGCTGCCTCCCTCTGCGGGGAGGGACAACCTCCTTTTCCTCTCTGCTCCGGGGCACCTTTTCCATGCTGTACTGTCATTTTTAAGGGCAAGATTGTTAAATCGTGGAATCATCGTCCGGATTTTCACAAAATATTACTATTTTGCCATAAGATTGTACAAACTCTGCCCCCCTCTGATGTGCTATACTGAAATCAACAACCGGCCTGTTTCCGGCATTTCTTCTGCCATGCAGGCCGCCGAAACAAAGAAGAAAACCAGAAGGAGCAGTATCGATGAGAGAGATCATTTCCTTGAACGAAAACTGGACCCTGTCCTTCCCCAAGGGCGAGCGTCCCACCGAGCAGGTCACCCTGCCCCACACCTGGAACGCTGTGGACGGCATGGACGGCATCCTGACCGATACGGCGACCACCGAGATCTACACCCGCACCTTTACCCAGCCCAAGCAGCCTCTGGCTGGCGGCCGCACCTACGTTGAGGTGCTGGCAGCTGCTCTGGCCGCAACCGTGAAGGTCAACGGCCAGGTGGCAACCACCCACGAGGGCGGCTTCTCCATCTTCCGTGCCGATGTCACCGACCTGTGCCACGAGGGCGACAACGAGCTGACCATCGAGGTCTCCAACGAGGACACCCCCTCCATGTACCCCGCTTCCGCCGACTTCACCTTCTACGGCGGCCTGTACCGCGGCGTGAACCTGATCAGCGTGCCCGGCACCCACTTTGACCTGGACTACTTCGGCGGCCCCGGCATCAAGATCACCCCCAAGCCCACCGAGGACGGCGGTGCCACCTTTGAGATCGAGAGCTGGGTCACCAACGGCGAAGAGGCCTATACCGTGATGTACAGCATCGAGGACTGCTACGGCAACGAAGTTGCTTCCGGCGTGCGCCCCTGCGACAGCACCAAGGTCACCCTGTATGTTCCCGATGCCCAGCTGTGGAGCATGGACGAGCCCAACCTGTACACCGTGACCGCCCGCCTGCAGAAGAACAACGAGACCTTTGACGAGATCTACGCCAATGTGGGTGTCCGCAGCTATACTGTGACCCCGAACGACGGCTTCTCCATCAACGGCGAGCCCACCCCGCTGCGCGGCGTGTCCCGCCATCAGGATCGTCTGTACAAGGGCAACGCCCTGACCGCTGAGGATCACTACGAGGATGCCCTGCTCATCAAGGAGCTGGGTGCCAACACCATCCGTCTGGCCCACTATCAGCACAGCCAGGACTTCTACGACGCATGTGACGAGCTGGGCTTCGCCGTCTGGGCTGAGATCCCCTTCATCAGCGTCTTTAAGAAGGACCCCTCCGCTCACGAAAACTGCCGTCACCAGATGACCGAGCTGATCATCCAGAACTACAACCACCCCTCCATCATGTTCTGGGGCCTGTCCAACGAGATCCTGATCGGCGGCATCTGCCAGGAGCTGGTGGACAACCACCACGACCTGCAGAAGCTGGTGCGTGAGCTGGATCCCACCCGTCTCACCACCATTGCCCACGTCTCCAACACCCCTGTTGACGGCCCCATGCATCACATTACCGATGTAGAGAGCTACAACCACTACTTCGGCTGGTATGGCGGCAAGATGGAGCAGAACGGCCCCTGGCTGGACAAGTTCCACGCCGAGCACCCCGACATCTGCATCGGTGTCTCCGAGTACGGCACCGAGGGCATCATCAACTGGCACAGCAACGATCCCCAGTGCAAGGACTACACCGAGGAATATCAGGCACTGTACCACGAGCATCTGGCTCAGGTGTTCGAGGATCGTCCCTGGGTGTGGGCTACCCACTGCTGGAACATGTTCGACTTTGGCTGCGCTGCCCGCAGCGAGGGCGGCGTTGCAGGCCGCAACAACAAGGGCCTGATGACCATTGACCGCAAGACCAAGAAGGACAGCTACTTTGTCTACCAGGCATACTGGTCCAAGCTGCCCATGGTCCACATCGCTGGCCGCCGCCATGCACAGCGCGCAGGCGAGACCACCGAGATCAAGGTCTACTCCAACCAGGACACCGTTGTGCTGTACGTCAACGGCAAGGAAGTCGGCCAGCAGACCGCGCACCGCGTGTTCAAGTTCAACGTTGCTCTGGAAGAGGGCTTCAACACCATTCTGGCCGTTGCCGGTGACGTGAAGGATTCCATCACGCTGGAAAAGGTCGAGAAGGAGCCTGATTGCTACACTCTGCCTGAGTTCAACGAGCGTCAGGAGGGCGTTGCCAACTGGTTCAAGCAGGTCGGCAGCCTGGATCTGGAGGCTCCGATGGAGTTCCCCGAGGGCTATTACAGCATCAAGGACAGCATGGAGGATCTCTCCAAGAACGAAGAGGCTCTGGCTCTCGCCACCAGGGCTGTCAAGCTGGCCACCAACTTTGACATCAAGCCCGGCGTTGGCATGTGGGATATGATGAAGCGCATGACCCCTGAGGCTATGGCTAAGATGATCAACATGCCCGACGGCTTTATCGAGAGCCTGAACGCACAGCTGATCAAGATCAAGAAGTAAGTACTTCCTGCATCTGAACACCAAAAACGAACGAACCGCCCCGGCACTGCACAAAGCAGCCCTTGAGGTGCACTCCGTCAAGTAGACAGTAAAAATAATATAAGATTTCATTCGCCGTTTCGACAAAGGAACGGCGAATTTTTTGTGCAATTCGTTGGTCAAGCTGCCCGATTCATAGCACAGACATGAGCCTGCATCGGTGTCTGAATGAACAGCCTGTGCTGGTAACGGCGGTTGTTGTAGTAGTCAATATAGCTTTCAATCGTGGAAATGAGCTGTTCTCGGCTTGTAAAAGTATGCCCATAATAGCACTCACGCTTCAGGATTCCCCAGAAGCCTTCCATCGGGCCGTTGTCAATGCAGCGGCCAACACGGGACATACTCTGTGTCATCCCGGCATCCAGCAGTTTCTTGTGGAAGGTTCTGCTGGTGTACTGGAATCCACGGTCGCTGTGGAACAGAGGGTGTGCATCTGGATTTTCCAGAATGGCTTTATCCAGGGTATCAAAAACAAGATTATTGTCATTCCGGTCACGAATGACATAACTGACGATTCTCCTGTCACACAGGTCAAGGATGGCACTCAGATAGAGTTTGTGGATAATTGGACCTTCATACCACTTGAACTCCGTTACATCGGTCAGCCACTTTTCATTTGGCCTTCCTGCCCAGAACTCCCGGTGCAGAAGATTCTGTGTTGTTACCTGTGGGTCGAAAGCGTTTTTGGTGCAGCCCTGCTTCCTGAACTTCACGATTGACTGGATATGAAGCACACGGCAGAGATTCAGAACACGTTTGTTGCTGGTTCGGATATCATAGTCCTTTTCCAGATCATCCCGGATGCGGCGGTGCCCTTTGTCTGGATGCTCTTCATAAATCTCTTGAATTGCCGTTGAAATCTTCTCGTTTTCGAGTTCGTGGCTGCTTTTGGGATGCTTTAGCCATTTGTAATAAGATGAACGAGCAATATGTACCAGTGGGCAGAGGTCACGGACAGTATAGCCTTTTTCCTCATGCAGTTCCTTTACCGTCCGATAACGAAGCAGCAGTCTGGTCAGGCTCAGCGATTCCCCCTCTCCAGCTCCTGTAATTTTTTTAGCACGTCAATCTCCATTTGTGACAGATAAAGCTGCCGCTTCAAAGTTGCTACTTCCAGCTTCAACCGTTCCTCTTCCGTCTGCGGCTTGTAATCCTTCTTGTGCCGTCCTCGCCGGTCTTTCAGGGCATCTTCGCCGTCTTTCTTATACTTCTGCACCCATGTGTAGATCTGCTGATAACCAACTTTGTACTTTTCAGAAATCTCGGTGTAATTGTATCCGTTCTCGATGCACTCTTTCACAAATGCGATCCGTTCCTCGTAAGTTGTCTTTCTCCCTTTGGTCATACGGCTGCCTCCTGTGTAGCATTTTAGTTCCTTATGACCATTATACATCTTTATCCAGTTTCGTAACTGACGAGTTGACCGGATTTTATATTTTCTGCATATTTCCCGAAGTGAACCTTTTCCACTCAAGTAATCACTTACCGCTTGATATTTCAATTCTACCGAATAGCTTTTTTCCTTTCTTGACATGAAAATACCCCCAGAGTATTCAGAGTTTTGTTCTTTCTCTGTCTACTCTAGGGGTAGCATATCACTCCCGGATGAGGCGCTTCTTTTCACATAGATGATGGGTGCTTACTGCCCTCCGTGGCGGCGGTCCTCGGCGGCGAGCTCCTGCTGAAGCGCGGCCTTGCGATGGTCGAGCAGCAGGTCTTTGTTGTACCGGAAATAGCGGTCGCAGCCATTTTCGGTAATGAAGGCATGGGAGGCGGGGTTCAAGGTCAGCTCTGTGACGAACACCACCATCTCCTGGCTTTCGGCAAAGGCGTTCTCCATAAAGTCAAATGCAGCTTCCAGCGCGGCGCTGGCGACTTCCTGTGCCTGATCCCGGGCCTCGGCAAGGGACTGGAACTGTGTGCGCAGGAGGTCAAAGGCGGGCTGTGTGCTTACAGTATTGGCGCGGCGCAGCTCCGCATCCCAGCTGCGGAGGGCGGCATACACCTGCAGGCGGGTGTTCAGCGCGTCATGGCCCAGCAGACCGGCGGCACGCTGGCGCTGGGTCTCGGCATCATAGTCCGTGACCATCTGACCGAACAGGGTAAGCTCCCCATCCGGGATGTCTGCAGGCAGGGTGGAGAAGCCCTGTTTGGCCTCCCGCAGGAAGGCGTAGCAGGCATCGGCGACGGCATCGGCCTGCCGGGAAGCAGTGAATCGGGTGTTCAGACCGGACAGGATCAGACTGACCAGCGAGAGCCGTTCATCAAACGGTGCATTGAGCAGGCGGGCATAAACGGCAGGCTTGACCTGACCGGCCAGGATCTCCTCTACGCCGTAGTCATCACGATACTTATAATAGAGATCAAGATAGGCAGAGAAATCCTCCGCGATCTTCTGGTGCTGGAGATACTGCCGGATGAGCGCTTCATCTGCCTGCAGGCCCAGGGATTCATAGGTGTCCAGCAGGTTGGACAGATCCTCCCAGCCGCGGGCAGTGACGAACTGTGTGCCGTCCAC
>OBCQ01000500.1_pt1 | contig 10600 bp, 3 predicted proteins | sample 1517991 | NCBI WGS metagenome assembly OBCQ01 (sample SAMN03418263, study PRJEB22391) | human gut metagenome | biome: human-gut; feature: organic feature; material: feces | host: Homo sapiens | place: Tanzania | collected 2013-01
CAGCTTCTGTATATTGATTTTCGGATGCTCCTTCAGTATGTTTTTCGCATACTCCAACCGGAGACTGGTTATCCATTCGCGGAATGTCATTTTATACGTAGTCTTGATATAAGCGGAAAGATAGGTACGGTTCGTATGAAGTATTTCGGACAGTTCTTTTATGGTAAGTCCCTGCTGGACATAGCCGTCTGTCTTTATCCAGTTGGCCACTTTCTCTATAATTTCTGTATAGGACACTGGAACTTCTTTCTCAGAAACTATTTCAGGTTCTGTTTCTGTATCTGTCAGAAGTTCTTCTTCAGACTGTATATCTTGCTCAAAAGCATTTTCCACCTGTTCATAGAACAGCAGGTAGTTCTGATAGCTGTAGAAAAGATAGCTGTAGAACGGTATTGACGACAAAATCCAGATAAAAACATATTTGTCTGGCAGAAATGTCAGCAATCCGCATCCGACACCGAAGATAACAGCCCAATAAGTGAATATGGAAAGCCATTCGATATATGTACCTATATCATCCGCCTGAGTTTCATTGAAAATCCGAATGGCTCTACGGTATGCAATTATGACTCTGCGAGCTAAAACGACTCCAAAAACGACTAACCATACAGCTAAAGCAAATAAAGAGAATTTTTGCATGATTCCGCTTGGCAACAGGAACAACACAACTCCGGAAAGAGTTGAAAATATAATCCATAAAATGATATGTGTCCACACACGCCGTTTGGTAATGTAAAAACGATCAAGCAACATTATCAATGCCGAACTGAACAGAGAATAGCACAGGAAGTATGTGGACATGTTCATCAATATGGCAGAATCCGCATTTTTGAATCGGATACCAAAGAAGAAATGTACCGAATAATTTGCCGAAAGCAGCAGCATAGCTATACCCATAATCTGTCGGGAGCGGAGATAATTCTTGAAAATTTTCTTTTCAGGAGTCTTTGCAAACAAAAAATAAAAGCCGAAGAATAACATCAACGGCAGTGCGGTATAAAGTGAAAAACTGTATATAGATATAGATGGCTCCATTGTTATGCTTATTTGATTTTGATACAAAGTTACGTCTTTTTCTTCACAAATAGACACATAATCTATGATTTAACGTTATAGATTCGGTCATATTAGATTGAAAAATTATTAGAATTAAAGCCAGTGGTGAAAAATTCAACCACTGGCTTTTTCTGTCAAGACTTCGATATTAAAGTTTTACACCTTTGGATTCCGATAAACCGGGTCTCCCTATAATTAAATGACTGCGTACAAAGTCCACGTGCGGGCTTTCCGGCTGTTGTTCCGTCTGTTTTTTCTCGTTGCCTTGCCGGTTCTCTTCCGTGTTTTCCTGAGCCGGAGCCAGCTCAAGCTGTATCTTGCGGTCCAGTGCGGCGAGTTCGGACTTCAGCTGTTTCAGCTCGTCCTCCTTCTTCCACACCTTGCCCGCTATCTCCTGCAACTGCGGAATCTCCTTTTCCAGCACTTCGTTCTTAGACTTGTACTGGTCGATGATGGTCGGAATCCTCTCCAATGCGTTCAGAAAGTTTCGTGCGGCAGCAATCGGGTCTGCCATCGCCAGATGCCCGTTGTTGTAGGTGTACTTGTAGTTGCCCTCCACCACGAAGCGGTTGTCGGTGAACTCCAGACCTTCTTTGAGTGTCCTCTCGCTGACCACCTTTATCGGAAAGCCGTAAAGTTCCCCGACAGCCTTGTACAGTCCACCAGTCATGGCGTTCTTGGCGATTTCCTGCAAACGCTTACCGATGACCTTCTCATCCGTTGAATCCACGCCGTCCACCTTGACAAGATTAAGACGACTGCCTTCCCTATCAGTCTGCACAACGGAAAGAAAACGGTTCCAGTCTTCCGTCATGGCTTCGATGAAAGCCGTGTTGTTGCGCAGTTCTCCCGTCTTGGATTCCAGCTTGAACTCCGAATCGCGCTTGCCCTTGTTGAACGACTTGCGTTCCCCTTCGAGCGAGGCGATACGCTTCTCTAATTTCGCCTTATCCAAAAGGTCGGTATTGCCGGAGAGCAACGCCATATACTCCGAGAAGTTCATACCCGATTTTTCGTCCATTGCTCCCTCGTCGATGGTACGTGCGCCCATCGCTCCACTTTTGAGCTGCGATATGAACGTCTGCTTGCAGTGCAGCAGATTGAACTTGTAGCTGTCCAGCGACTTTTCCACCGCGTAGATGATGACATCCACGTTATTCTCGGCAAAATGCTTGGCAATCTCGTTCCCGGCTCTAACACCCCGTCCGTCACGCTGTTGCAGGTCGGACGGTCGCCACGGTGTATCAAGGTGATGGATAGCCACACACCGTTTCTGTGCGTTCACACCCGTTCCGAGCATGGAGGTGGAGCCGAACAGCACACGCACCGTCCCGGCGTTCATGGCATCTATCACCGCCTTCCGAGCCTTGTCGGTCTTGCACTCCTGAATGAAGCGCACCTCGCTTGGCGGTATGCCGTAACCCTCCGTCAGTTTGCGCTTGATTTCCGAATAGACGTTCCACCCGTCGCCCGGCTGGTATGTACCCAAATCCGAGAATACGAACTGCGTTCCCTTCTGCGCGTCGTATTTTTGGTAATACTCCGCGATCATCTTGGCACAGTGGCTCGCCTTGTTGTCGGGGTGGTCTTCATAATTCGGGTCTATCATACGCATGTCGAGTGCCATCTTGCGGGCATAGTCCGTGGCGATAAGCATCTTCGCCTTTTCCTCCGTTTCCGAAAGCGGCAGTCTGCCCAACAGGGTGGCGTCGCCCGTCTTGGCGAATTGCATCAGCTTCTGTATGAAGTCCTCCTGCTCCGGCGTGGGCGGTATGTGGTGCAGTATCTCGTTCTTGGCAGGGCGGTCAACGCCCACATCCTCCGCCGTGCGGTAGTCCGTGATTTCATTATAGAAGGCGGCAAGCTCCGGCACTTTGATGAAGTAGCGGAAACGCTCCTTCTGGACCACATTGTTCGTCACGTTAAATTCAAAATCCGTCGTCTTCTTGGCAAATATCGCCGCCCAAGCGTCGAAACACCTTATGTCCTGCCGTTCCAGCTCCTTCGGGCGCAGGTACTTGAACAGCAGGTACAATTCAGTCAGTGAGTTGCTGATAGTCGTGCCGGAGAGGAAGGTCGCACCCAAGTCTTTTCCTGTGCGCTCCTGTATGGTGCGTATGGCAAAGAGCATGTTAAGTGCCTTCTGGCTTCCCTCGCTGTTTCCCAATCCCGCCACACGGTCGTGGCGCGTGTTGAAAGTCAGATTCTTGAACTGGTGGCTCTCATCTATGAAGATGTGGTCGATGCCCATCTGCTTGAAATCCACCACGTCGTCCGTGCGTGACTTTATGGCGTGTTCCACCTTCTCCAGCTTCGCTTCAAGGTTGTGCTTGCGCTTCTCCAATCCTTTCAGCATCGCCCGCGACACGTTCTTTCCCTGCTGGCGCAGCACTTCGAGGTTTTCCTCCACCGTGTCAAGCTCCGCTTGCAGGATGCGCTGCTGCAACTCCGGCGACTGCGGTATCTTGCCGAACTGGTCGTGCGACATGATGACGCAATCGTAGTCGTTGTTCTTTATATTATTGAAGAAGCGCACACGGTTGGCGGTCGAAAAGTCCTTCTCCGAAGCGTACAGAATACGTGCGTTGGGATATGCCGCCTGATAGGTGGCGGCAATCTCCGCAACATTGGCTTTCAGCCCGATAATCATCGGCTTGTGCGCCAAGTTCAGACGCTTCATTTCATGCGCGGCGATGCACATTATCAGCGTCTTGCCGGTTCCAACCTCGTGGTCACAAATTCCGCCGCCGTTCTGTTTCAGCATCCAGACGCAATCCATCTGCGAGGGATAGACGCTCCTGATGCCCCGGCTTGCCAGCCCTTTCAGATTGAGGTCGGGGAAAGTCTGGTGCGAGCCGTCATACTTCGGGCGCACGAAACAGTTGAACTTGCGGTTATACATCGTCGTGAGCCGTTCCTTGAACTGCGGCGACTGTTCTTCCAACCATTCGGAGAACCCGTTACGGATTTCGTCTATCTTCGCGTTGGCGAGCTGTATGCCCTCGCTGTCGCGTACCTTGATGTCGTTGCCGTTCTCGTCCTTGCCGATACTTTTCATCATGTCGGGGCAGGTGTTGTGCAGGGCGTGCTTCAACAGGTGCATACCGTCATAGTTCCGGTAATAGCCCTTTACTAAAAACTCGTCCGTGATCTTCATGGTGCGGTAGCCGCACGCCACGGAAAATTCGTCCATGCTGGCGGAATAGGCGATTTTCACGTCCGTGTCGAAAAGATGGCTCATGTATGCGGCATACACGCCCGTGGGAATCCAGCGTTCACCGAAGTTGAAGTCGAGGTCTTCAAAGGCTATGCGCTGCGGTTCGGCTTCCTTCAATGCCTCCCACGCCTGTTTCACCTCCGGCATCCGCTCACTTTCGGGATTGTCCTCCATCCAGCCCTCTATGCGTTCCGCCTTCTCTATCACGTTCCCCGCGATGAAGCGGTCTTTGATTTCGTAACCGGTTACGAGCGGGTTGTAGAAGATGCGCCCCTTGAGGGCACCAAGCAGTTCCTCTTCCGTGGTGTCGGTTATCTCCTGCATATAGCCGAGATTGACCGTGCCGAACTTGTTGAGCGATGCGGACAAGGCTTCTTCGGGAGAGCCTGCATTGACACGGCTCTCCACCGAGAAGGAAACGGGACGGTCGAAGATGTCCGCCTTGACAAACTTGCCGTCCTCCGCACGTTCCAGCGAAAGGATGTCGCGCCCTCCGGCATCCATCATCACCAGTTTCACGTTCTGTCTGGCGTTGAGGTTACCGTAACGCATGACAAACTCATCGTAGTAGGTGTTGAGATACCCGCGCTGCGGTTTGTGTTCCGTATGGTTCTCCGTCTCGTGGCTATACAGACGTTCGTAAGCGTCACGGAGCGATATATACTGCATCGCTTTCTCTTTTTGATAGCCACGGAGGTCGAGCGGTTGGAAGGTCGCACCGTAAGGCGTGAGGTCTTTCAGGTAACCGAGATTGCGTGAAGCATCCAGCACCATCGAGCCGTCACGGTGGTGTGGCTCCAGCAGGCCGTTGAACGGACGGGGAGAAAGGTCCATGACTTCCTCCTTCGGCTTTTCCGTTTCAAGTTCCGGGAACAGGGAAGTGGCAACCGTTTCGGAAGTAGGCACAACTTCTGCCGGTGTTTCAGGTTGCTTTATTTCTTCCGTTTGTTCCGGCTTTTTATCCATATTGTCCGAAGAAGGCGCAAAAGCAGGGTTCAACGTGTCTTTGATACCCATCTTTTTCAGTTGTTCCTGCCTGTGCCGTTCTGCCTCAAGCCGTAGGGCCTTGCGCCGTTCCGCTGTCAGGCTCATCATTGTCTCATAGAAGCCGTTGATGGGAGGATTGGTTTCCCAATCCAGAGTGGCGTAAATGTCGTCCGGGTCGTTTGGCTTTTCGGCATTTTCCGGCTTTTCTTCCTTATTACCGTTTACCGGCTTGGCGGCTTCAACGGGTGGAGTAACTTTGACTTGCGGTTTAGGCGTGGACGGCATAGGCTTCGGCTTGCTTTCCTTTTTCGCTGCCTTTTTCTTTTTTACCGGTTCCTCTATGGGCATACCCCAAAGGTCGAGCAGGGTAAGCTGCACGGCTGACGAATGATTGGGTTGGCGCGGCTCAATCTCCGGCTTTTCCTCTATGGGCTGTGCCTGCGGCTTCTCCACTCCCTTGACAGGCTCAATTACAGAAACGGGGGCTATTACAGAAGGTGATACCTTTTCTGTTTTCGGAGCAGGTTGCACTTCCGCAGCCGTGCTTTCCTCCTTTGTCGGATGCAGCCTGTGTCTCTCATACAGTTTCCTGTCAAGTTGTTGCAGTTCTATTTTCAGATGCTCCCGCAAGTCTTCCGCCAGTTGTGCGATGTCCCCACAGTGCAGGAGTTTATAGGCTGGTTTCCCGTACGGGTCGGTACTTCTGATCAAATCCGTGTGTGAAAGCGAACCGATGCTCCATACATACCCATTTACGGAAGTGCCGATAGGGGTCTGTTCGGTCTGCACGAAGAGTTTTTCGTTGTAATACAGTTCACCGTTCTTTCCGCTGTTCTTTTGCAGGATAATCAGGTCGCTGCCCACCTCCGTTCCCGCGTTATCCGTAAAGAGGTTGTTCGGCAGGCGGGCTACGCCCACCAGATTGGCATGGTTCATCATATACTCGCGTATGGGCGCGTTGGTCGGGGCATCCAGTACCCCCTGCGAGGTGATGAACGCCACGATTCCGCCTTCACGCACCGCGTCAAGGCTTTTCAGGAAAAAGTAATTGTGTATCGTCCGTGCCGCCGAGAGCCTTGCAGGATCCTTGCTGCCCGAAAAATCCGGGTCGAACACCGCCACATCGCCAAACGGTATATTGGAGACAGCCAAATCAAAATGGTTCATGAACGGCTTTTCTATCTTCTCGAAGCCCTGTACCCTTACTTTCTGTCCGGGATGCAGGTGCTTCAGTATCTTGCCCGTCATCAGGTCTTTCTCAAAAGCCATGATGTCCGCGTCCGGTCTGTTCTCCAGCACGGCGTCCACGAATGCACCGACACCTGCCGACGGCTCCAGCACCCGGTCGGGACGGATGCCGTGTTCATGCAGCACGTCCGCGATGGTCCCGGTTATCTCCGGCGGGGTATAGAAGGCGGTCAGCACGGACTGCTTCATGGCATCCATATTCCGTTTGTACTCCGTCTCGTCTTTTGTGTTCTCCCGCAGCAACCTGTGCAGTTCCACGGTAGGGGCAAACAGTTCGAGGTCGGACTTCGCCCAGTGGACGGCATCCGTCAGTTCCCTTGCAGGGTTGAGTATGTTCTTCAGTCCCCCGAAACCGCAATAACGTTCTAACAAGAGCCGTTCGCGTGCGGTGGGTGTGCGCTGTTCCCTGTCAAGGAGGAATGCCGTCCGTATCGCCTCGATGTTGTCCCGCAGCCTCTGTTTGCGGTTAAACGCCATACTCTTCGATATAGAGGATGACGGCTCCCGTCAGCTCCGTGTAGAGCAGGTCATATTCGGGCGACAGGGCGAAATTGTCGTCCGAGAGGTCATAGATGGAGAATACGTTTCCGACAAGCGGTAGCAGCTTCTGGGTAAAGGCTTCACATTTTTCTCCCGGTACTTCACCCGCAAATTCGTTCTCCACGACTTCGCGCAGGATGGCGTGCTTGGAGTAGCGAAGGCCCTCCGTCAGCACCTTCATCGCCAGTTCCTGCGCCCCGTCGGCAGGATAGCCTTCGAGCCTTGCCCGTTCATACGCTTCGGCGGCACGGTCGGTTCTTTCTCGGATGAAGGCTTCATCGGCTGCCTGTTCGAACTTGTTCGTGGTGAGGTAGTCCAGCAGGTACAGACCGTAATAGGAAAAGTCGGTCCGACCCTCGTTTTTCTTCTTGTTGTTCATTTCTTTGGAATTTAGTGGATTGATAATGATGATAGGGATAATCGTTGGAAAACGAGAAGAAAAAGGCACCCGGTATCCCTCCGAGTGCCACCACTAAATCCAAAGTATGAGTGTAATCCGGTATCGAAGAACAATTCATTACTCTGAACCAGTGGCAAAGTTAAACATTTATTTTCTTCTTTTCGCAGAGGTCGCTTTACTTTTCCTTTCTGGGAACACGAAAACCGTGTTATAGTCCCCGTCAAAGGCGACTACGGCATCAAAACTCTTGCCCTGCTTGCTCTTGAATCCTTTGAGCAGTTTCGTGTGTCCGTCGGTGAGCAGGTTTTTGATTTCATCATCAGAGAGGGTGCGGTTTGCTTTCAGGCGGAACACGGGCAGACCGCACTCCGCGTTGTCGCAGCGGACGACCTTGCCGTAAAACTGCATCGTCCCCGCTCCGCACTTGGGACACTTGCAGCCGGAATCCCTGCGGGCGAACAGCTTGTCGCACGACAGCAGTTCGGAGGTAATTTCCCGTGTATATGCCTCAATCTTCCTGCGGAAGTCATCGGCGGGCAGTTCCCCACGCTCGATGCGTGCCAATTCCTTTTCCCATTCGCCCGTCATGGCGACATCGGCAATACGCATCGCCTTCACGACCGAGTGGAGGGCAAGCCCTTTTTCGGTGGGGACAAGCGACTTCTTGCAGCGTTCCATATAGCCGCGCTTGAAAAGCGTTTCGATGATGGACGCACGGGTGGCGGGCGTGCCGATGCCGCAATCCTTCATAGCCTGCCGCAATGCGTCGTCCTCTATCTCCTTGCCAGCCGTTTCCATCGCGGACAGCAGGGTGGCTTCGGTATGCAGCGGCTTGGGTTTGGTCTTTCCCTCCGTGATGGAGGCGGCTTTCAGTGCCAGCGTGTCGCCTTCCTGCCAACAGGGAATGGCGGCGGTTTCCTCTTGGCTGTTGTTCTCTTCTCCATTCTCCTTGCCATAGACGGCACGCCATCCGGCTTGCCTGATGATGCTGCCTTTTGCCACGAACTCCACTCCGGCACACTCTGCCGTGACGGTGGCAGTGTCCTTGACGCATTTTTCGGAGAAAGCCTCAAGCATGCGCCCGGCTATCATGTGATAGACGGTGCTGTCCTCTTTGGAGAGGAACAGCGGCTTCTCGCCCGTGACGAGCAGGGCATGGTGGTCTGTCACCTTGCCGCCGTCCAGGCTGCGGCGTGTCGGCACGGCTTTCGGCTGCAACTTGCCCTTCCATTCGGGCAGGCTGCCGATGAAGGCAAGCAGCTTGGGGATTTCCGCGAACACGTCTTCGGGAATGTAGCGGCTTCCGGTTCGCGGATAGGTGATGAGCTTCTTCTCGTAGAGCTTCTGCGCGATTTCAAGCGTCTGTTCCGCCGTGAAGCCATGCTTGGCGTTGGCTTCCTTCTGGAGCGTGGTCAGGTCGTACAGGAGCGGTGTTTCCTCCGTCTTCTCCTTGCGTTCGGCTTTCGTGACGGTGGCTGTGCCTGCCGACTTCACCTTATTATACAGTTCCGTCGCGAACTCTTTCTCTTTCCATTTTTCGGAAGAGGAAAACTTCACCGTTCCTTCATCGCAGCCGTCCGTTGCGATATGGAGCTGCCAGAAGGCTTCGGGGGTAAAGCGGCGGTTCTCCCAATAGCGTGCGCACACCATCGCCAACGTGGGTGTCTGCACCCGCCCGACGGAATACGTGCCGTGTCCGGCGGCGATGGAGAGAGCCTGCGTGCCATTGATGCCCACGAGCCAGTCGGATTCGCTCCGCGCTTTGGCGGCGAGGTAGAGGTTGTCGTATTTGCTGCCGTCTTCGAGTTTCCGCAGTCCCTCGCGGATAGCTTTGTCGGTGAGAGAGCTGATCCACAGGCGCACGAAAGGAGTGGTGCAACCCGTATAGTGGTAGAGGTAGCGGAAGATAAGCTCTCCCTCGCGTCCGGCATCGGTCGCCACGATGATTTGTTCGCTTGCATCGAACAGTCTTTTGATGACTTTTATCTGCGACACCACGCCGCTGTCGGGCTTGTAACCTTTCTCCGTCCTGACCTGACGGGGGACGAGCGTGAATGTGTCGGGAATAATCGGGAGGTTGTCACGGACAAATCCGCGCACGCCGTAGCCGTCGGGCATGGCAAGCTGAACGAGGTGTCCGAATGCCCATGTCACGGCATAGCCGCCTCCCTCGAAATATCCTTCCTCTCTCTTTGTCGCGCCCACGATGCGGGCGATTTCACGTGCCACGGAGGGCTTTTCTGCAATGATTGTCTTCATGTCTTCTTCTTTTTTGTTGATACTTTGGATTTTATTTTGGATTCAGTGGCGGACACGGGATTACATTTTCATGCCCTTGCCCGTTTTCTTCTGCGGCTTCTCCTGCTGCTGTTGCTGGCGGGCGTCCTTCGGGTTGGTCTGACCTTTCTGCAACGGCTCTCTCAGATTCTTTGTAGCCTCGTTGGTCTTGCCATCGTTGTTCACCGCCACCTGCGTGCGGCTCTCGTTGGACGGAGCAACCTGCTGTGCATTGTCAGGGTTCGTGTCGTAGCGGTACGGGCGTCCCTTCTCCGGGTTGAACTTGATATACATCGTGGCATGGAAGCCCTGCTTGTCGGTCACGTTCTCCAGCTTCACGGCTTTACCCGCCACATAGTCGGCTTTCTGCTGGTCGGTGAAGCTCACGCCGCTCCATTTGCTGATGGGGCGGATGCTGCCGTCCTCGTTCGTCCACGTGTTGCGGCGTTGCTCCTTCTTGGTCTGTGCGGCATTTTCCCCGCCCTGCGCCTGACTTTTCGATGTGTCGCCTTTGGTTTCCTGTGTCTGTGCGGTACGGGGCGACTTGCCGGTTCCCGGCACGAACTCCACGCCGCGCTGCTCCACGTTCACTTGCAGGGTGGTGACGAACTTCCTGCCGTCCTTGCGCTCGATGAGTTTGTCGCGCACAGGCAGCCCGGCACGCAGCATGTCCTGCTCCTGCTTGGTGATTTCCGTCTTGCCGATGCGCTCCGGTATGCGCACCTTGTTTGCCGGGACATCCGTGATTTCGTTCGTCTTGCGGTCGATGCTGACGAACGAGGGGATGATCTCGCCCGTTTCCCTGTCCACGAGGTCCACAACCCTGCCGAGGTTGCCCGTTTCGCGCAGGTTCTTCCGGTCGTCGTCGGAGAACT
>OBCQ01000504.1_pt1 | contig 10573 bp, 6 predicted proteins | sample 1517991 | NCBI WGS metagenome assembly OBCQ01 (sample SAMN03418263, study PRJEB22391) | human gut metagenome | biome: human-gut; feature: organic feature; material: feces | host: Homo sapiens | place: Tanzania | collected 2013-01
GGTCTTCTATTTTAGCAAGTGCTCTCAACCATTTTTTATGAGTCGAGCCATATATTAAATGGAAAACTTATATAAAAAATATTATAAGTAGCCATTATATATTTCAATAATTGAATAATCTATTCAATATTAACCAAAACAAGAAATTATATAGTTGTACAGGATTTACACTTCATCGCAAACCACCATTTCAGTGCCTTTAATTACTTCCTCCTAACCACTTTCTTCCTCACAACCTTCTTTTTCGGTTTCTCCATGCCAGGCAAATCCTTTATGATTGTGGCCTTGATAATTCTCACGTCCTCAAGCGGGCGGTCGTTCTCGTCGCGCTTCACACGCTGAATTCGGTCGACAACGTCCATGCCTTCAATCACCTCGCCGAATACGGTGTAGAATCCGTCGAGATGAGGAGTGCCACCGATGGTTTTGTACTGATTGATTATTTCGGGAGTATATTTTATGCTGTCGTTGAAGGCGGAGTCGAGGCGGTGCTGCTGTTTGGCAATCTTTTCGTCGGTTTGCTTCTTGCCGTATACGATGTAGAACTGCGAACTGCTCGACTCACGGTTGGGATTCACCTCATCAGGCTCACGTGCGGCAGCAAGAGCTCCATACTTGTGGTAGAGCTTGGGCAAGCGAATCTCGGCAGGAATGTTATAGTCGAGCGAGTGGTCGCCAAGCAGTTCGCCGGGTTTGGCATTCTTGCTGTAGGGGTCGCCAGCCTGAACCATGAAGTCGGGAATGACACGGTGGAACAGCAGCGAGTCGTAGTAATGGTACTCGCGTATGAGCTTGAGGAAGTTGTCGCGGTGAAGCGGAGTCTCGTTGTAGAGTTGCACGCGGATGTTGCCCATTGTTGTCTCGATAAGCACTTCGGGGCGCGAAGCATCCTGTGCCGAAGCTGACGTAGAGGAAGCCTTCTGTGCCGAAGCCGACAAAGAAAGAGTGAGCATAACCAATGCGGCAACAAATATTCTCAGTTGTCTTATATTACAAATCATAAATCTTCGTTTTTTATCCTTAACCTTTAATTCTATTCATGCACCATGCGAAAGCCTTTGCCGTGCGCTCTGCTTCCTCGCCAAAATGTCCGCCAGGGTTCCATTGCAACGTGGTGTTGCTCTCGACAAGCTGCATTCGCAGAAGTTCGTGTTCAAGTCTCACGCAGTCGCCTATGCGGCACATTCGCTGATTGCGGCAATGCTCCTCGCGGTCGCCAAGACTCAGATAAGCGCATTTGGCAAGCAGAGGATGGGCTTGGGCATAGAGTATCCATCCCTCAATCCATAACGACGGTGAGGCGGCAGCAACAGCACAGAAGGCGTCAGTCTCCCTTGCTGCCCACAAAGCGAAGAGTCCACCAAGCGAATAGCCGCCGATGATGCAAGGCAGATTGCCGTAGCGGCTGCGCAGGACGGGCAGCAGTTCGTTGAGAATGAAGCACAGCGTGTCGCGGGAATGCAGGCCCACTTCCTCGTCGCGCGACACGGCATCGTCGTGCCACGGCATAAGGGCGCGTGCCCATTCGTTGGTGTCGAACGTAGCCATGACAAATCCGCAGGGACTTAACTGCCGTAGCATCTGCATCTCGCGCGCCACCCCATCGCCCTTCTCCTCATGCCGGGCCGATGGCTGGACGAGGAGAAATTCGGGGTGTGGAGTGGCGAAGAGTTTGCATTGTGTAGAGCTGATTGTGATAATTTCGGGCTTAACCATAATTATTTCACTATAATCTCATCAGCGAACACCCATCCGTAGCCAGCCTTAGCCTGCACACGCACGTAGCGAGCTTGGCGCGAGCCCTTCCATGTGAGCTGCTTGAACTCTGTGGTCTCAGTCTTCTTCAGCTCATAGGCCTGCTTGTAGACTTCGGTGAAGTCGGTTCCGTTGTCGCTTACCGAAACCTTGTATTCTCCCGGGAAGTAAATCTCAGGACCGCAGCTCTGCATAAAGTCGGTAGCCACCTGCGAAATCTTCTGCTTCGAGCCGAGGTCGATGGTCACATCCATGCAGTAGTCCTTGCCGATAAATCCCTGCCAACGCTTGTCGCCAAAGGTCCATCCACCGAAGTTGCCGTCGGTAAGTGTAGTTTCGCCTTGAGCCTTGTAGGAGTCGTTGTACGGACGGTTGTAGATTACCTTACAGCCTACAGCCTTATGCTTGAGCGGAGCCACCGACTCCTTGCGCTCGCCATATTCCTTCTTTAGGTTGAATGTGTTTACGCCCTGCTTCTGCAAGAGTTCAGAGTGGGCGATGGCACGACGGCGGAAATCATTGTAGTCCTTGCGCTGAGTTCCGTTCCATCCAATCTCGGCAATGGCGAGTGCACGCGGATAGAGCATGTATTCGGCATGTTGCTCTGTGGGCACATACTCACACCAAAGGTTGCCCTGCACACCAGTAATATTCTTGCGCTCGTCGGCAGGAAGGTCTTCGCCCGGCACGTAGCTGTAGACCTTCGACAGGGGCAGATAGCCACCAATGGCCTCGGGCTGGGTGAAGGGAGCGTCCTGATAGCCGTCGAAATAGCAGTAGGCACCTGGCGAGAGCACCACATTATATCCATGCTCAATGGCCTTGTGGGCGTATTCCACGCCGCGCCACACCATCACGGTGGTGTTCTGGGCAAGGTTTCCGGCAATCACCTCGTCCCAACCCACGAGCTGACGTCCGTGCTGACTGAGGAATTTGCCCATGTGGGTGATGAGGTGGGCTTGCAATCCGTTCTTGTCGCAGCCAAGTTCCTTCATCATCTTCTGGCAGAGCGGACAGTCGTCCCACGACTTCTTGGCAGCCTCGTCGCCACCAACGTGGATGTATTCCGAGGGGAAGATGTCCATAACCTCCTTGAGCACATTCTCAAGGAAATCATATGTGGCGATGCTTCCGGGGCAGAAGTCCGACTGCTTGTAAGGCTCATGTGTGCAAGAGAGCTCAGGATAGGCAGTGAGCACCTCCTCCGAATGTCCGGGCATCTCTATCTCAGGCACGATGGTAATGCCTCGCTGCGAGGCGTAAGCCACGAGGTCGCGAAGCTGTTCCTGGGTGTAGTAGCCGCCGTAGGCTCCGTCGGTTCCCTCCTGTGTGTATTTGGCTCCATTGTTGCTCCAGTCCTTCCACTGAGCCTCCGGACGCCAGGCCGCAAAATTGGTGAGTCGCGGATAACGCTTGATTTCTATGCGCCATCCTGCTGCATCGGTGAGGTGGATGTGCAGGCGGTTGAACTTGTACTGAGCCATCACGTCGATCTGCTTCTTCAAGAAATCGATGGGGAAGAAATGACGCGACACGTCAATCATCAGCGAGCGCCACTTGTAGGCAGGAGCGTCATCGACGTCGCAAGCCATGATGCCCTTGCGTGTGTTGAGCTGCTCTACGGTCTGCCACGCATAGCGGAAAGCGTCGGCTGAAGCTGCGCTTATCACAATGGAGTCGGTGGTGACATGCAGGCGATAGGCTTCGGGCGACGAGGCGTTGTCGAGCTTCTGCATGAGAACAGTCGGCTTTGCGTCGGCAGCAGCCTTGGCAGCCCACTTGGCTGAGTAGATGTTGTCGGCAACAGAGCCTGCCTTGTTCACGAGTTTGTAGCCTCGGTCCTTGGCCACGAAGAATCCCTTGCCGGCAGTGAACGACTGTGGCTGCGGAATCAAGTTTTGAGCTTTGGCAGCTGGGGTGAGCAATAATGCTGCGGCTGCAAGCATAGACAATGATTTGTTGGTCATAGTTGGAATGGTTTTATTAGTTTGTTTTTTTATTTGTTATTTCCGTTGTTTGCTTCCTGCAGATTGGCGAGAGCTTCCTCCTCGCCCACTATCCATAGAATGTCGCCGAGGTGCAGCTTGTAGGAAGTGCTTACCATAGAGAGGTTTTCCTTGCCTTCCTCTCTGCCCACCACCATACAGTTGAAACGGTCGCGTATGCCCGTCTCTGGCAGAGTCTTGCCCACGAAGGGCGAGCGTTTGTCGATGACAATCTGCGAGAGTCGCATTTCGCGTTTCTCGATGTCGGGGTCTTCGGGCACAATGTCGCCGTCGATGGCAGCGTGCATGGAGGCAAGCTGCGAGTCGCTTCCAATCACCTGGAGCCGGTCGCCCGGAAAGATGATGCTGTCGCCACCTGGGATGTTGATGCGCTGGTGTCCACGCAGGATGCTGCTGATGTGCACTCCGAAGCGGTTGCTCAACCTCAAGTCGGCAAGACACAGTCCTGCCCATGTAGAGTTCTCGGGCACGTCGATGTCGGAGATATGGATGTCGCGGTCGAGCAGATGTCCCTCGTAGAGGGGTTTCTTCAGTCCCAACACCTGCTGCTCGATGTCGCGCGAGCGGAGGTTCTGCACAAACATTCGCTCCATCATGATGCTCTGCTTCTTCAGACGTTTCGACACAAGCATTATAAACACGAGTGCAGCCGTAAGGGCGATTATCAGGGCATTGGTGAAGCGTGTCATGTAGTTGCCTATGTAGAACACGAAAGCAGAGGCTATAACAAGACGGACGAGTATTGTCACAAGCAGCGGCAAGCGGTTGGAGCGGCTCTCGCCCCACAATGCCTTGAACTCCTCGCTGTGGTTCTTCTTCATCACCATGGCGCGGAGGAATGGGGCTATGAGCATCACGGTGAGCAATCCGCATATTCCGTTTGCCCACCACAGCATGTGGGGCATCACGCTGCGTATGAACGGCAGGAAGAACGAGAACATTATGGCTATTGTGGCTATCGAGAGTATCGAGTAGACCACGGTGATGCGTGCCATCTGGGCTATCAGACTGTGCCAGTTGCCTTTAGGTGCGGAGGATGGATGCGAGAGGGTGACATTGTTCAAAGCCCTGATCCACGTCTTGGGCAACCGGCGCTCAAGCACCCCGTAGCAAGGCACTGAGAAGCGTATCATGTAGGGGGTGAGGAAGGTGGTTATCACAGATACTGCCACCACAACAGGATAGAGAAATTCGCCCGTCACCTTGAGCGAAAGTCCCAACGAAGCTATGATGAACGAGAATTCACCTATCTGTGCCATGGAGAATCCGCATCGCATGGCCGACTTAAGCGACTGTCCGCCTATGAGGAATCCGAACGTGCCGAACACGGCCTGACCCACAAGTATTGTAAGCACGAGGGCGGCTATAGGCACAGCATACTCGATGATGATTTTAGGGTCTACCAACATGCCCACCGACACGAAGAAGATGGCTCCGAAGAGGTCTTTCACCGGGGCTACAAGCTTCTCTATCTTGCCTGCCTCGATGGTTTCGGCGAGTATGCTGCCCATGACAAAGGCTCCGAAGGCTGAGCTGAAGCCAACCTTGGTGGACACCACAGCCATAAGGCAGCAGAGTCCGAGCGACACGATGAGCAAGGTCTCGTTGTTGATGAGCTTGCGGTTGAGACGCAAAATCAAGGGCACGGCGAATATACCCACCACAAACCACAGCACAAGGAAGAAGCATATCTTAAGCACCGAACCTATCATCTCGCCACCATCGGGACTGGAGCCGCTCGCCAAAGCCGACAGCATCACCATCATCACAATGGCAAGCACGTCCTCAAGTATGAGCACGCTCATGACGGGTTGGGCAAACTGCTGTTGGCGCAGACCCATGTCGGTGAACGCCTTATATATAATGGTGGTGGAGCTCATGGCGAGCATACCGCCAAGGAAGATGCAGTCCATGCGGTTCCATCCGAACCCGTGCCCCACGATTATGCCGAGCGTCATCATTGCGAAGATGATGGTGAGCGTGGTGATGACTGGCGCAACGCCCATCTTTATGATTTTCTTGAACGAGAAATCCAAGCCTAAGGAGAAGAGCAAGAACATCACTCCGATGTCTGCCCACGTCTTTATGTCGGTGTTGTCGATTACCGACATTGTGTAGGGCATGTGCGGACTCACGATAAATCCCGCCATGATGTAGCCCAAGACGAGTGGCTGCTTGAGTCGCTTGAACAGCAGCGTGACGACGCCTGCCACGATAAGTATCAGGGCAAGGTCGTTTATTAGTGTGGGTACTTCTGACATATCTGTATGATTTTTGTTTTTAATCTATCCAAATGCAAAATTACAATAATTATCTGGATTGTGAGCGGTTGAAGGGTGAACAAAAGACCCTCCACTTGGATAGAGGGCATAAAAAAACGCCGCAATCCCATATATATTATAAATATAGAGACTGCGACATTAAAAAGTATTGTGTAGTAGTAAGTTTCTCGTTCTTCGCACAAGTGTTCTGCTTGTTTCTATTTTTCAGTGGGCTGTTACTTGTACAAGTATCTCTTGATGCTCTTCTTAGGAGTCTTCTCAAACTCCTCATGCACGATTTCTATTGCCGACAGACGGCAGTAGGGCGGCTGTGTGGCGTTAAGCTCCTGGCGGTTCTCCTCCATTATCTTCTCCAGGTCGGAGTCGTTAAGGCGCATTGTGGCAGCCTCGTCGAAGTCGGGATAAACCAAGCCCACGAGCTTCTCGCCACGCTGCACAACCACACACTCATTTACCATGGCGAGCGAGTTGAGCTTGTCCTCAATCTCCTCGGGATAGATGTTCTGTCCCGACGCGCCCAAGAGCATGTTCTTAGAGCGTCCCTTAATGAAAACGTTGCCCTCGCTGTCCATGAGTCCAAGGTCGCCCGTATGGTACCATCCCTCGGCGTCGAGCGTCTGTGCAGTAGCCTCCTCGTTCTTGTAGTAGCCGAGCATCACGTTCAGGCCACGCGCAAGAATCTCGCCAGGCACATTCTCGGGATCGGGAGAGTCGATTTTCACCTCCATGTGGACAACTGGCTTGCCACATGAGCCAGCCACAAACTCCTGATAGTCGGCGTAGCAAATGATAGGGGCACACTCCGTGGCTCCATAGCCTACGGTATAGGGGAACTCTATGCGCTTGAGGAACTGCTCCACCTCCTGGTTGAAGGCAGCACCGCCAACGATAATCTCGTAGAAGTTGCCGCCGAATGCGTTCACCACCTGCTCGCGTATCTTCTCGTTCACCTTCTTGCTCACGATAGGCATGTTCAAGAGCAGGCGCATACGGTTGTTCTGAATCTTAGGGAACACCTTCTTGCGGATGATTTTCTCAATGACGAGGGGCACGGCGATGATGATGGTTGGCTTCACCTCGGCGAATGCGGCAGCGATGATGGCTGGCGACGGCACACGTGTGAGGTAGAAGACGTGGCAACCGTGAAGGAACTCAAACATGAACTCAAACGCCATGCCGTACATGTGGGCCATAGGCAGAATACTGATGACGTTGGCGCCCTTCTTTATCTTCTTGCCGATTACAGTCATGGCGAAGTCGTAGTTGCTCCACAAGGCACGGTAGGGAATCATCACACCCTTGGAGAAACCAGTTGTGCCACTTGTGTAGTTGATAAGGGCCAACTCCTCGCTGCTCTGCTCCTTGTAGTAGCTCACGTGCTCCTTGCGGAAATACTTGGGATATTTCTTGCCGAACATCTCGTTGAGGTGCTCGCGGGCATAAGTCAGCTTGTCGGTGCGCGACACCACAAGCGAGTAGTCAGGAATGTAGATTATACCCTCAAGATCGGGCATCTTGGTCTGGTCGATGATAGTGGCAACATAGTCGCCCACGAAGAGCAGCTTGGCCTCGCTGTGGTTGACGATGTTGTGTATCTGGTCGGCGGTGAACTCATGCAGTATAGGCACAGCCACGGCACCATAGGTGAGAGTGGCAAGGAAAGCCACAGCCCAGCTTGCGCTGTTGCGTCCACAGAGGGCAATCTTGTCGCCCTTCATCACTCCGCTGCTCTCAAACATGATGTGCAGCTTCTCTATCTTGCGCGCCACGTCGTGGTATTGCAAGGTAGCACCCTTGAAATCGGTGAGAGCATCCTTGTCCCAATTGTCGACGATGCTCTTCTCTATAAGAGAATTAAAACTCGGAATCTCCTTCATTGTAGTCGTTTTTGATGTGAGGTGTTTTTTGTTTATTTGTAAAGATATCTCTTGATACTCTTCTTTGCCGTCTTTTGGAATTCCTCCTTCTGTATCTCTATGGCAGCGATCTTACAGAAAGGCGGCAGCTGAGAGTTAAGAGTCTTGAGGTTCTCGTCCATGATTCCCTTCACGTCGTCGTCGTCGAAGTTCATGTCCTCCTTGTCCTCGATTTCGGGGTGAACGAGCGCCACGAGTTTGTTGCTACGCTGTATGATAATGCTCTCGGCCACGAGCGGCATGTTGTTGAGCTTGTCCTCTATCTCCTCGGGATAGACGTTCTGTCCGTTGGCTCCAAGCAGCATGTTCTTTATTCGTCCCTTGATGTAGAAGTGGCCTGATGGAGCCATAGTGGCGAGGTCGCCAGTGTGGAACCATCCGTCCTCGTCGATTACGGCGCGTGTGGCCTCCTCGTTCTTGTAGTAGCCAAGCATCACGTTCAAGCCTCGCGCCACAAGTTCGCCGGGAATGTGCTCGGGGTCGGGGCTGAGCACCTTTGCCTCCATGTGAGCCACAACTGGTCCGCACGACCCCACCTTATAATTATCGTAATTGACGAAGGTGATGAGCGGAGCCGTCTCCGTGGTGCCGTAGCCAATAGTAACTGGCACACCCACGCTGTTCAAGAACTCCTCTATGCCTTGGTTGAGCGGCGCACCTCCCACGATTATCTCGTAGGCGTTGCCTCCGAAGGCGTCCATGATGCGCTGGCGGATGTGCTGCTTTATTTTCTTGCTTATCACCGGCATGTTCATGAGCAGCTTCATGCGGTTGGTCTGCACCTGCGCAAGCACCTTGCGGCGTATGATTTTCTCAACCACAAGCGGCACGGCAACAATCAGGCGCGGCTTAACCTCTGCAAACGCCTCGGCTATGAGCGAAGGTGAAGGCAGACGGTTGAGGAAATAGATGTGGCAGCCGTTGATGAATCCGAAGAGGAACTCCACGGCAAGTCCATACATGTGTGCCATGGGCAGTATGCTCACCAGGTTGCTTCCTGGCTTGACGTTGGGCGACAGGCACTTGAGTATGTGGTCGAGGTTGCCCCACAGAGCGCGGTAGGGCAGCATCACGCCCTTTGAGAATCCCGTGGTGCCACTGGTGTAGTTGATCATTGCCAGCTCCTCAGGACTCTGCTCTATATAATAATGTATATGTTCCTTGCGGAAGAACTTGGGGTAGCGCTTGCCAAAAATCTCGTTGAGGTGTTCGCGTGCGAACGTGAGCTGTTCGGTGCGTGCCACTACAATGGAGAAGTCGGGCAGGTACATAATGCCTTCAAGATGAGGCATCTCGTCGGCATTTATCTGCGTCTTCACCACGTCACCCACAAACAGCAACTTCGACTCGCTATGATTCACTATATTGTGAATCTGGTCGGCCGTGAACTCATTCTGTATTGGCACAGCCACAGCTCCGAATGTGAGCGTGGCAAGGAAGGCCACAGCCCAATGGCTGCTGTTGCGTCCGCACAAGGCAATCTTGTCGCCGCGCTTCACGCCACAGTTCTCAAACATGATGTGTAGCTTCTCTATCTTGCGGGCCACATCGTGGTATTGCAAGGTCGCTCCCTTGTAGTCGGTAAATGCGTCCTTATCCCAAAACTTTATAATACTATCTTCAATATATGAATTGAAACTGGGTATTTGCTCCATTGCACAATCTTCAAAATTTTGTGCAAAGATACATCATTCTTTGCACATTCCCAAAACTTTTGTGCGGTAATTGGTTTTTCAAGTGTATATTTATGTGTTTTATAAGTGCAGAAGGGCGGGCAATCCCTCGCCCACCCTTCTATACACATGGATTCTTCGTTCTTCACTCTTTTCTTTATGACTTAATGACTAATGACACTTTGACATTAGTAATATGCACAAACAAGCGCACATTTTGGCAATTTCTGCCCATGGACCTTTTCTACTCGTATCTCATCGACTTGGCCGGATGTATATGCGAGATGAGGTAGCTCGGGGCTATCAGCACAAACATGGCTATGAGCAGAGTGGCGACGTTGAGGGCGAGGATGAAGAGCCAGTTCACCTCCACGGGCACTGTGTCCACATAATACGTGGCTGGATCGAGCTTCACGATGCCCGTAGTCTTCTGCAGGAAGATGAGGGCGAGGGCGAGAATGTCGCCTATGACGAGACCCTTGCCTATGATGAAGGCGGCAAACCACAGGAAGGTGTGGCGCACGGTGGAGTTGCGCGCTCCAAGAGCCTTGAGGATGCCTATCATGGTGGTGCGCTCGAGGATGATGATGAGCAGACCGCTGATCATTGTCACCACAGCCACGGCTGTCATGATGGCAAGGATAATCCACACATTGAGGTCGAGAAGGTCGAGCCACGAGAAAATCTGCGGCGAGAGGTCGCGTATAGTCTTGGTGGAATAGGTGTTGCCGTAGGCGTCGCTGGTGCGGTTGACGCGGTTGACGAGCACCTCGGCTGTCTCGCCAAGGCGCGAGAAGTCCTTAACCGTGAGCTCGGCTCCCGTGGCAAGGTCGTCGGTCCATCCGTTCAGCTTGCGGGCCGTGTAGAGGTCGCAGAAGCACGTCACTTTGTCGTACTGCGAGAGATTGGTCTGATAGATGCCCTGGATGGTGAACTTGCGG
>OBCQ01000513.1_pt1 | contig 10489 bp, 5 predicted proteins | sample 1517991 | NCBI WGS metagenome assembly OBCQ01 (sample SAMN03418263, study PRJEB22391) | human gut metagenome | biome: human-gut; feature: organic feature; material: feces | host: Homo sapiens | place: Tanzania | collected 2013-01
AGTAATCCTTAAAAAATAACTTGGTAATCTTTGCTCGTCTTTTCGGTCTATATTCCTTTTCTCATCAGTCGTGTACGTCCAGTACACTCCTTCTTCGAAAAGAAATCTATCCTCGAAAATTCTTCACAAATATTTACCAATTTATTTTTTAACGCTTACTAAATATGTTTTTCGTAAATGCGAAACGGCAAAGATTTTATTTCAAATATTTCTTCGCCTGCTCTGCGATTAATTCCGCATCGTCGAAATAATTGATACGCATTGCGTTACGAACTTCATTCAAAGTCTTGGCGGCAGTTTCGCGAGCCTTCTCGGTGCCCTTCTTCAAGATATTGAACACCTCTGGGATATCCTGCTCGAACTCATGACGCCTTGCGCGGATCGGATCGAGTCTCTTGTTAAGGACGCTGTTCAGGAACTTCTTGCAGGTGCCGTCACCGATGCCGCCCTTTACATACTGCTCCTTGAGCTCTTCCAAGCTGTGGAACTCTGGCCAGAACTCCGCGAAATCCTCAGGCGAACTGAATGCGTCAATATATGTGAATACGGCATTGCCCTCAAGATGGCCCGGCTCGTCCTGGCTCATTCTCGGTTCGCCGTTCGACATCTTTTTCACCTTCTTCCATACGGTAGCCGCATCATCGCTCAAGTAAATGCAGTTGCCGAGAGATTTGCTCATCTTGGCCTTGCCGTCAGTTCCCGGGAGTCTCATACATACGCAGTTCTGTGGAAGCAGAATTTCCGGCTCCACGAGCACCTCACCGTAGATGCTGTTGAACTTGCGTACGATTTCGCGGGTCTGCTCCAGCATCGGCTCCTGGTCCTCGCCGGCCGGCACGATCGTTCCCTTGAATGCGGTAATGTCCGCAGCCTGGCTGACAGGGTAGCAAAGGAATCCTGCAGGAAGCGAATTCTCGAACTCCCTCATCTGGATTTCGGACTTTACGGTAGGATTTCTCTGAAGCCTGGCCACCGTCACGAGATTCAGGTAATAGAATGTCAGCTCGGTCAGCTCAGGAATCATGGACTGTATGAACAATGTGCATTTGTTCGGGTCGATGCCGCATGAGAGGTAGTCCAATGCCACCTCAACGATGTTCTGACGTACCTTCTCCGGGTTGTCGTAATTGTCCGTAAGTGCCTGTGCGTCAGCGATGAATACGAACATCTTGTCGTAATCGCCCGCGTTCTGAAGTTCGACTCTGCGTCTCAATGAACCGACGTAGTGTCCCAGATGCAACTTGCCTGTCGGCCTGTCGCCTGTCAAAATGACTTTTTCCATATCGTAATATCTTTATATTCCAATGTTTTTGTGCGTCTCCTGACTTCGGAGCCAAGCAATCCCCAAAGGTACTAATTTATCACGAATAAACCGCCGCTTTCCTCATGATTCGCCTCTCACGAGCCTCCCGTCATTTCCAAGTCAGGCTACCTCTTGTCTAGTCCTGAAAAAAGTTTACCGATATTGAACAGTAGGCGTGGAGCGTAACCACATGGCTATCAAACGATTAACCATTTTCAGAGTGGTCGATATGCAAACTCTGAAAATGGTTAACTATCTATATCATAACGCTTTACGCGCCACGATTTGTCACGGCCGCTTTACTTTTTGAAAAATCTGTTGTAAAGACCCAGGAAGCCGGCTCCGTGACGGGCCTCATCCTTCGCCATCTCGTGGACGGTGTCATGGATTGCATCGTAGTTGAGCTGCTTTGCCTTGGTAGCGATGGCGAGCTTGCCCTCGCATGCACCAGCCTCAGCCTCAATGCGTTTCTCAAGATTGGTCTTGGTATCCCATACTACATCACCGAGAAGCTCTGCGAATTTTGCAGCATGCTCGGCCTCTTCGAAAGCATATCTCTTGAAAGCCTCTGCGATTTCAGGATAGCCCTCACGCTCTGCCTGACGGCTCATTGCCAGATACATGCCGACCTCGGTGCACTCGCCGGTGAAATGAGCCTCCAGACCCTCATGAATCTCAGGGTCACAACCTTTGGCAACGCCTACTACATGTTCGCAGGCCCAGCTTCTCTGGCCTTCTTCCTTTACCTCGACGAATTTGTCAGCCTTTGCATGGCATACAGGGCACTCTGCCGGTGGATTCTCACCTTCGTAAACGTAACCGCATACGAGACATCTGAATTTCTTTTTCATAATATTTCTCCTTTTAATTTGTTGTATATTAATATTTCCGTTGTTCTAATTTAGAAAAATTCTAAATCCAAGAGCAAAGTTAGCAATCTTTCTCCAATATGCAAGCCTTAACGCAAATTTTTTAACAATAATCGTCCCGAACTCTTGATAACGCCTCTCAAGAACCGTATATTTGTAATACATAACCATGTTGTTCTTATGACCCCATTTCTAAGGCAAGTTGCCCGGCATTACTACGATGCCGCCGATAATATCAGCAAGCTTTGTTTCATCTTCCCCAACAGGCGTTCCATGGTGTTTTTCAACAAATGGATTGCCGGGTGCGTGAAAGATGCACCTCATCCGAAGCCCGTCATTGCCCCGGCAGCATTGACGATGAACGAATTTTTCTATCGCGTCAGCGGTGCGGCCGCGACCGACAGGGTGAACCTCCTTCTGGAACTGTACGATTGTTATAAAGCATTGAACAGCAAGGCGGAGCCTTTGGATGATTTTATATTCTGGGGCGACGTGATATTGAGCGATTTCGACGATACGGACAAATATCTCGCCGACCCGAAACGGCTTTATACCAATGTCGCGGACTTCAAGGAAATCCAGGATACCTATTCTTATCTGTCGCCGGAACAGCTCGAAGCGATACAGCATTTCATCAGCCATTTCCGGAAAGGCGGCAAGCTTACCGTCAATCTCGACGCGGAAAACCCCGATGTGAAGGAACGCTTCCTGATGATTTGGAACCTGCTTTATCCGCTCTACCGGAACTTCAACAAGACATTGGAAGAGAAGGGGATGGCGTATGAAGGCATGGCATATAGGGAATTCGCGGAAAGGCTGAAGACGGAAAGCGCCGTCGATATCCTTGCCGACAGCTTCCGTGACACGGAAAAGTTCGTGTTTGTGGGACTCAACGCATTGAACGAATGCGAGAAAACGGCGATGCGCAAGATGCGTGATGCCGGGATCGCGGAGTTCTGCTGGGACTTTTCTTCGGCAATGCTGCGCGACCCTATGAACCGCTCCTCGATGTTCATGTCGCAGAATGTCATTGAATTTCCGCAGGCCTTCACATTGGATGACGGACCGTCCGACAAGGCGGCATTGGCCGAAGGCCCGGCAATTCATGTCCTGAGTGTGCCGTCGGCGGTGGGACAGGCGAAGTATCTGCCTGAAATATTGCAGAAAATCGCTGCGGAAAAGACCGGCGGAGACCTCTCCGGCGTCGGAAACCTGGATGTGCCCGGTGCCGATACGGCCATCGTGCTCCCCGACGAGGGCCTCCTGATACCGCTCCTGAACACGATACCGTCGGAAATCGGCAATGTGAATGTCACGATGGGCTACCCGATGTCGGGCAGCGAGGTCTATGCGCTCATGAACAATGTAGCCGCCCTCCAGCTCCATATCCGCAAGACCAAATCCGGCTGGTCATTCTACCACAAGCAGGTCTGGTCGATTTTCTCGTCCGGTCTGCTCAATGCGGTTCTGGATGACGAAGCCAAGGAACGGATAGCGAAAATCAAAGCCGAGGCGCGGTACTATATTCCGCAGTCCGACCTCTCCGGAATCTGGCCTTTCGACTTGATATTCAAGCCGGTAATCGCAGATCCCAAGGCAGCTGACGTCGGACAGATACGCAATTTCTGCTCATATCAGCTGGAACTCCTCAGTGAAATCGGAGCGAAGATTTCCGGTATGGAAGGCATGGCCCTGGAGACGCATTTCGCCAAGCAGTATTACCTCTCCGTCAACCGTCTGAAATCGCAGGCCCTGGCCATTCTTCCGATGACGTATGTCCGTCTGTTGCAGCAGCTTATAGGCGGCATTTCCGTTCCTTTCAAGGGCGAGCCGCTGAAGGGCCTCCAGATTATGGGCCCTCTCGAAACCAGGTCGATGGACTTCACGAACCTCATTGTCCTGTCCTGCAACGAAGGCGTCTTCCCGCGCAGGAGCGTGAGCTCGTCTTTCATCCCGCCTGAACTCCGGAAGGGCTTCGGGCTCCCGACATACGAAAACCAGGATGCGGTCTGGGCATACTATTTCTTCCGTATGATCCAACGTGCTGAAAATGTGTGGCTTCTGTACGATTCCCGCACCAACGGCCTGAAATCCGGCGAGGAAAGCCGCTATATAAAACAGCTGACTTTCCAATACAAATACGCGAAGATGACCCGCGAAGTCGTGAAATACCGCATCGGGATGCCGTCCGACGAAACCGCCATCGAAAAGACCGCCGAGGACCTCGACCGTATCAGGACAATGACCTATTCAGTGTCGTCGCTCCAGCGTTATCTCGCCTGTCCGGCGCAATTCTACTACGGCTCGGTGAAGAAACTCCAGCCTGAGTCAGAAGTCTCAGAATCAATGGATTCCAGTATGGTCGGCTCCGTGTACCACGACACGATGTACGCCCTGTATCTCGGCGGCGTCGCCCTCGACCCCGAGTTCGATATGGACAGGAAAAATGTTCAGGCCAATGTCCGTGAACCGTTGAAGGAAATCACGCGCGAATACATTGACAGGCTGATCGCGGAAAAGGACAGCATCATCAGGCCGAAAGTCCGCGCGCTCATCCGCAGGCAGCTCAATGCCGAAGAGGTGGCGGGACGTAACCTGGTGCTGGAGAACGTCATAAACCAATATGTCCTGAAAACATTGGAAAAGGACATTGAACTGATGCGGGAAAAGAAGGTCGACAGATTTCAGATCCGGGGGCTGGAGCTGGAGAAATGGTGGACGTTCGATGGCTTCAAGTTCGTGGGCTACATCGACAGGATGGACAGCTTCGAGCCCGGAGTGGTGCGTATCGTCGATTACAAGACCGGAAAGGTCGAGGACGAAGACATCAATATAAATAAGGAAAATGCCCAGGCGATAGCGGATACCCTTTTCGGAGTGGATGTGAAAAACCGCCCTTCCAAGGCGCTCCAGCTGTTCCTCTACGACCGTTACGTGGAAAAGGATGTCCGTGACGAGGCAGTGGAAAATGTGATTTATCCGGTGCCCAAGTTGTTCAATTCCGGTATTTTGTCTTCTTTGGAGTGCAAGGAATTCGATGACTTGGTAACGGGGAAACTGAAAGAACTTTTCAAGGAATTGTCTGCCCCGGAGGTCGGATTCCGCAGGACGACCGACACGGCAATCTGCGGATGGTGTGATTTCAGGAAAATTTGCGGTAGATAGGAGATAGGACATGATCAAGATACTTAAAGCATCGGCAGGCTCCGGAAAGACGTTCAGCCTGGCAAAAGAATATATCAGCCTTCTGCTCGGAAGCGGCGACCCTTACGCGTACCGCCACATCCTGGCAGTGACGTTTACCAACAAGGCGACGGACGAGATGAAGCAGCGTATCCTGAAAGAACTGGATGTGCTGGCCTCCGACCCGGCCGCGTCCAATTATATTGACGACATTGTTGCCGGCTCCGGAAAAAGCACCGGGGAAATATCAGCATTGTCCCGCAAGCTCCTCTTCAATGTGCTGAACGATTACAGTGCGTTCTCTGTCAGCACGATAGACCACTTCTTCCAGCGGACATTGAAAGCGTTCTCGCGCGAAATCGGGCAGTTCGCGTCCTATCAGGTCGAACTGGACAAGAATTCATTGGTCACGGAAAGCGTGGACAGAATCCTCGATGCCCTCACGGAAGACAACAGCGCCCTCCTGTCCTGGCTGACCGAAAGCGTGAGCGAGCAGCTCCTCAAGAACGGAAAATTCTCATTGGACAAGGAACTGTACGAGACGGCCATAGCGATGAAGAGCGAAGAGCATCGCGAACTCGTTGAAAGATACGGCATTGACGAAGACAAGGCGTGCTCGAAAAGCGTGTTGGCGGGATTGAAGAAAGGCTGTGCCGCCATTGTCAATGATTTCCAGATGGAGGTCCGCGACGCAGCCAAAGCGGTCAATGCCGCCATGGGGAATGTCAATGCTGATGACTTCAACGGCAAATTCATGAAAGCCGTGGACGGTTATGCAGACAAGCCTGATGGTGAGTCTGTTGCGCGTCCTACCGATGCCTTCATGAAGAAAGCCGCCGACAAGGAACTCTGGTTCGCGAAGACCAAGGCCGCGTCACTTTTGCCGCTGGTGGACGGGAAACTGGACGCGCCGCTGGACAAGTTCATATCGCTTTTCGGATGGCGATATAAGGAATACCGCACGGCGCAAATCCTTCAGGCCCAGATATATTCGCTCGGTCTCAGCCGGGAAATCAATGATTCGTTCAATGACCTGAAACGGGAAAAGAACGTGCTCAGCCTGGACGACTCGAACACCATATTGAAGGGCATCATTGACGGTAGCGATACTCCTTTCATCTATGAGAAAATCGGGGTGCGTTACGACCACTTCCTTCTGGACGAGTTTCAGGACACCTCCAATATACAGTGGGAAAATTTCCGTCCGTTGATTGCGGACAGTGATGCTGCCGGCAACGGAAATCTTATCGTGGGCGACGTGAAACAGAGCATATACAGGTGGCGCAATTCCGATTGGAACCTGTTGAATGCCAAGCTGAAGGCGCAGTTCCCTCAGGCGGTGGAAAAGCCGCTGGATTCGAACTGGCGAAGCGTGCGCAATGTCGTGGAGTTCAACAACGGATTCTACCGTTATGCCGCCGGATGTCTGGATGCCATGACCGGCGATGACACCGTCTCCAGAATATATGCTGACGTGGCGCAGAAAGTGAAGGCGAAAGATCCGGCCTCCGGCAATGTCGATGTGCTTTTCTGTGATAAGGATGCCGATTCCGATACCCAGCTGCATGCCGTAATCCGGGAAGTGCGCAGGCTGAAAGGAACCGGAGCGCGAAATTCCGATATCGGTATTCTCGTGAGAACCAACGGTATAGGTGGTCTCATCGCTGCCGAACTCATGCGGAATGACATCCCCGTCATTTCCGACGATTCTCTGGACGTGAAATCATCCCCGGCAGTCAGACGCCTGGCAGCATTGCTCTCGTACGCGAACAATCCCGCCGACAGCCTGAACTCGTATCTTGCAATGTCCTTGGGCATTGAACCGCCTTCGGAATATCATTCGCTGGTGGACCTTTGCGAGTATTTCATCCGTGAAATGAAGGAGGGACTTGAAACAGGATTTGAAGGCGAAAAGTCTTATCTTCAGGCGTTTATGGATGTCGTCCAGGATTGGTCGCAGGTGTATGGCAATTCCTTGCAGGATTTCATCACATATTGGGACGCCGCGAATCCCAAGATCAGTTCGCCGGACGATGCCGATGCCGTGCGCATCATAACGATACATAAGTCCAAGGGGCTTGCATTCCCTTATGTGATATTCCCTTATGCCGACAAAATTCCGTTGTACAGGAATGACGTGCACTGGTGCCGTCCGGAAGTGGAGGGGAGCGCGCTGGAACCTGTCGCCTCCGGCATTTATCGCGTGAATCTTTCTGCTGACATCGACGATTCGTTGTTCTCGGATAGTTACAGGGCGGAATGGATGATGCAGATGGTGGATGCCCTGAATTTGTTCTACGTGACCACGACACGTGCCGAGAAGGGCATGACGATTATTTCGGAATTGCCGGCCAAGACGTGCTGCAATTCCGTGGCGGAGGGGGCGTCGTACAAATTCTCGAAGATGTCGCAGATATTATATTGGTATACGCATCTGCCTTCTTCCGGCGGATTCATGAAGGAAATTGCACCTGGAGAGGAAAGCGAGGAACTGCATTATTTCGAGCAGCGTTTCCGCATGGGCGTGCCTTATGAGTTCAAGCATGATAATCAGGAAGATACGGCTCCGGAAATCGAAAACACCCCGTATCAGTCATTCCCGATGAACCCTGAAGAGGGAAAAGCCCGCTTGAAATTCAGTACCGAGGCGGCCGACTTCTTCTCTCCGGAAGGCCGGACCGGAATCGAGGCGTCGGGCAGGCTGAAAGGTATTGTCCTTCATGATATCCTGTCCAAGGTCGCCGTTCCGGAGGATTTGGACAAGGCATTGGAAGACAGCTTCGGAGACGGCAGCATTGACGAAGAAGAAAAGGCTGAGATATGGTCGATGCTGGCGGAGCGGATTGCTTCGGCCAAGTCGCGCGGGTGGTTCCCTGACAGCAGGGAGGCTGTTTTCAATGAGACTTCGATAATCGATGCCGACGGCGAGGTCTACAGGCCGGACCGCGTGATCATCGACGGGGGCAAGGTGACGGTGGTGGATTACAAATTCGGCCATCATCTGAAGAAATATGAGAAACAGATATCGAAATATGCCGAATTGTACCGTGCAATGGGGTATGAGGACGTTTCTGCGTCGCTTTGGTATGTCGCTGAAGATGAAGTGGTGACCGTTATCTCCGACTGAGGATTGAATTCGGATGAGCGCATATGGTTCAGTACGCTCTGATAGAAAGCCTTGCCCTATGGATATGAAAAAAGCAGGGCGTTCTGCCCTGCTTTCTGCGATATGTTTCGAACTATGTCGAGAATTAATTATTAGCTCTGCTTGCCTGTTGTTGTATTGCCTTCAGCAGAGATTGGTTTGCCAGTTACGATGTCGATGTCTTTAGTCTCATTTTCCCAGTCACCTACGGCAGGAGCCCATTTGATCTCATCGAGAGAGAAAATGAGGTTGAAAGTATATCTCTTGCCGATTTTCCAGCTGTCGAAAATATCTTTAACATTAAGAGTTTTGGTGTAGGTCTCGGAGATACCTTTGTCGGTCTCAGAGGTGCCCTTTTTGAGTGTTACAGTGTATTTGACTTCGATGGTGGCAATCTTGCCAGCATCTGTTACATTCTTGAAGTCCTGAGGAATATAGATATATCTTACCTCGTTAGCGTCAGGCACTGGGGCAAATGCTGTAGATGATGAGACCTCAAAGTCTGTTTTTGTATATTCCTGTTTTTTAGTTCTGTCTGTTCCAGGGAAAATATAATCAGTAATGATACCTTTGGCTGCATCATTCATGAACTGAGTATAGGTCATTCCATAGACAAGGTTTTTGAAAGTGATGGAATTCAATGTGATAGTTGTATTCGCATAGTCAGCTTTTTTCTTTACAGCGAATTTGACTCTTGAAAGCTTGTGCTTGAAAAGGGTCGGCACACCATTGAATTTGTAAACTTCTTCATTGGCGGTCTTGTCAGATGCGATTTCAGCTACGAGAAAATCTGTATTTGGTTCGGAGTCCAAATCAAGCGTACCATGAATTCCATACTGGGCAGGGTCATTTATGCAAACAAAGTGTCTTCCGGTGCCAGATTTGTCAGTCAGGGATTTGCTGTTCAAAGAATACGCGAAGAATGTGAGGGAGCCTCCCTTTGGCCAGTAGTATGATGTTGTCTTGTCTTTCCAGACTTTGCCATCATAGGAAATGGTAGCTCCTTCATCTCCTTCTTTTCCAATGTATATCTTCGCCTCGGTATTGTTCGCATCCCAGTTCTTTCCGCTAGGCAGATAATAAGCCCAAGAAGCGAACACATTTTTAGTGTCGAAAGCCTGAGGATCAGCCTTTGTCCTTGGGGCAACTTTGTAAGAGATCTCCACGTTCTCGCCTGAAACGGCAGGAACTACCTCATTCTTGGAGCAGGCAGCGAGGGCTGCAACTGCAGAGAAAAGTACGATTAATTTTTTCATGATGTTTATTATTTAATATGTTTATTATATTTCAATTTCCTTATGCTCATCATCCCAGCCGCCTATGACCGGATCATAACCGCCTGAAGTCTTGGGCGGGTCAATCTTGATGGTTTCTTCCAGGAGAAGCCAATGATGAAGTACGGCATTGTCACTCCGAAACAGGTCTGAAATATCGAAGGCGTGCCGGAAGACTTTGCCGTCAGTCCTGGTAAGGTCGAAAGTGACCTCCAAGTCATTGACAGAACCTTCGATGTGCCCGAAGGTGTTGAAGACCACGCAGATGACAGGCGTGCCGTCGTCATCACTCTTCACCATCTTGAACCAGAGCGACGTCTCAGGGACATTGACACGGGTGTCAGTGGCGATGAAATTCGAGCCGGCCATGCCGCGGAGCAGAGCCTGCGCTCCGGAGACATGCTGGAGGCCGTCAACCTTGATCTGCAGATACCAGGACTCCACTACAGAACGCGCCTCGGTATGTATGGTATGGAGGCCGGAATGATAGGGGATGTGCTCATCGGAATTCCTGGCGACAACCAGATGCTCCGGCTCCACACGGATCTCCGGGACATCTCCCTTGGAAGAATACTGGTTCGCTATATAGGACGCGGCCTTGTCCGTATATGCACAAGCTTTGTCCCATGAATGATAATCCTTTATGAGAGTATTATCAGTGCCGTAGTCATAAATCAGCATCTTGTACCTTCCGGGAATGATGGAAAACTCGCCG
>OBCQ01000514.1_pt1 | contig 10471 bp, 7 predicted proteins | sample 1517991 | NCBI WGS metagenome assembly OBCQ01 (sample SAMN03418263, study PRJEB22391) | human gut metagenome | biome: human-gut; feature: organic feature; material: feces | host: Homo sapiens | place: Tanzania | collected 2013-01
AAATTAAGCTACCTCTGAACAAGGAGGTTTACACCCAAACCATGCTGATGGCAAGACATCAGAAAATAGCTAAACTCTTTGACGAAGATTTTTGGGTGACACGATGACGAAGTCAGGAAAAAGATACAAAAAAAGAGGACATTACGTAATGTAATATCCTCTTTTGTGACTCCGGCAGGATTCAAACCTGCAACCTTCTGATCCGTAGTCAGATGCTCTATTCAGTTGAGCTACGGAGCCTTCTTTTGTTAAGCATTAAGTGTTGTTCCTTAATTGCGAGTGCAAAGGTACGCATTTATTTTGAAACTCCAAAATATTTGCGTACCTTTTTTGCTGTTTTCTTTAATTTTTCTTCTTTCCGAGCGATTTTATCCAGCTTAAGGGCTTTTTGAGGATAGTTGTGAGTGTTGTTGGCTGTTTTACTGCCGGTACATTCGGTGTAGATTTTGCATTTGCGCTCTGTGCATTATCCCTTCTATCCTGCTTGCGGTTCTGGTTTGAACGGCGTGAAGCGTTGTCTTTGCGCTGGCGGCGCTGCTGATTGTTGCGTTTTGGCTGTTCGCCGTCACGAGCAGGGCGCTCTCCTTCACGATTTTTGTGCTCATAATTGCGAGCAGGGCGCTCGTTGCGTTTCTTTGCGTTGTCGCCTTTGTTCTCGTTGCTGTCCTTAGCGTCCTTTTCTGTTTGCTGAACGTTGCCAGCTTCAGCGTTGGCAGGCTTGCGGTTAGGTTTGCGTCTGCGCTTCTTCTGCGGTGCTGTCTGCGTGTTGTCGGGATTTGTAGTAGCGGCTACGTTCTCCTGAGTGTTATCAGTCTGCTGAGCTTCTGTAGCAGGTTTCTCGCCGTTGTTTTGATCGTTGGCGCCGTTCTTCTTTCTATTGTTGTCGCGGCGCTTGTTGTCGCCTTGTGAGCGGTTTGACTTAGAACCGTTTCTTGGGCGCTTCTCGTCGCGTCCCTTTCCGCCTCTGCCTCTTGATCGGGGAGCGTTGTAGTCGGGAGTCTCACCGAGACCTTCCGGCAGTTCGTTCTTGTCTACGACACGTCCGAGAAACTTTTCAATCTGTTTGAAGCTGCTGATTTCGTCTTCGCTTACGAATGTGATGGCAACGCCGTCGCGCTGTGCACGTGCTGTACGACCGATGCGGTGGACATAGTCCTCCGGGTCGTGCGGTACATCGAAGTTGATAACCATTGCGATGTCGTCGATGTCGATGCCGCGAGCCACGATGTCAGTAGCCACGAGCACGTCGATCTGTCCGGTCTTGAACTTGTAGAGAATCTCGTCGCGCTCAGCCTGCTCAAGGTCTGAGTGCATCTCGCCTGAGTTGATTTTCATCTGCTGCAGGGTGCGGTTGATAGCCTTCACCTTCTGCTTCTTGCCAGAGAATATGATTACGCGGTTGAGGTCGCCCTTGCGGAAGAGGTCCTTTACGATGCCTATCTTCTGTGTCTCGTAGCATACGTATGCGCTTTGCTTGATTTTCTCTGCAGGTTTGCTCACAGCTATCTTTACTTCCACAGGGTTCTTCAGCAGACTCTTTGCCAGCTCTTCAATCTTCTCGGGCATAGTAGCCGAGAACATGATGGTCTGACAAGTAGCAGGCAGTTTGCTTGCAATCATCTTTATGTCCTCAGAGAATCCCATGTCGAGCATGCGGTCTGCCTCGTCGAGAACGAAGAAGCTCACCTTGCTCAAGTCGGCAGAACCGAGAGAGATGTGGCTGATAAGGCGTCCCGGTGTGGCGATAACCACATCGGCACCCATCTGGAAGCTTTTCAGCTCTTGGTCGTAGCGGTTGCCGTCGTTGCCGCCGTACACAGCTACGCTGCTCACGCCGTTGAGATAGTAGCCGAAGCCCTGCATAGCCTGGTCGATCTGCTGTGCGAGTTCGCGTGTTGGACTCATGATTACGCAGTTGATGGCATCGTGCGGATAGCCACCATCGTCGAGTTTCGAGAGTATAGGGAGCAGATAAGCTGCTGTCTTTCCTGTTCCAGTCTGTGCTACGCCAAGAAGGTCGCGGCCTTCGAGTATTGGCGGTATACATTTCTCTTGAATAGGTGTGCACTGGTCAAAGCGCATGTCATATAATGCGTCGAGCACATTGTCGTTGAGTTGTGTTTCGTCGAAATACATATTGTGTTATTATTTATATTATTATTAATTGGGTGCTTTTCTATAGCAGAAGTATGCTACGATAGCAAAGATGATGTTCGGTATCCACGCCGCCAGTATCGGTGGCGTATTTGCGTTGATGGCGAAGGTAGACGATACGGTCTGCAGCATGATGTATCCGAAACTCAGGGCGAGACCCATACCGAGATACATACCCATGCCACCTTTACGTTTGCGCGAAGACAGCGAGAGACCGATTGTCGTGAGGATGAACGAAGCGAACGACGAAGCTATTCGCTTGTGGTATTCTACCTCGTACTGCACTACGTTGCCGTTGCCGCGGTTGCGTTGCTTGCCGATATACTCTTTCAGCTCGGGGTTGGTGAATGTCTCCTGCTGACCTTTCGAGTAGACGAGGTCGGTTGGCTCCATCTGTATTATGGTGTCTCGTTTCGTTCCGCTTGTGATATGCTCGCGCAGTCCGCGCAGTTCGCGTATCTTCCAGTTGGACAGAGTCCAGTGATACTTCGAATCGGAAATGGTGTCGTACTGCGCATCCATTGCCGTAAGGTGGCTCACCAGCTTCTTGTTTTCGAACTTGTCGAGCGAGAATCCGTAACCACGTTTCTGATTGTTGTCATAATGCTGTATGTACGCAATCGTACCTTTGTCCACCTGCAGCATAACATTCTCAGCCGATGTATTCTTCTTCTTGTTCTTGTACATCGTCTCGAAGTTCTGTCTTACAACCGTGCCGTGCGGAATGATGTATGCACTGAGGAAGAAGGACAAGGTAGATATGAGTACGCACGAAATCATGTAAGGGCGCATTAGGCGTCTGAAAGACACGCCGGCAGCAAGCATGGATATGATTTCGGAGTTGGATGCCAACTTTGATGTGAAGAAAATCACCGCAATGAATACGAATAGCGGACTGAACAAGTTGGCGAAGTAAGGCACGAAGTTGGCGTAATAGTCAAAGACGATAGCCTTAAGCGGTGCGTGGTATTGTGAGAACTTTACGAGGTTCTCGTTCACGTCGAACACGATACTGATAGAGATGATCAGTATGATGGAGTAGATATATGTGCCGATGAACTTGCGTATGATATACCAGTCGAGAATGCTGATATAATGGAATGGGTTTATCACGTTCAAGACACTAAGGAAGCGCAGCTTGTGGCATAACCATGCCCAAACCGTGCGTATCCCTTTTGTCTTTCTGTGCAAGGTCTGCTGCAAATGCAGCAGCTTGTGTAAACGCCTGATGTTCTTTATTTTCATTTAAATTCTTCTTCCGAGGTTGTCTATAACGCTTGCTTTCCATTGTACGAAGTCGCCTTGCTCTATGTGTTTGCGTGCGTCGGTGACCAGTCGCAGGTAGAATGCCAAGTTATGAATGCTCGCAATCTGCATAGCCAACAACTCCTGCGCCTTGAAGAGGTGGTGCAGGTAAGCCTTAGTGTGAATGCGGTCGATGTCGCATCCGTCGGGGTCGATAGGAGAGAAGTCCTGCTCCCATTTCTTATTGCGTATATTTATTGTGCCTTCGTAAGTGAAGAGCATTGCATTGCGACCGTTGCGTGTAGGCATCACGCAGTCGAACATGTCTACGCCGCGCTCAATAGCCTCAAGTATGTTCTGCGGAGTGCCGACGCCCATAAGGTAGCGAGGCTTGTCCTTTGGCAGAATCTCGTTCACCACCTCAATCATCTCGTACATTACCTCTGTAGGTTCGCCCACAGCCAGTCCACCGATAGCGTTGCCGTCAGCTCCCTTGTCGGCTACGTGCTTTGCTGCTTCGCGGCGCAAGTCCTTGTACTTGCAGCCCTGCACGATAGGGAAGAGACTCTGGTTGTAACCGTAGAACGGCTCTGTTTCGTTGAAACGCTTGACGCAGCGGTCGAGCCAGCGCTGAGTGAGTCCGAGACTCTTCTTTGCGTACTCGTAGTCGCTCTCGCCCGGAGGGCACTCGTCGAATGCCATCATGATGTCGGCACCGATGATACGCTCCGTATCCATCACGTTCTCCGGTGTGAAGATGTGCTTCGATCCGTCGATGTGCGAACGGAACTCGCAGCCTTCTTCGCGCAACTTGCGTATGCCGGTGAGCGAGAAAACCTGGAAACCGCCAGAGTCGGTGAGTATTGGGCGGTCCCATGTGTTGAACTTATGCAGTCCGCCTGCCTTTTGTAGAGTGTCAAGACCCGGGCGAAGGTACAGATGGTAGGTGTTGCCCAAAATTATCTGTGCCTTTACTTGTTCGCGGAGTTCGTTGAAATGTACTCCCTTTACGGAGCCTACCGTGCCGACAGGCATGAATATCGGGGTCTTTATCTGTCCGTGGTCGGTGGTGATTAAACCTGTGCGAGCGTCGCTGCATGGGTCGGTATGTTGCAGTTCAAAAGTCATTCTTTCTTTTCTTCTTCAATTTTAAAATCAATAGGGTTGTCTACAATTTCGTCGGTGAGAGCAAACTTCCACACATCTTGTACGTTCTCGACGTAGTGGAACTCCACACCCTTGCGGTACATCTCAGGAATCTCCTCGATGTCCTTACGGTTATCCTGGCACATTACGATGTCGGTGATGCCGGCACGCTTTGCTGCAAGAATCTTCTCCTTGATGCCACCAACAGGCAGAACCTTCCCGCGGAGCGTGATTTCGCCAGTCATTGCTGTGTTCTTGCGCACCTTGCGCTGAGTGAGTGCCGAGGCAATTGATGTTGCGATAGTTATGCCAGCTGACGGACCGTCCTTCGGTGTCGCTCCTTCAGGAACATGGATATGTATGTTCCAGTTGTTGAAGATGCGATAGTCTACGCCGAGTGTGTCGATATGTGCTTTTACATATTCGAGAGCGATGACAGCCGACTCCTTCATAACGTCGCCGAGATTGCCGGTAAGTGTCAGCTTGCCCGTCTTGCCTTTGCTGAGCGATGTCTCGATGAACAGAATCTCGCCGCCCACGCTTGTCCATGCCAAGCCCGTAACGACACCTGCATAGCTGTTGCCCTGATAGATGTCGCGGTAGAACGGAGCCTTGCCGAGCAACCCTTCAATTTCGTTAGGCGTAATCTTCTCGTTCACCTCGCTGTCGAGCGCCTTTTTGTAAGCAATCTTGCGCAGAGCCTTGTTCACCTGCTTCTCCAACTGGCGTACGCCGCTTTCGCGTGTATATTGCTCTATGATTCTCTCGATAGCTGCCTTTGTGAATGTCGGCTTCTCCTCGTTCTTGTCGAGTCCGCAGTTTTCTATCTCGCGCGGTATAAGATGGCGTTTCGCAATCTCTATCTTCTCCTCTGTGATGTAGCCGCTCACTTCGATAAGCTCCATACGGTCGAGCAACGGACGCGGTATGGTGTTGAGGTCGTTGGCGGTTGCAATGAAGAGCACCTTTGAAAGGTCGTAGTCGACGTCGAGATAGTTGTCGTGGAAAGCGCTGTTCTGCTCTGGGTCGAGCACTTCGAGCAGCGCAGACGACGGGTCGCCGTTGATGGTGTTCTGCGTCACCTTGTCAATCTCGTCGAGTATAAACACGGGGTTTGAAGAGCCTGCCTTCTGAATGTTCTTGATGATTCTGCCGGGCATTGCTCCGACGTATGTGCGTCTGTGTCCGCGAATCTCGCTCTCGTCGTGCAGACCGCCAAGCGACATGCGCACATACTTGCGCTTCATTGCTGCGGCGATGCTCTTTCCGAGCGAAGTCTTGCCTACTCCAGGAGGGCCGTAGAGGCAGATGATAGGCGACTTGAGGTCGCCGCGCAACTTCAGCACAGCCATGTATTCGAGGATGCGTTCCTTCACTTTCTCCATGCCGTAGTGGTCGTGGTTGAGAATGCGTTGTGCTCGTTTCAGGTCGAGATTGTCCTTGGTATATTCGCCCCAAGGCAAAGCAATCATTGTCTGCAGATAGTTGAACTGTATGCTATACTCCGGACTTTGCGGGTTGAACATATCAAGCTTGTCGAGTTCCTTACGGAAAATCTTTGCAACATCCTCCGACCAGTTCTTCTTAGCCGCTTTCTGCTCAAGTTCCTTGCGTTCTGGCGAACCTTCGCCTCTGCCAAGTTCCTCCTTGATGTTCTTAATCTGCTGCTGCAGAAAGTATTCGCGCTGCTGTTCGTCGAGATCCTCGCGAGTCTTTGTGCGGATATTCTGCTTCAGTTCGAGCAACTGAATCTCCTTGTGTAGCACCTTCAGCGTCTTGATTACACGATCCTTGATAGAACTTGTAGAGATAAGTTCAGCCTTGTCGTCTATGGAGAAGGGCAGATTCGTACATACGAAGTCGACTGCTATAACATCATTCGATATGTTGTTCAGAGCGAACTGTGACTCGTCGGGCAGGTCTTCGTTCTGTCTGATATACTCTATGGTTGTAGAGCGCAAGTCCTCCATTGCGGTGTTGAACTCCTTGTCGTCGGCAGCGGGCAGCTCCTCCATCGCCGGCGCCACTTCGCCCATGAGGAACGGCTTGTTGGTCGTGAGCTTGTTCAGACGGCAACGACCCAAGCCCTGAATTATGGCTGTAATGTTATTGCCAGGTCCGGGCAGTTCAAGTATCTTTACGAGGCGTGCATAAACTCCGTATTCGAAGAGATCGTTGGTGCTTGGATGCTCAACCTCCTGGTCGTGTTGGCAGAACACAGCAAAACTTATGTCCTGCTTCTTGCGTAAATGGTCGAGCAGATTGAGGCTTTGTTTTCTTCCGATGATGACAGGAGTAATCACTCCCGGGAACATTGCCATGTTACGTGTGGCAAGGATGGGCAATTCGCCTTCTATATTTACGTTGAACAAATTTGAAATATCGCCGTCGTAATCGGCAATCATCTGTATTGAAGTACTCGTTCTCTTATTCATATCTCGTTATCTGTGTATCGGGGCGTGTGTATTTCCGTGCAAAGTTACTTAAAATTCTGCTAATGAGTGAATTTTTGCTGTTATTTTATGTAGAAATCAGCGGTCAGATTAGCGTACCATTCTGATCTCGATCCGTCTGCCTCTTGCAGGCATACTTCCTCCATTTCTCTCTCGCATCTGCAGTAGGCGTGACGGAACGCAACAAGATGGCGTTTAGGTTGTTTGCGTGGGGTGGTGCGCACGGCGCATTGGCGTGACATCGCAAGTCCTGCCTTATAAGCTTCCGCAATGAACGCTTGCAGACACTCCGTAGGTATTATAGAGCTGAACTCGCCGTCGCTATCGAGTAGCGCTTTCACGGCGGCGAATAACTCGCAGTATTTCAGCGCACAAGCATGTCTTGCTGTGGTACGCTGTGCGTTGGGGTTGATGAGGCTGTCGATGAAGAAAGGAGGATTTGACACTATTGCGTCGTACTTGTGGTGAGTAGGGTAGAGCTGGATAGCCGTTTCCGCAATGCTGATGCGGTCGGCGTATGCAGTGGCGGCTACGTTCTCGCGCGCCTGAGCGGCGGCTTCAGCGTCTATCTCAACGGCGTCGATGGTGGCGTCAGCGAAACGCTGAGCCATCATGAGCGCAATGAGTCCGGTGCCAGTGCCAATGTCGAGAATGCGTGAGCCGCCATTAGCCCATGCTCCGAGTAGCACGCCATCGGTGCCCACCTTCATGGCGCAGCGGTCTTGGTGGATTACAAACTTCTTAAAAGCAAACATTCGTGATAGTAAAGATGTGTTGGTGGAGGCGTAGCGCCTCCGCTGTATTACAAGTCGAGCTTATTCTGCACAGCTTTGCTCCACTGCTGCAGTTTCTGTCGACTCTTGCTTATTTCCTCGCGTATGTTATTTATCTCGTTAAACAGTTCGGTAGCGGCGTTTTGTAGCGCATTCGGTTTGCGCTGGTTTCTGTCGGCGAACGGGTTCACTACAATCTTTATTCCCTTCGGCTTAAGCTCGACGTCTATGTCCGCACCAGTCATTACGGGGTCGCCGTCGTAGTGGATAGCGCCGGGGTTGTCGCGATGAACGTGCAGCTTCTTGCAGCGGAATGTCTTTATCTTCGAGTTGTTCTTGTTGAGTGTCTTGTTGAACATCTCGATGCTTATCTGCGGAGCGTCGATGAGTCCGAACGGCTCCATGATGATAACATCCATCAGTCCGTCGCTCATGGAAGCTTGCGGGGCGATATATGCGTTGTTGCCGTACTGGGACGCGTTGGCGCACGATATGAGGAATGCCTTGTGCTGGCTCGTCTCGTCGTCTGCCATCACGGTATATGTCTCGGGCTCGTATTTGAGTCCTTCTCGCAGCACATTTTCTATATATGTGAGCGGTCCGCGTTTGCCAGCCTCGGCGAACTTCAGGCTGATGAAGGCGTCGAATCCCATTCCGCAAGTGCAGAAGAACGGGTAGCCGTTGATGATGCCGTAGTCGAGATCGCGCACCTCGAAAGCGTTTATTATTTCAATCGACTTCTTTACGTTGATAGGCAACTGCAGGTGGCGTGCCAGTCCGTTGCCCGAACCGCACGGTATGACGCCGAGAGCGGTGTTGGAGTGCACGATGGCGCGTGCCACTTCGTTTACGGTGCCGTCGCCTCCGACAGCCACAACCATGTCTACGCCGTCATCCTTAGCCTTGGCGGCTATCTCCGAGGCGTGTCCGGCGTATTCGGTTATTGCGATTTCATATTCAAACTTCTCTTTGTCAAGAAGCTGGTCGATCAGTCCGGGGATGGCAGCCTTGTCCGACGTGCCTGAAATGAGGTTGATTATGAAAATGGCTTTTTTCTTCATATTTATTAATGCTATAAATAAGGCACAAAGATAATAAAATAATGTTATACGTAGGAATTTCGTTTGGTGAAAAATATCAAAAAGTCATATTTCTTGCGAAAAATGTGCGTGTTTAACATATTTTTCGTACCTTTGCACCTTGGAAATAACAAATTTGAAATATACCTATTTAAATTATAATGGGACAGTTACAAGAAAAGTATAAAAGCTATCGCCTTCCACAGAAGTACATGGCAGAAGGTGTTTATCCCTATTTTCGTGAGATTACGAGCAAGCAGGGCACAGAAGTAGAAATGGGCGGACACAAGGTCCTTATGTTCGGCTCGAACGCTTATACCGGACTTACCGGCGATCAGCGCATCATCGATGCTGGTAAGGCGGCTCTCGACAAATACGGTTCTGGTTGCGCAGGTAGCCGCTTCCTCAATGGTACGCTCGATATTCACGTACAGCTTGAAAAAGAACTTTCTGAGTACATCGGCAAGGACGACGCTCTTTGTTTCTCTACAGGTTTCTTCGTGAACAGCGGTGTAATCCCCGCAGTTGTAGGTCGTGGCGACTATATCATCTGCGACGATCGCGACCACGCCAGCATCGTTGACGGACGTCGTCTCTCGTTCGCTACACAGCTCCACTACAAGCACAACGATATGGAAGATCTTGAGCGCGTGCTGAAGAACCTTCCAGAGGAGGCTATCAAGCTCATCATCGTTGACGGCGTGTTCTCAATGGAGGGTGACCTTGCTAACCTGCCTGCTATTGTAGAGCTGAAGCATAAGTACAACTGCTCTATTATGGTAGACGAGGCTCACGGTCTCGGTGTGTTTGGTAAGCAGGGTCGTGGCGTTTGCGACCACTTCGGACTTACCGATGAGGTCGACCTTATCATGGGTACATTCTCTAAGTCGATGGCTTCTATCGGTGGCTTCATCGCTGGCGATAAGGACACAATCAACTGGTTGCGCCACACTTGTCGCACATACATCTTCAGCGCATCTAACACTCCGGCTGCTACAGCAGCTGCTCTTGAGGCGCTGCACATCATCCAGAATGAGCCGCAGCGCATCGACGACCTTTGGAAGGTTACACGCTACGCGCTCCGCCGCTTCAAGGAAGAGGGCTTTGAGATCGGTGAGACACAGAGTCCGATTATTCCGCTCTATGTTCACGATGTAGAGAAGACATTCGTTGCTACAGCAAAGGCTTTCGAGTATGGCGTGTTCATCAACCCCGTTATTCCGCCGGCTTGCGCCCCACAGGATACTCTCGTGCGTTTCGCGCTCATGGCTACCCATACAGAGGAGCAAGTAGAGCGTGGCGTTCAGATTCTAAAGCGTGTGTTCAAGGAACTTGACATCATCAAGGACTAATGTATTATTTCTATATGCAGCAAAAGGCAGGCTTTCCGTGTGGGTTGCCTGCCTTTTGCGTTATGCGGTTTGGGGTCTGCAAGTAAAGGTGGAGTAGGAAAGTGTGGCATGCTATTTGCTATTATTGTGCATTATTGTTTCGATTATTGCGGTGCTTGGTGAAAAAACACGTGTTAAATTTTGGTTGTGTCAAAAAATAATTGTACCTTTGCACTCGCAATTTGAAAACGGGGTGTAGCGCAGTCCGGTAGCGCGCCTGGTTTGGGACC
>OBCQ01000517.1_pt1 | contig 10420 bp, 9 predicted proteins | sample 1517991 | NCBI WGS metagenome assembly OBCQ01 (sample SAMN03418263, study PRJEB22391) | human gut metagenome | biome: human-gut; feature: organic feature; material: feces | host: Homo sapiens | place: Tanzania | collected 2013-01
CAAGACATTTTTTCGCAGGAATACTGACGTATTTCAAGGAAAAATGACGCGGCGCGGCGTGAAAAGGCCCGCTGTCCGGGTGCATTGGGAGTTTTCAGATACACCCTAAAGAAGCTTATTGTCGTTCTGCCGTGAGACGGCGAGGATGAGTCCGGCCTCGAAAAGCTGCATCAGGAGCGCCGTGCCGCCATAGGAGAAAAACGGCAGCGAGATGCCCGTTGCAGGCAGGAAGTTCGTCACGACGCCGATGTTCAGGAAGGTCTGAAGCGCAAAATGCGTCGTAAGTCCCGCCGCCAGCAGCGCGCCGAAGCGGTCTCTGGCGTGCATCGCGATCCAGTAGCCGCGCACGATCAGCAGCATGAACAGCAAAATCACCGCCACCGCGCCGACAAGGCCAAGCTCCTCGCAGACAATGGGAAAAATGTAATCGTTGTGCTCCTCCGGCAGATACAGATACTTCTGACGGCTGCGGCCGAGCCCCAGCCCCATCAGGCCGCCGGAGCCGATGGCATAGAGCGACTGTAGGATCTGATAGCCATTTCCGGTGGGGTCGGATTCCGGGTTTTTCCACGCAACGATGCGCGCGTTGGCGTAGCCCATCGTACCGAGGTAAACAGCGGCGAATGCCGCAACGATGACGCCGCCAATCACGAACCATTTGAGTTCCACGCCGCCGAGGAACATCATCGTTGCACCCAGCGCAAGGATGATGAGGATACCGGAAAAGTGACGTTCAAGTGCGATCAGGCCGCAGATCACAAGCAGAATGGCCGCAAACGGGACGATGCCGTAGCGGAAGGTCTGCATTTTCTCGCGGTAGATCGACATCAGCGACGCAAAGGACATGACGACCGCCAGCTTTGCGACCTCCGATGGCTGGAAGCTGAAAAAGCCGAGGTAGATCCAGCGCTTCGCGCCGTGATCCTCGGTGCCGATGATCGGGACGAGGACCAGAAAGAAGATCGAGACCGCCAGCACGATCATGGAGATGGCGCGCCACATCTGATAATTCATGCGGCTGACAAAGAGCATGATGCCGATGCCGACCAGTGCGAACACACCCTGACGCGCGAAATAATAGGTCGAGTTGCCCTCGGCCGCATACGCTCTTGCGTAGCTTGCCGAGAAGACCATGATGACGCCGATCATCACGAGCAGGACGGTCAGAATGAGGAACGGCACGTCGAGCAGTCCGCGCTCGTCCAGAATGATCTTTGTTTTTTGCTCCTGCTGCTGCGGAATGTGACCCTCCCGATCCAGCACAGGCTCCTGCGCGGTATTTTGCATAGGCCGCTCCTTTCTCATATGGTCAGAACCGGTTCATAACGCCGATCCCGGCGAGGATGCACATCACACACGTCACGGCCACAAAGACCGTCCAGATCTTGATCTCGCTCCATCCGCCAAGCTCAAAGTGGTGATGGATCGGGGTCATGCGGAAGATGCGCTTTCCGTGGGTGAGCTTGAAATACGTCACCTGCATCATGACCGAAAGCGTCTCAACAATGTAGACAAGGCCGACAAGGATGAGCACCAGCGGCATATCCAGCGCAAACGCCATGCCGCACACCGCCGCGCCGAGGAACAGCGAGCCCGTGTCGCCCATAAAGACCTTCGCCGGGTGGAAATTGTAGATCAGGAAGCCCGCAAGGCCGCCCGCCAGCGACGCAGGAAGCAGTGCAAGCGCGGAAGATCCGCTCTCCGTGCCCCACATGCTCGCAAATACCGCAAAAAACACCATGACCGGGATCGTCACGCCGGAGGCAAGGCCGTCGATGCCGTCGGTCAGATTGACAGCGTTGACACAGCCGACGATGACCAGCACCGCAAAAAACAGATACACGATCCAGTTGATCTGGAACGTCACATTCCAGAACGGGATGTAAAGGTCGCAGCTCAGGCTGCCGTTGTGCCGCAGGAGCAGCAGATACGCCACCGCCGCAACGAGCTGCAGCGCAAATTTCTGCGGCGCCGTCAGACCGAGATTCCGCTTGAAGCGGACCTTCAAAAAATCATCCGCAAAGCCGATCAGTCCGTAGATCAGCGCAAAGCCGAACACCAGCAGATGCGTGTATTCCCCTCCCAGCATGTCCTTCCACCCGAACGCGAGCGTGCAGACGAGCGTGGAAAGGATAAAGGCGATACCGCCCATGGTCGGCGTACCGGCCTTGGAATTGTGCCAGCTCGGGCCGATCTCCCGGATGGACTGTCCGGCCTTGAGCGCACGGAGCACAGGAATCAGGAGCCTTTCAAGAACGGCCGCCAGCACGAGCGAGCAGACCGCGGCAATCAAAATCAGCATGAGGTTTTTCCTCCGGTTTTTTTATTTCTCATCTTCGTCGAGGAACAGATGCAGCGCGCGCTCCATCTTCATTCCGCGGCTTCCCTTGAACAGCAGCACGTCGCCCTCCGCCGCGCGCGTTTTGAGCACGTAGGCAAGGTCCTCGTGCGTGTCAAAGTGTTCGGCATTTTTGGGGGGCATTCCGCCGGTGATCGCGCCGGTCACGGTGCGAAGCGAGTGGTTGCCGTATGTGAACAGCATATCCGCCTTGTCCGCAGCGATGCGGCCGATGCGGTAATGCTCGGCGCTGCTGCGGTTGCCAAGCTCCAGCATGTCGCCGAGCACCGCGATGCGCTTGCCTGTGGTGTGGTAGCTGCCGAGCACCTCCAGCGCGGCCTGCGTCGATTCGGGGCCTGCGTTGTAGCAGTCCTCGATGATGGTCATGCCGTTTTGCTGATAGATGCGCTGGCGCATGCCCGTGTTGCGGAACGCGGCAAGCCGCGCCTGGATCTGCTCCGGCTTGACGCCGAGCAGCAGCGCCGCCGTTGTCGCCGCCAGCGCATTATAAACAGAGTGGTGCCCGACCGTCGGGACGAACAGCTCAAACAGGTGTCCGAGGCCGTGCACCATAAAGCGCATCCCGTCCTCGTATTCCTGCACGTCGCTTGCAATTACGTCGCACGCAGGGTTTTCAATGCCAAAGTAGTATTTCTTGTGCTTACCATCATGGCGGACGTCCCACAGCAGCGGCTCGTCGCCGTTGAAAACGCCGAATCCGCTTCCCGGCACACCCTGCATGATCTCGAGCTTGGCCTTCAGAATTCCCTCGCGGCTGCCGAGATACTCAATGTGTGCTGTTCCGATGTTTGTGATGACCGCAACGTCAGGCTTTGCAATGCCGGTCAGGTATTCCACCTCACCGAAGTGGTTCATGCCCATCTCCAGCACCGCGACCTGCGTCCGCTCGGAAATACGCATGATGCTCATCGGCAGGCCGAGGTGATTGTTCTGATTACCCTCGGTGCGCGCCGTCTCGAAGCTCCCCTCCAGCACGCACGCCGTCATTTCCTTCGTCGTCGTCTTGCCGACGCTTCCGGTGATGCCGATGACCTTGATCCCAAGGAGCTGGCGATAGCCTGCGGCAATGCTGCCGTAGGCGCGCACTGCATCGTCCACGACAAGGCACGGCAGCGCCGTTTCCACCGGATGCTCAACGATCGCAGCCACCGCGCCGTTTTTCTCTGCGGCGGCAATGTAGTCATGTCCGTCCGCATGCTCTCCCTTGAGGGCGATGAACAGGTATCCCGGCGCGATTGCGCGCGAATCCGATTCCACACCCCGGATCGCAAGCGTCTGCGCGCCGTCCGGCGTCTTTGCGCCGCACCACGCGGCGATCTGGCCCAAAGTCAATTCTTTCATGATTCCTTCTCCAAATACTCCGCGACGATCTCGCGCTCGTCCATGTGGTGTTTTTCGTGTCCGACTTCCTGATAGGTCTCATGGCCCTTGCCGCACAGAACGATGACATCGTCCTGCTTCGCATTGGCCATAGCCCAGCCGATCGCCTCCACGCGGCTTTCGATGACGACCGGCTTGTTTTTTGCGTCCTGCATGCCTGCGACGATCTGCGCAATGATCGCGTTCGGGTCCTCCGTGCGGGGATTATCCGAGGTGATGACACAGACATCGGCAAGCTCGCCGCCGATCTTGCCCATGACGGGGCGTTTGAAGGGGTCGCGGTCACCGCCGCAGCCGAACACCGCGATCACGCGGCCCTTACAGAAGCCGCGCACCGTTATCAGCGCGTTTTTCAGGCTGTCAGGCGTGTGGGAATAGTCGATCAGCACGGTATAGTCCTTTCCCGGTGTGGGAACGACCTCCATGCGCCCCTTGACGCCGCGCGCATGACGAAGCGCCGCTGTCAGCTCCGCAAGCGGAATGCCGAGCGCCAGACCTGCGCCGAGAACCGCCAGCGCATTATAGACGCTGAATGCGCCCGGAATGCCCAGCTCCGCGCGGCTGATCTCAAACCCGGTCACAACATCGGTCTCCACGCGGTCTGCATACAGACGGATGTTCTTGGCAACCAGGTCTGCGGCGTTGTCCTTTGTGGAATAGGTCAGGATCTTACACGCCGCCTGACGGCGGATGCGGTCACAGTACAGGTCGTCCAGATTCATGACGCCGATGTCACAATGGCGGAACAAAATCGCCTTCGCGTCGCAGTAATCGAGCATCGTCTTGTGGAAATCCAGATGATCCTCGGTCAGATTTGTGAACACGCCCACACGGAAGCGGACGCCCTCCACGCGGCTGAGCGACAGCGCATGTGAGGAGACCTCCATCACAACGTGCGTGCAGCCCGCGTCGCGCATCTCTGCAAAGAGCTTCTGAAGCTCGAAGCTCTCCGGCGTGGTGCGCTCGGTCGGCAGGATCTCGTCACCGATCATGTTCTGGATCGTGCCGATGAGGCCGACCTTCGCACCGAGCGTCTGCTCCAGCACGGTTTTCAAAAGATACGTCACAGTGGTCTTTCCGTTTGTGCCCGTGACGCCGATCATCGTCATGCTGTCCGCCGGATGGCCGAACCAGTTTGCCGCAGCCTGCGCCAGCGCCGTGCGCGCCGACTTCACAAGGACATACGGAATATTTCCGGACGGAGCGCGCTCGCAGAGCACGGCCGCCGCGCCGTTTTTCACGGCGGCGGGAATGAACTTATGACCGTCCGCGGCAAAGCCCGTCACGGCCACAAACAGCTCGCCCTGCTTCACCGCGCGCGAATCAAAGCTGACACCGGTCACGTCCATGCAGGGCTCTGCCCTGCATTCCACGACCTCGATGCCTTCCAAAAGCTCTTGCAGCTTCATACGTATCTTCCTTTCTGCCTCCTCCGGAGCTCAGTCCTCCAGAGAGCTGTGGTCGGTAAATTCTACTGTAATTGTAGTACCTCTGTCAACCTTTGTTCCCGGCTCGACGCTCTGATAGGTGACCGTCGCATAGCTGGTGCGGTCGGTACCCTTCGCCTGAACATAGACGCCGGCGTTGTTTGCAAGCCAGTTGACGTCCGCAACGGCGTATCCGACGAAGTCGGGAACCTCCACCTGCTCGGTGGATTTCTCGTAGTCGAAGTACAAAATGACCTCGGAATCGCCCGGAAGCTCCGCGCCTGCCGCCGGGATCTGGTCGGTGACGATCGCACCCGAGCCAAGTGTACGGTAGGTCAGGCTCTTGTTTTTGAGCGCTGCCGCTGCCTCCTCCTGCGTCATGCCGGTCAGCTCCGGCATCTTGACGTTGACGCCGCGGATCTCGCCGGAGGCGTAGTCCGGCTCCACGCCGAGGTACGGCAGAATGTCGAGGAAAATGTCACGCACGGTCGGCGCGGCCATCAGGCCGCCGGAGATATAATAGCCGTTCGGGGTGTATTTTGTATTGTCCTCCTGATATTTCGGCGTGTCCAGCGCGACCAGCACAACGTACTGTGGGTCGTTGATGGGTGCGACGCCCACGAACGATACGATCTTGTCCTCGACCATCTTGCCGTTTTCGTCGAAGGTATCCGTCTTTTCCGACGTGCCGGTCTTGCCGCCGACGCGGTAGCCGGGCGTATGCGCGCCCTTGGCGGTGCCCTCGGTGACGACCTTTTCCATCATGTCGCGCATCGTCACAGAGGTGCTTTCGCTGATGGCCTGGCGCAAGACGGTGCGGCCGTTTTCCTTGACCACGTTGCCGTCGGCGTCGAGCACCTGACTGACGATGTACGGCTCGAGCACATAGCCGCCGTTCACGACCGCCGCAATGGCTCTCGCCTGCTGAATGGGCGTGACGCGGAAGGTCTGACCGAACGCGCCGGAGATGACCGACGCGTAGCCCTTGGTCAGCGTCTCAAAATCGAAGAAATAGCCCCACGCCTCGCCGGGCAGGTCAATGCCGGTGCGCTCGGTGATGCCGAAGTCCTGCGCGTACTCGTAAAAGCGCGTGCCGCCGAGCTGGACGCCGATGTGACCGAAGGCGATGTTGCAGGAGTTTCCGAGTGCCTGCGCTGTCGTCTCTGCACCGTGACCGGCAGCCTTCCAGCAGTGGACGACCTGCTCGCGGTCGGCGATCTTTTCCGCGCCGCTGCAATAATACGTGTCGTTGACCGTTGCCGCGCCGCAGTCGAGCGCCTCGGCAAGCGAGATGACCTTGAAGGTCGAGCCCGGCTCATAGCCGTCGGAAACGCAGCGGTTTCTCCACTGCTTCAGGCGCGCCGCAGCCACAGCCTGATTGTATTCCGTTTTTGCCTTTTCAAACTCCTCCGTCCCCTTTTGCAGGCGAAGAAGCTGCTGATACTGCTGCTCAAGGCGCTCGTTGAGCACCTCGTCGTAGATCGCGCGATGATCGTTGGGGTCGAAGCTGCCGAGCGTCGCCATGGCAACGATCGCGCCGCTGTTGACATCCATGACGATGCCGAACGCGCCGTTCTGAATCTCGTAGCGGTCGATGGCGGCCTGCAAATTCTTTTCCAGATACGACTGCACCGTCGTGTCGATGGTGAGCACCAGACTGTCGCCGTTTGTAGCGTCATAGTATTTTTCGAAGGTGTACGGCATTTCCGAGCCGTAGTTGCCCTTTGTCGTCACGACCTTTCCCGCGACGCCCTCGAGATAGGAGTTGTAGTACGCCTCAAGGCCCTCCGTGCCGATGTTGTCGTCACTGACGAAGCCCAGAAGCTGCGCTCCGAGCGAGGAATACGGGTAGTATCGCTTGGCATCGGTCTCCAGATAGACGCCCTTGATCTTGTTGTCGTTGATAAACGTCCGCACCTCGTCGGCAAGCTCCTCGGAGATCTTGCGTTCGATGGCCTTATAGCGGTACTTCGTGTCCGCCGCCTGCATACGCACAAAATCCGGCTCGACGCCGAGGATGTTGGAAAGACCGTTTGCGATCGTGTCGAGAAGGCCGCTGTTTTCGGGCTTCTCCATTTCCTTTGCGATCTCATTCGGGTCGATAAAGACGGTTTCCACGGTGGTGGACGCCGCCAGGATGTTCATGTTGCGGTCATAGATCTCACCGCGCGCGGCCGTGAGTCTGGTCGAGCGCGTCTGGTTGTTGATCGCAAGCGCCTCATAATGGTCGTGCTCGACGATCATCAGCTTATACAGCGTCGCGATCAGCGGAATAAATGCAACAATGCCGCACAATACCATCAAAAACAATGTGCGGCGCAGGATCATCCTGTTCGCCCTCTGGTTCTGCTGCGCACCGGAGGGTCTTTCCTTATTCTTTTTATGTCCGCCCTTCGGGCGAAGAACTTTGAGTGCCATTTGCCTTGCCTTTCCCGCTCGCTGTGTCAAAACAAGGGCGGTTTTCCTTCTGTCAACCGCCCTTGCCAAGTCCTATTTCCGCGGCTTTGCGTCCTTGGGACAGCTTATGCCGCTGTAGGCCGCAGATATGCAATGAGGTTCGAGATGCTCTCCTGCACGGCCTGCACGATCTCGCCGACGATGTTGGTCTTTTCCTCCTCATAGATCTCCGCCCGGTCCGTGCCCGCCAGACGGATGTAAACCACCTGTTCCTCCTTGGGCATGGACATGCCGAGCTTTTCCGCGCGCTCGCGCACGACCTTGAGATCGATCTTCGATTCGTATTTGCTCTCCAGAAGCGTCTGCTGCTGCGTCAGTGTCTTGAGCTGAGACTCCAGAGCGCCGACCTTCGTCGTGGCCTCAAAAAGCTGCACATAGCCGAAAATGACCAGCACCAGCATCAGCGCCGCCGCGGCCATGCCGAACAGCGTGAACGGCGCGACCGCCGTTTTGACCTTGACGCGCTCCTGACGGCGCGGGACGGGGCGTTCCTCGGGAAGATGCTGCCGCTCGGGGCGGCGAAGTGCGCTGCCGTCATAGCGTTCGTTGTATGCGTAAGCGCCGGAGTAGACGTCATATGCCGCTGCGCCGTTCGCGCTGTAGCGTCTGTTATCCGCTGCCATGTTCATCTACTCCCTTCTCTTTCAAAGCTTCTCGCACACGCGGAGCTTTGCGCTGCGTGCGCGCGGATTTTCGTTCAGTTCTTGTTCACCGGAAACGATGGGCTTGTGCGTCAGCACCTTGACGCTCGGCTTGCGCCCGCAGACGCAGACCGGGAAGCTCGGCGGACAGACACAGCCCTTCGCGGCCTCTGCCATCGAGTTTTTGACGATGCGGTCTTCCAGCGAGTGGAAGGTGATGACCGCGAGGCGGCCGCCGGGTGCGAGTCTCCCCACAGCCGTCTGCATCATGCGGCTGACGCTGTTCAGCTCGTCGTTGACAGCGATGCGGATGGCCTGAAAGCTCCGCTTTGCAGGATGCTGCTTCTCACGCAGCGCCTGCGGCGGCATTGCGCCGCGGATGACGGAGGCAGTGTCGTTTCAATGGGATGTTCGGCGCGTCTGCGCTCGATCGCCGCAGCAATGAGCGGTGCGTAGCGCTCCTCGCCGTACTCGAAAAGGATGCGTCTGAGCTCCTCGCGCGGCCATGTGTTGACGATCTCGTAGGCCGTCAGGCTGTCGTCGCGATTCATGCGCATGTCGAGCGGCGCGTCGGCCATGTAGGAAAAGCCGCGTTCACCATCGTCGAGCTGCGGCGATGAAACGCCGAGGTCAAAGAGCATTCCATCCACACACGCAATATCCAGTGAGTCCAGGATCGCACCGAGCTCGGAAAAATTGCTGTGCACCAGCGTGACCTTCTCAAGATGTGCCTCCAGCCGCTTCTTTGCGGCCTCCAGCGCCACGGTGTCGCGATCGACACCGATCAGGCGGCCGGTCGTGAGCCGCTTGCAGATCTCCAGCGAATGGCCTGCCCCGCCGAGCGTCCCGTCGAGATAGATCCCGTCCGGCTTCACGTTCAGCATATCGACCGTTTCATGGAGCAGGACGGTCTTATGTGCAAATTCCATCAGAATCCAAGCTCCTCCATGACTGCGGCAAGGTTTTCGGGTGTGAGCGTCTCGCTCTCCAGTTTCTCATAGGCCTCGCTGTCCCAGATCTCCGCGTGGCCGCCCTGTCCGATGAAGGTGACCTCCTGCTGGATGCCCGCATACTGGCGAAGCTCCGTCGGGATGAGGAAGCGGCCCTGCTTGTCCGGCTCGCACTTGGCGGCGTTTGCAAACAGGAAGCGCATCTTGCGCGCCTGAGAAATGGGAAGGGCGTTGTACTTGTCGAGAATGACCTGCCAGCCTGCCTCCGTATAGACGGACAGGCAATGGTCGAGGCCAAGCGTCACATAAAAAGCGTCGCCAAGCTCCTCGCGCAGCTTCGAGGGAACGAACAGACGGCCCTTGGGGTCGACCGTATGCTTGTATTTACCGTACATCCCTCTCACCCCGCTCCATTTTCATCATTTTTGCTCCACTTAGCTCCACTTCATTTATATAATATCGACTGGGGGTGTAAAATGCAAGTCCTTTCTGAAAATTTCCGCGTAAAATTTCCCCGCCGTATCCGGCGTGTTTTCCGGCATTTTTCTAATTTTAGAACGTTTATTTCATTATGACAAATAGTAACAGCACGGCGGACGTTTTGACCCGCCCGCCGCGCAAAAAGCTCCTATTTTCCTGCCGGAAGCGCTTCGCTGATCCGGACTGCGTCTTCCCGGATGTCCACAAAATAGTCCCGCGCCTCGTCCTTCGTCAGAAGCCGCTCCGCCAGCGCCGATTCGACCTGCTCCTGAATGAGGTGCCGGAGGCTCCGCGCGCCCGTGTCCTCGCGCAGACAGCGCGCGGCAAGCCACCCCGCCACGCTCTCCCGGAACGTCAGGCGGATGCCCTGCGCTTCGGCGCGGCGCGCCGTCTTTTCGAGCTGTCTGCGTGCGATCGTCTCCAGATCATCCGCGCCGAGGCGGCGGAACATCGTAATGCAGTCGATGCGCCCAAGAAGCTCCACCGAAAACGCCTCACGCAGGAGCCTGTGCGTTCTGTCCTGCGCATCCGGCGGTGTAAAGCCGAGGCCGCCCCTGCCCGACTCGCGGCTTCCGAGGTTTGAGGTCATAACGATCATCGTGTTCTTAAAGTCCACCGCCCGCCCGAGGGAATCGGTCAGAATGCCATCCTCCAGGATTTGCAGCAGCAGCCCCGTCACGTCGCGGTGCGCCTTTTCCAGCTCGTCGAGCAGGACGACGCAGTAGG
>OBCQ01000524.1_pt1 | contig 10378 bp, 6 predicted proteins | sample 1517991 | NCBI WGS metagenome assembly OBCQ01 (sample SAMN03418263, study PRJEB22391) | human gut metagenome | biome: human-gut; feature: organic feature; material: feces | host: Homo sapiens | place: Tanzania | collected 2013-01
TCTCCTGGTTCGGCCCGACGAAACTCAAGGTTTCATTGGTGATACCGATCGGGAAGGATTCCCATAACAGCAGGAGGATCAAGTGATGAGGAGATTGTTTGTGAATATCTCGCTGGCTATCCTGCTTCTCGCCGTCCTTCCGGGCTGTCGCCGTCGTCCGCTGGAAGATCCGGATTACCGCACGTTGGTCAAGGTCAAGGTGGACATTTCAGGGATTTCGAATGTGACCTGTGACATCTACAACGACAAGATTCCGGTTCCGAAGATCGGGCCGGAGGCCATGCATCTGATGTTCTTTGGCGAGGATGCCTCAAGCACAGCCGCAGAGGCATTCATCACGGATGTGGCAACCGGGGCCGACGGCAACCGTACGATCTCCGGGGAGCTTGTGGTCGCCCCGGGAACCTACCGTCTCCTGGCCTACGATTTCGGCACCGAAGCCACCCTCGTGCGGAACTACAACATTTGGGACGAGGCGGAAGCCTACACGGAATCGGCGCCGAAGGGCATCCAGAACCGTTTCCGCTCCAGAAGCGGGGAGCCGCTCAACATCCTCGAAGAGCCTGACCATCTTGTGGTTGCCGCAAGCGAGAGGGAAGTGATTCCTTATCATGAAGGAATATACACCATCTACGCTCAGGCAAGGTCCGTCGTGGAAAGCTGGTACCTGCAGATCAAGGTGGATGGTCTTGAATATGTCTCCTCGGCCCAAGCCGTGCTTTCCGGCATGGTGGGCTCTAACCTGATCGCGACAAACACGAGGGTGACGGAGCCTGAGGCGGCGATCTGGTTCAATCTTCAGAAGAGTGATGACAAAGGTGTGCCTGTGATCTGCACGGTCTTCGGTACATTCGGGCGCATCGACCGTTCCACGAACAACCTTGAGGTGACTTTCAACATCCAGACAACGGACGGCAAGACGGTCGTGAGGACATTTGACATTTCGGGTCTTTTTGAGACCGAGAACGCGATAAGACACCATTGGCTCCTGCTCGACGAGACCATAAAGATCGACCCTCCGCAGACCGGCGGCGGTTTCGACCCTAAGGTGGATGACTGGGACGAGGAACACCACGATGTGACCATTTAATGAATCAATATTGTATTATTATTTAAAAGTAAGGTTTATGAAAAAATCAATTCTACTCGCAGCCGCCGCGATCGCTGCTTTGGCCGGCTGCTCGAAAGTCGAGGTGAAGTCAGTGGACGAGGCACCTGCGCGTATCTCTTGGAATGCAGTGGTCTCCAAGGCTTCCACACGTGCGTATGATGGAGCTATTCAGAATACCACCTACCCTAAGGATGAGACTTTCGGCTCATTCGCCTACATTCATGACGGTGATTTCAGTGTGACAGGTACGAACAAGTTGTACATTAATAATGCTGAAATTAAGTATGTTACTTCAGAGAACTTGTGGCATGCGGACATACGGTACTATTGGCCAAAGAATTCAGATGGTACAAACTACAAACTGACGTTCTACTCTTACAGCCCTTATGACGAGTTGAACACTGCTGCTGCTGTTTCCTGCACGGCTGATAAAGGTGTGAAGATTGATAATTGGGACGTGTTTGCAAAATCAACTGTAGATGTTATGACGACTGAACGCCTTGCTAATCAGACAGACAACACGAGCAACAGTTCATCGTTGGCTGCCAAAGGTGTTCCTACAGCGTTTAAACATAAGCTTACTCAGATAAAGGACTTTATTGTTAAGACAAAAGCTGAATATCCAGGATTGACTTTCACTGTCAAGAGCATAGAGATCCTTAAGGTTAATTATAAAGGCACTTTAGCAGAGGACGCATGGACTCCAACAGCAGATCATAAAGAATATACATGGTATAATGATGCTACAGGAGTGACCGTGAATCAAACTGGTAAGAAAATTTTACCAAACAGTTTGCCGGCGAGCCTGAACAATTACGATGTCGCAAAACCGGATGAATATTTCCTTCTTGTCCTTCCTCAGGTGTTTGCCGCTGGTGGACAGAAACTCCAGATTGTGTACAACATCGACAACGGCACTTACAACTACGATGTGACGAACTCAATCGATCTTAAGACTATCCATGATTCGGGAACCCCAAATTGGGTTATGAACAAGAAAATAACTTACACTATCACCCTTGGCATGAACGAGATCTACTGGGATCCAACCGTTGTTGATTGGGAGAATGAGTCTGAAGGATATTCAATCGACTAATTTATGCTCATAGACCGCTGTCGCAGTCGGTCTGAATCACTGCGCAGCCTTGGGGCGGGTGAAACCGCCTCCGGGCACTAACATATTCACAAAATGTTGAGACAAAGTTTGACAGCGACATTGTTGGCGGCAACGCTCGCTTCATGCGTAAGCAATGAGGTGGCGGAGCCTGTCGCCGAGGACATACCGATCACGTACTCCGTGCTGCAAAAGAGCATGGGGACGCGCGCTGTATTGTCCGGAACGAAATATCCGAAAGACATTCCGTTCGGTTCATTCGCCTATTATCTGCCTGTAGGCAAAACATGGCGTGACAACAAGGCGGACGCTAAGATCTACATCGACAACAATAAGGTTTGGTTCGATGGGGCCGGAACCGCGGGCTCTTTCGCCGCCAACTCCTGGCACAGCGACGTCGTCCACTACTGGCCGAAGTCCGGAAGCCTTACATTTTTCTCGTACTCACCGTACGATGAATTGCACGATGAGATAAGCTGTACTCCGGAAAACGGCCTGAAGATAGATCAATGGACGACCGGAATGGAGCCGGGAGACGCTGGCACCACAGAGACGGCAGACCTCATGATAGCCAAAAGCGAGAACCAGACTGCTAATGTTTCCTCTTCGGGAACCTATCAAGCGGGAGTTCCGACGGCGTTCAAGCACATCCTGTGTCAGATTGAAGTCTGGGCCAAGTTGGACAATGCCGATCCTGACGCTGACTATAGAGTGAACTCCATAACCTTGAGCAACATCTGGTCCACTGCGAGATTCTCGAACGAGAGGTGGATCAATCAGCGGGATCTTAAAAATGTCAGCCACTCTTCCGGAGAGTCTCTGAACACAGATGGAAAAACCTCGGTGAAAGTGTTCCCGGCGATGATCATGATTCCTCAGAACCGGTTGGCTGTCACTGGAACAGATGGACGAGCCGCACCGAGCATCACGATTGATTATTCCTATAAGAAGCAATCTGAAACATCATACACCTCTCCCGAAGGAGGGGTCACGAAGACTTTTCTGGAGATTGACGGCCTTTCCCAGTCATGGAGTCAAGGCAAGAAGTACATCCTGACAATAGCGTTCAGAACGAAGGATGCTTTCCTTGAATTTGACACGTCTGTCAGTGAATGGAATGCAGGTTCGGGAGTTGACATAATAGTTGGAGATTAGAGCATGAAAATAAAGGAGAATATATTAATACATCCTACATCGTACTTGGCACTGATGCTGGTTTGGGCGGTTGTGCCGGCGGTATCGTCCTGTGGCCGCGAGGCGACAGAAGACTACGGCGATGCGATTGCCTTTTCCGCTTCCGCGGAGAAGGTCGCTGACAGCCGCTCGACCGGGAGCGTACTTGTGACAGACTTGAACATGGACGGCTCCGAGATCGCGGTTTACGGTTACCACGGAGGTGCTTCGGACTACAGCGGCAAGACACCGGTTTTCGAGACCGATGGGGCCAAACGCGTGTATTACAGGTTAATTGGCAATGCGGGAGGCACCAAGTGGGACTACGACTATACCGGAGGTGCGGATAAGGTGAAGTGGCTGCGCTCCGACTACTACCGCTTCCGCGCCTTTTATCCATATTCATTGATCAGCAAGGTGAACTCTTCCTCCAATGCCGAGATTCTGGCGCTGGATTATTCGCTGAAGGAGGATGATTCAGACCTGATGGTCGCCTACACCACGCGTTTTCCTGCCAGAGATGGCGTCGGCCCGGTCGTGTTGGAATTCAAGCATGCCTTGTCGGCCCTGCAATTCGTGGTGAAGAAGGAAAATACCAGCGAGACCGAGAAGATCAAGGAGTTCTACCTCACTGGGTTGTATCAGACAGGTGGACTTGTCTATACTTCTTCTGACGCCGCGAATATGACAGGCGAGCAGACCTTGAACTGGATACCGAGCGTGTCAGATGAGAATGATCCTGTACATCACTGGATTGCGGCCAATGAGACGGAGTACAAGGAGATAGATTCGGATGGGGTCACCGTTTATGATAATGCTGGTTTCGTCTTTGCCATCCCGATGGACGGCAAGGATAAGGACGGGTTCATTGTGAAGACATTGCCGAAGATCTGCGCCAACTTCCGCACAGACAAAGGAGGCACTGCCCTTCATGCCGCCATGTTGCCGGACATCCGTTGGGAACCAGGCAAGAAGTACATCTACACCATAACGGTCAAGCAGGCCACGGTGTCAGTTGTTGTCACAATAAAGCCTTGGACTTTGGTAGAGGCGGGCGCGGAGATGAAGTTTTAACAGCAAGGAAATGAGAGACAGAATCAAGAATATTCTTTTGTCAATCGCCGTGGCTTTCTTCGTGGCGGGGTGCGGCGCTTCTGAACCGGATCCGGGGAGTTCCGGTCAAGGCACTTTGATCCTTAGTGTCGGGACAGGGATGGCAACCCGAGCGGGCATACACTATAACCCTGGCGAGATTCCGGCAGAGAGCGACCATTCCCTTGACGACGGTGACAAGATGAAGAATGTGAGGGTGTGGCTTGTGAAGGACGGGATTGTCAGCAAGTTCGCAAAGGTGGATGTCGCGGAAGATGGTGGAAGTGATAAGGTCACATGCTCAATAGGACATTGTGAGAGAGGCGATTATGAGATATATGTTGTCGCGAATTACACCGGGCTTGACGAGAAGTGTCCTGAGAATACGGATTTGAAAGCGGATAACGTTCTCATGGATAAATATTTCGGGCCGGTGGAGTCCGGAAGTTGCCCCGCGTATTCCACTGCCGGGATGTTGGCTCTGGTTCCGTCGGACCATCTTGTCAGAAAACCTCTTTTTACAGATGACGGAATAGGTGGCACCAATGTCGGGATGCCTCTTTCCTACAAGGGAACTGTCTCCATCGGTCCGGGTGAGAACAAAATCTCGGTTGAACTGTCCCGCATCTGTGCGAGGTTCACTATGGCGATCACGAACAACACCAAGGACAAGCTGTTGGCGATCAATGGCGTGACCGTGTCCGCATTTAATCAGGCTTGTGGCTATCTTTTCCCTCGCACGAATGCCTTGGGGGATAATGCGGTACCTGATCATGATGAGCATAACTTCCCTTACGTAAAAGACGGAGGTTACACCGTGATTGCCCCCGGGAAAACAGTTGTCTTGAGAGACCTGTACATGTTCGAGACTGACGGCATTGCCGACAAGACATTCATGATCAAGGCGGCGCTTTATGAGTCTGGCTCTGTTCCAAGCATGATCCAGGGCAAGGATTACACATTGTCAAATGTGGGTGTAGGTTCCCATGACGCTCCGTCCGCAGGATCCTACTACCTTATCCGTTCCGACCTTTCCAGCACATTCTATTTGGGTGCGGATGCGCGCGGTACGACTAACTTGTTCTCTTTCGGCTCGGACAATAATGTAATTAACTCTCCGGACATTGATGAGTATCTGTGGAGGGTTGAATCCAGTGGCTCAAATTATGCTTTTAAGAATCTTAAACATGGGACATATCTGGATGTTGGCAGCGGGGGTGTGAGCGCATCTGGTAGTACTAAGCCGTCAATTATTTATGATAGAAACGGTTATTTGTACAAGAATGATTCGCATTCTAATTACTACATATCCAATTCCTCGAACAATCCGGTTTCAGTCACGTCCGGGGCAAACACATGGAGCCTCAGAAAGGTGGAAGTGACTGAAAACAATGACGCATGGGTGTTCGACAATCCTGTCAAATCCCTCAACTACTCCCACGCCGTCGTTCATGTGGACAAGTACGGTGTCGCCTATAATCTGGCCCAGCTTAAGCGCAACGAACAGTTGAAACTGAACATCACGGTGACATATTCGGACACCTACGGCACTTGCGAGTTTAAGTTGGGACCTTGGAAAGAAGTCACAACAGAGACAACCTTTGATTAAAAGAATCACTTTATGAACAACAGATTCGCTTCCATCATATTCATCATTCTTGCTGAGTTTTGCCTTGTTTCCTCGTGTGTGAGGGAATCGGTTGAACCTGAAAACATTGGCGAGGGAGAGGCCGTTGTGACATTGGCATTCGGGACCACTCCGATGGACGTTGTCCTGACCCGCGCCGGGCATTCGCTGGAGACTGAATCCCGGGTCTTCAACATGCACATCTTCGTGTTTGATGAACATGGCAACAAGGTCGCGAGCCATTTCTTTTCTGATGGTTTCAAGCAAGAGAATGAGAGTGCTGACTTGCCTGTAAAATGGTGGAACGGAAGCTACAAGAGTGATTCAAAGTCATTTACCGGCAAGATGAGGTTGGCCGTGCCGTCGGGAAACGGGATGAAACTGTACCTTTACACGAATCTGGATTCGGACATGGTTAGGGTGTCGGAGGAACTGCTCAGCCATTCGATTCAGAATGAGGGGGATCTGATTAAATTCCAATGTTACCTCAACCAGAACATCGTGTCACGTAACATCCTCTTTCCTATGACGGGAGTTCTGAAGGATGTCACGATCAGTCCTGATGGGGCGATGACTGTTGGCGGTCAACCCGCTGTAATAAATTTGGAGCGCATTGACGCCAAGATCAAATTCGATTTCCGTACCGGCAAACGCACTGATGAGCATGGGCAGACAATAAAGTCGTTCCAGGCGCTTCAGTGGAGGGTGTTCAACGTTCCGCGCACAGCGTTCGCCATAAAACGAGACGGGGATGACAGTACAGTTCCCGCCGAGACACCTGTTTCTGAGTACGACAAGCATGCTAAGAATTTCTTCGACACTGAATATGTGAATTTCGAGACGTTCAACAACGAGACCGGAGAACAGTCGTTCACTTTCTACATGCTTGAGAACAGGCAGGACCCTAAGAACCCGGCTGGCATCAATGGCTATCAGGACAGAAGCCGACAGACCAAGAATGCGGACGGCACGAACCAGTCCGTGCATGTGAGCTATGTCGTGGACGGCAAGCCGTACGAACGGGACATGCGTGTGTTCGCTAACGCCAATGATTTCTCCACGTACGTCATGGTGAAGGGAAAAGTCACGATGGACCTGAAGAATGACGATGCCGGACAGGTGCTGTCGGCCGATGTGACGTACCTTATTCATCTGGGAGATTGGGGTGCGACAATAGATCCGGCAGGCCCCGGTGACAAGAACGATAAATATTCCAATTACGACAATTTCAAAGTCTTGCGCAACACTTCCTACACCTACACCGTCACGGTCAACTCCGTGAATAACATCCGTGTGGAGGTCGAGACTTCCGGTGGCGCGGTGTCCGATGTTGTTGAGAATCAGCCGGGAGCGACAGGCTTCGTGACCATCGCCCGCGAGGAGATCGCCCTTTGCGACGCCCACTACGAGTCCAAGACACTGACATTCCATCTGGCGAACTTCTTTGACGGTGGAGTTCTGCTGGACGCCAACGGAATGGTTCAGAACGCTGACAAATGCGTGATCGACAAACTTACATGGGAGGTGGATACACCGTTCAGCACTGGCGGACCACGAATAGTCGACGGCATCGACATCACTTCCGGACTGGACTACAGGTGGGTGCACTTCAGGTTGAACAAAAAAGATGATGCCGGGAACTACTACTCGGACAAGAGGCGCAAGTTCCTGGATCCGGACAAGTATCCTTTCGAGTATTCGTCTTCATTGCGCTCAGGAACGGTTGAGCGCTCCAATGGAGGAAACCAGGAAGGTGACGGAACTGATGGTTTGAGCGGCTACCACAATGACGGAGTTTTCGACATCGTGGCCTTGGTAAAGTACATGAAAGATCAGGTGAACAAGTACCTTGTCGATCCGGCTACTTCGGATTTCGACCAAGGCACGGACGGGGAAGGCCACCTGAATCCGAAAATCAGTGTGACTGTTTTTGTCAATGAATATTATTACGAGGCCCATCCGCTGACCGGTGCGAAATCCACCACCCTGTGGAAAAAGTTCGTCAACCAGCCCGACCGCTCCGTCCACATCCTCTGCAACTCGGACATCAGCAAGGATCTGGAATCCCGCGCCACCGGCTCCGTGGTCACCATCCAGCAGCACGCCATCCAGTGCATCTACAACACCGATGAACACTACACCTCCCTCCAGACCGCCTGGGGCGTTGAATATACTGACGAATTCTCGGATGTTTCCTCCCCTAATGGAATATTCACGTACAATACCTCCCCGACGAATTATGAATGCTCCGGCAGCAACACCAACTATGCGAATGGTCTCGTCAATAGTCTTTTTGAGTGGGGAATGGCGGATGGATCCGCCGGTACATCCTATAATGATGCCAATGCTTCCATCAAGAATAATATTAAATGGGGAACGTACATGAATTTTGAGGTGGATAATTCAGTGCCTCAAATGCAGGAAAATGATTATAAGGCTCTTCGTTATTTCTGTATGGCCAGAAACCGCGACAACAACGGTGATGGGATTATAGACGGCGGTGAGGTCCGTTGGTATCTTGCTTCCATCAACCAATTGATTGAGATGTACATCGGCCAGGGGCTGCTGCCACACCAGACAAGGATTTATAATAGGACTAAATCGGATATGGAAAGTGCCGATCCGGAACGATGGAGACAGCATGTGATCTCAAGTACTAAAAATTCATCTATAAGAAATCCGGAGGTTCTGTGGGGTGAGGAGGGTGTCGCCACCTCTCACTTGAACGGTTCCAATACTTCCTCGTGGACAGATGGCGAAAAGTTGAACAAACGCTCCATCAGGTGTGTACGCAATCTTGGGATTGAACCCGGAAACATAAACGAAACGCCCCAGTCTCTTATGGAGGTGACAGGAAAGGGAACTGCGGATGACCATTACGTTGTCAAATGCACGAATCTGAACCATGCGGCTCTTCGCTACTACACTTCCCGTGATTTGGCCTATTCGAGCAATGATTCCGAGACCAACCGGCTTTACAAGGTGTTTGAGATTTATCATGAGAACACCCCCGCAAGCGGAATCTCTGGCAGAAACTTTGTGACCCATAATGAGGCTATCAGCAAAGTTGGTTCAGTGGTCGCCGGCTATTGCCCGGAGGGCTACAGGGTGCCGAACCAGCTGGAATTGGCAGTCATGAAGTTTTTTGTCGGTACTAAGGGTGGTAATGATGTTGGCAACAAGACATTCTCACGTACCTATTGGAATCTTGGAACTGTTGCGAAGAGTTTAGGTGAGATTACTAACTCAAAAAGCAACACCAAGACAGGCTTTGTTTACGAGCATAACATAACACTTTCGGAGAATAATGCCCCCAAAGCCCGCTGCGTCCGCGACATCCGTGTTGACTAACACCCGTTTCAAACTTACCATCACCCACCGGCGGCGTTTTAGCCGCATTTTGTTGCCTGACGGTGTTCGTTGACACTCTCGGGCGACGAATTCCCCACTTTATGTAACCTTCAAAAAACAACCCGCATCATCTAAGAAGCTGTTTTGAATTGTTTGAAATGTTCTTTGAGGTGAAAAATCTTCATTTTCTTCCCGCTTCTTCAGTCAGATAGCACCGCTATCTTCCTTGGAAGAAGCGGTCGAAACTGAAGTTTTTCACTCTCAACCCAGCGCCCGAACCGAGGGCAATCGAACTTGTTCGGATTGCCGAGGTGAGCAGCAGGGAAAGAGCTTGCTCTTAACCTTCAAACAAACAATTCAAAACAGCTTCTTAAGGGATCTTTTCGGTCTATATCTCTTCTCATCAGTCACGTGCCACCGGCACACACCTTCTTCGAAAAAAGATCCATCCTCGAAAATCTTCTCTTCCTGACTTTGGCAATGATTCACCCTACTTGTTTGCACCTATGTACGAAACTTCTTTCAAAGACACAAAAAGGTGATGCGATTCACCCTGAAAAATCAGTGCTTTTTTTACAATATATTGATTATCAGAGTGTAAGAAAACAGAATTCTTAGGCTGTCAAAGTCGGGAAATATTCTCTTAATCTGAGGCAACTTATTTTTTTTCATGTTACTAAATCTAATAAGTGAAATGTAAAAAAAATAACCTGCATTACTTTAAATTTGCAATATGTTGATGTTCAGGGTGATTCTATGTGTTCAATTTTATTGATTGGTGCAACTTATTTTTTCAACATCACTTAAGGTCATTATCCGCAAAGAATGCCAATCATTTACAAACCACGGACACGCTAAAACGCCACCGACGGTATTCAATCCACTATCACTGTGGCTGACCCTCCCTCGG
>OBCQ01000526.1_pt1 | contig 10370 bp, 10 predicted proteins | sample 1517991 | NCBI WGS metagenome assembly OBCQ01 (sample SAMN03418263, study PRJEB22391) | human gut metagenome | biome: human-gut; feature: organic feature; material: feces | host: Homo sapiens | place: Tanzania | collected 2013-01
TTATGATATGAGGGTCAAAAGGTATTTTGCCCCTCATTTATGATTAATCAGATTATTGAAAAACAAAAAGCCCGGATATGCAAATGTAGTTCATATCCGGGCTTTTCTTTTTTATGATATGCAATGACGCTTTAAACAGACTCTGACCCTATGACGATTTCTTCACCTGAGAGTTAATCAAATCGATTATAGTGGCGATGGAATCCATCTGACCGCTTTTTGCCATGGCATCCTTATATTTATCCCTGTTGCCGTACACCTCTTTTACTGCGCTAAGCAGAGAATCCTTTGTGAGCTCCTCCTCCTCGATGACATATGAAAAGCCCTGCTTTTTGAAGGATTTTGCATTTAATACCTGGTCTCCGCGGCTGGCAGCAGCAGAAAGAGGAATCAGGATGTTTGGCTTGTGCAGGGCAAGCAGCTCGCAGATGGAGTTGGCTCCGGCTCTTGAAATAGCCATGTCAGCCAGAGCAAACATGTCGGTGAGCTCAGTATTGGCGTACTCAAACTGTGCATAGCCTGTGATTCCGGCAAGCTTGTTGTCCAGATTGCCCTTTCCGCAGAGGTGAATCACATAGAAATCCTTTAGTAGTTCAGGAAGAATCTCACGGACAGCTTCATTAACCTTTTTAGAGCCGAGGCTTCCTCCGATGATGAGGATGACAGGCTTATTGTGGTCAGGAAAATTACAAAGCTTTATGGCTTTTTCGGCAACGCCGCTAAAAAGCTCGCGTCTGATAGGTGATCCGGTGAGCACAGCCTTGTCTGCAGGCAGATATTTCATGGTCTCAGGGAAATTGCAGCAGACCTTTTTGGCACCCTTTATGGCGATTTTATTGGCAAGTCCCGGGGTGATATCCGACTCGTGGATGATGGCAGGCACATGGCAGTGCTTTGCGGCAAGCACGACAGGTACGGAAACGAAGCCACCCTTAGAAAATACTACATCAGGCTTGAGTTTTTTCATGAGGCTTACAGCCTGACCGTAGCCCTTTAACACGCGGAACGGGTCTGTAAAGTTCTTCCAGTCAAAGTATCGGCGCAGCTTTCCTGATGAAATGCCGTGGTAAGGAATCTTTTGGGCTTCGATCAGTCCCTTCTCCATTCCGTTTACTGAGCCAATGTATTCGATATCGTATCCGGCCTCCTTAAGTGCCGGCATAAGAGCTATATTTGGAGTGACATGACCTGCAGTACCGCCGCCTGTCATAACTATTTTCTTCATATATATGTATCCTTTCTTGCATTCCTGTTTGTCTCATATTTATATTATACTCAACACAATAAAAGTCAATACCAAGTTACCGGTGAAAGTTTGCCCTGCAATACCAGACAAATGTCGAAACTTGCGACCGATAGGAACTGTTAAGTTCATGTGAATTGGTTATAATAATCAATAGTACATCATCCTGCGTTATAGGTTAAGTTAAATTTTGAATGATGTATCGGAAAAAGAATAGTAGGGAGGACACATTAATATGGAATTATCAATGGACAATATGGACATCATGGCAGGAGGCATACTTGCGATAATGCTTGCACTTTTCATGCTGACAGTCATTGTGACCTTGTTCGCACTCTCACACAGGATAAGACTTTTGAGCAACGAGATTTATAAAATAGAAAAACAGGTGAGCGACTACATAGACGAGCTGTCGAGAAGCGAAAGCGACAAGCTGGAGATAGAGCATAAGGCACATCAGAATGGGGTGATTTCATCGGTGCTTCAGGAGATTTTTCCATGAAATTTGACAAAATGCTATTACTGTGATATTATACCGACTGTAACAAAGTTGTAACAAATGCAACATAGGTGTAATAAACGTAACAAAAACAACATATACTACACCATATGGAGGATTATATGAAGCTAAACAAAAAAGTAATCGATAGCATTACGGTCTGTGGACTGTGCGCCATGCTGACGGTTACCGCGGTTACTAACAGCGGACGCTCTGAGGTCAAAGCAGAGGATAAGGTGCTAGCAAACACTGGTTTAGAGCATACTGGTTATAATAGTTATGCTGGCGTGGCAGCGACTCTTTTTGATTACGAGAAGAGCCTCACAGCAGAGAATGCTGTTACATTAGAAAAAGAAAATGTTGAGATGGTGGCAGCAGCACAGGATGCACAGCAGGAGGCACAGCCCCAGTTCACACAGGAGCAGCAGGAATGGCAGACAAAGCTTATGCCAAACGTTGAAGAATCACTCAACGTAAGAGCACAGGCCGATGAACAGTCAGATATTGTTGGAAAACTATATAAAGGAAGTGTGGCAGACATCGTAGAAAACGATGGCACATGGGCTCACATCAAGTCAGGAAATGTAGATGGATACGTTAATGTTTCTTACTGTGTGACCGGAACTGACGCACTAAGCTATGCTTACGACACATGCGGAGAAATCGCCACAGTAAATACAGACGGACTTCGTGTGAGAGAGACAGCAGATACAAACAGCAAGGCCTTAGAGGTAGCTGACCAGGGCAAGACCTATCAGGTGGACCGCGCAGCGCAGGCACCAGATGGCTGGATTGCAGTAGTCAGCAATTCACAGACAGGATATATCGCAGCAGATTATGCGACACGTTCCCTCAACACAAGAGTGGGTATCACAATTGAAGAGGAACAGGCTCAGATAGCTGCACAGAAAGAGGCTGAGAGAAAGGCCGCAGAAGAAAAGGCAGCAAAAGAAGCTGCAAAAGCAGCAAAGGAATCAAAGAAAACAGAGACCACACAGGGCGAGGCGGTAAGTGCAGGAGCAGATGACCTGACACTGCTTGCAGCAATCATCGAGTGTGAGGCAGGCGGAGAGAGCTATGAATGTCAGCTCGCAGTAGGAGCAGCAGTCATCAACAGAGTAAAGAGCAGCTCATATCCAAACAGCATCTCAGGTGTTATTTACCAGAAAGGCCAGTTTGGACCGGCATCATCAGGAAAGCTCGCAAGAAAGCTTAGCGGACGCATTTCTTCTTCATGCTACAGTGCAGCACAGGAGGCAATGTCCGGAGTGGACAACACAGGAGGATGTACATCCTTCAATGATCACGGCTCAGGAATATCAATCGGAAATATGAAGTTCAGATAATATACAGCCGATATAAAGAAATAACAAAGAGGCTGCAAATCAACAAAGCTTGTTGGTTTGCAGCCTCTTTAATTATTTGTACGGCGTGGTTTTACAGTCAGAGCGTCAATGCTTCAAACCTCTTGCAACATACCACAAAATAGAGTAAAATGACATCATTATAGCAATCTACAGATATAAATTACAGCAACCTGCATCTATAAACGATGCAAATAAAACCCAGGAGGCAAGAGCAATGCAGTTAAAGGGACGAAACTTTTTAAAACTTATGGATTACACTCCGGAAGAGATTACTTATCTGATTGACCTCTCACAGGAGCTGAAGGAAAAGAAGAAAAAAGGCATCAGACATGATGACCTCACAGGCAAGAATATAGCGCTGATTTTTGAAAAGACCAGTACCAGAACTCGTTGCTCTTTTGAGGTAGCGGCACATGACCTTGGAATGCATGTCACATACCTTGACCCGAGCGGTTCACAGATAGGCAAAAAGGAGAGTATCGCTGATACAGCGCGCGTGCTCGGCAGAATGTTTGACGGAATAGAGTACCGTGGATACGGACAGGAAATCGTGGAGGAGCTGGCTAAATACGCAGGCGTACCGGTATGGAACGGCCTGACAAATGAGTTCCACCCGACACAGATGATAGCAGATATGCTTACAATCCGTGAGCACCTCGGCAGACTAGGGGGCGTGAAATTTGTATACATGGGAGATGCAAGATACAATATGGGCAATTCACTCATGGTCACATGTGCAAAGCTTGGCATGGACTTCGTGGCATGCACAAACAAGAAATATTTCCCAAATGATGAGCTTGTAAAATATTGTAAGGACGTTGCAGAAACAACAGGCGCATCAATCACACTCACAGAGGATGTGGCAGAGGGCACAAAGGACGCAGATGTTATTTACACAGATGTGTGGGTATCAATGGGCGAGCCACAAGAGGTATGGGCAGAGCGAATTAACGACTTAAAGCCATATCAGGTAAATGCAAAAGCATTTGAAAATGCAAAGGATAGCGCAATCTTTATGCACTGTCTGCCTGCATTCCATGATTTAAAGACCACTATCGGCAAGCAGGTCTATGAGAAGTTTGGACTGAGCGAGCTTGAGGTGACAGACGAGGTATTTGAGTCAGAGCGCTCAGTGGTATTTGATGAGGCAGAGAACCGTATGCACTCAATCAAGGCTATCATGCGTGCAACACTTGCAGACTAGAGCAAAGCTAAGGAATAAAGTATGAAGGAAGAAATACTTAGGCTTCTACGCAGCGCTGACGGCTATATTTCAGGGCAGGAGCTATGCAACCGGTTCGGAGTATCGCGCACAGCCGTGTGGAAGGCCATAAACCAGCTAAAGGAAGCCGGATATGAGATAGAGGCACAACAGAATAAGGGCTACAGGCTCATGGCAGCGCCGGATCTGATGACAGAGGCGGAGATAAAAAGCCTCATGCACACAGACTGGGTGGCAAAAGAGGTGCTGTATTTTGATACAATAGACTCCACCAACACCAAGGCCCAGGAGCTTGCCGAAAAAGGCTATCCGAGCGGCACCTTAGTCGTAGCTGACAAGCAGGAGTCAGGCAAGGGGCGCCGCGGCCGCAGCTGGGTATCGCCGTCCGGCACAGGTATTTTCATGACACTTATGATAAAGCCTGATATCAATCCCAACAATGCATCCATGCTCACGCTTGTGGCAGCGCTTGCTGTCGCAAAGGCAATAACAAGCGTAACCGGCGAGGAAGCCCTGATAAAGTGGCCAAACGACATTGTGGTAAACGGCAAAAAGGTGTGCGGCATACTCACAGAGATGAATGCGCAGTTTGACTATATCAACCATATTGTTGTAGGTATCGGTATCAACGTGCATAATGAGAGCTTTCCGGAGGAAATCAGTCAGATGGCGAGCTCACTCATGATAGAAGCAGGTGGCAAAAGATTTCACCGTGCGCAGATAATCGCAGAGACCATGTCATACTTTGAGCAGTATTATGACACATTTTTAAAGACACAGGACCTTTCAGCCCTCGTCAGGGAGTATGATGAGCTGTTGGTCAACAGGAACAAATCAGTAAGGGTACTGGATCCGAAGGAACCGTTTGACGGAAAAGCGATGGGCATCACGCCGAAGGGCGAGCTGATCGTGGACACATGGGAATCGCGCAAGCTGGTTTCAAGCGGAGAAGTATCAGTGAGAGGAATATACGGATATGTCTAAAGAGGTAGTACTTTGCGTGTCAAACGCATATCAGAAAAAATATTATCTGAACGAGAATTTTAACGGACTTCCACAGACAATAAGGGACGAGCTCAAAATAATGTGCGTCCTGTATACAGAGGATGTGGGAGGCATACTGGAGCTGGTGTTTGATGAGGACGGAAACCTCGATTTCAGAACATCCTGCAAGGAAAATGACTTTTTCTATGACGAGATAGGAAGCGTGCTAAAGATAAAGCAGTACCGCAACGAGCGAAGAGAACTGCTCGAGTCGATAGAGACGTATTATCGCATAGTATTTTTGGGAGAAGGACTCGAGGAGGAATAACAGATGATCTTAGCACTGGACGTAGGAAATACAAACATAACATGCGGCGTGTTTGATGGGGACAGGATAAAAGCGAGCTTTAGAATTACAACCAAAATGCCACGTACATCGGATGAATACGGCATGCTTCTGAGCACTCTGCTTGAAAGAAATCAGGTAGGCATGGACGACATACATGATGCAATCATATGCTCCGTTGTACCGAATATCATGCATTCACTGCAGAATGGCCTAATAAAATACTTCAATATCAGGCCGATAATCGTGGAGGCGGGCATCAAAACAGGCATCCGTATCGCCACACCAAATCCGCAGCAAATTGGAGCAGACCGTATAGTAGACGCCGTAGCTGCATATGAATTATATGGAGGACCTGTTTTGGTCATAGATTTTGGCACAGCAACCACCTACGATATGGTCGATGAAAACGGTACCTTCATGGGAGGAATCACAGCACCGGGCATACGTATCTCAGCCAAGGCACTCTGGGAGGATGCGGCAAAGCTTCCTGAGATAGAGATTAAAAAGCCTGATAATATCCTCGGAAAGGACACTATCACCAGCATGCAGGCGGGACTTGTGTATGGACAGATAGGACAGACAGAGTATATCATCAACAAGGTAAAGGAAGAAACAGGCATGTACGATGCAAAGGTTGTAGTGACCGGCGGACTCGGCAGAATAATATCCAATGAGACAGAAAACGTGGATGTATACGATCCGGATCTGACATTAAAGGGCATAAACCTCGTGTATCGCAAGCAGAACCGCAAGGGAGCGAAGTAATAGTATGGATATTCATCAGATACGAAAGCTTCAGATAGGAAGTGTGACACTCCCAAACAACCTGATACTGGGACCTATGGCAGGCGTGACAGACCTGCCATTTCGCTTATTGTGCAAGGAGCAGGGAGCCGGCCTTTTATGTATGGAAATGGTCAGCGCCAAGGCAATTTTGTACAAAAACAAAAATACAGAGTCGCTTCTTTCAATAGATGAAAGAGAAAAGCCTGTTTCACTCCAGATGTTTGGCTCAGACCCGCAGATAATGGCTCAGATAGCAAAGCAGATAGAGGAAAGACCGTTTGACATACTGGATATCAACATGGGCTGTCCGGTGCCCAAAATCGTAAACAACGGTGAGGGCTCAGCACTCATGAAAAATCCGATTCTTGCAGGTCAGATTATAGAGAGCATAGTAAAAGCGATAGATAAGCCGGTCACCGTAAAAATACGAAAGGGCTTCGATGATGAGCATGTCAACGCAGTAGAGCTGGCACATGTGGCTGAAGAAAGCGGCGCAAGCGCAGTCGCAGTGCACGGAAGGACCAGAGAGCAGTACTACTCCGGTAAAGCCGACTGGGACATCATAAGGCAGGTAAAAGAGGCTGTCTCAATACCGGTCATAGGAAACGGAGACCTGCTTTGCGCAGAAGATGTCATAAAAATGCAGGAGCAGACAGGCTGCGACGGCTTTATGATAGCCAGGGGAGCGCAGGGCAATCCATGGATTTTCTCACAGATACTGCATTACTTTGAGACCGGCGAGCATCAGGAAAAGCCATCCTTTGAGGAAGTACGCCGGATGATACTGCGCCATGCACGCATGATGATAGAGTTCAAGGGCGAGTACACGGGAATACACGAGATGAGAAAGCACACAGCGTGGTATACGGCAGGATATCCGCATTCATCAAGGCTGCGCGCGGCGGTGAATACGGTGGAGAGCTTAGAACAGCTTGAGGAGCTTTTGTATAAGGAAAAGCTTAAAAATTGAAATCGGTCAAATCCTTGACAGCGTGGGGATTTTCAATTATAATACACGCGTTAAAATAGGCTTTAAATTTAGTATGTGAAACTTCCCACATTCAGTTTATCGAAGTTACCGGCATAGCATACAGTATATTCCTCAGAAAAATATGAAGTTAGCCACGGGTGCGAATCGCGGATAGAGGGTTTTTCTTTGCTACCGGGTTTCCGTTGCCGGGTGTTATGGGACTCCGTGGCAGTTCATATTTTTCTTCGGAACATACTGTATACTTTCCGGTATTGAAGACCTTGGTGTGGGAAGTTAATATACTAAATGAGTACAATAAATATCAAAAATAAAAAAGGAAGATAGAAGGGTAAGAATCATGGATAACAAGAAAAATATTCTGACATATGCAGGTCTTAAGAAGCTCGAGGATGAGCTTGAGCATTTAAAGGTTGTTAAGCGTAAAGAGGTTTCCCAGAAGATCAAGGAGGCTCGTGAGCAGGGTGATTTATCTGAGAATGCTGAGTATGATGCAGCTAAGGATGAGCAGCGAGATATCGAGGCTCGTATTGAGGAAATCGAGAAAATCCTTAAAAATGCAGAGGTTGTTGTTGAGGAGGAGGTTGACCTTGACAAGATTTCTATCGGATGTAAGATCCGCATCTTAGATTGTGAGTTTGATGAGGAGCTTGAGTACAAAATCGTTGGTTCAACAGAGGCAAACAGCTTAAAGGGCAAGATTTCAAACGAGTCACCTGTAGGTAAAGCTCTTCTTGGAAAGAAAGTCGGAGATACTGTAACTGTTGAGACTCAGGTAGGAGAGCTCACATACAAGGTACTCGAGATCCAGAGAGCAGAAGAGAACTAAAAGAGGTAAAAAATGGCAAATCAGAATAATAACAAGGGTGGACAGCAGCAGGATGTAAACCAGCTCCTTAAGGTCCGCCGTGAAAAATTACAGAATTTACAGGAAGCAGGAAAGGATCCCTTCCAGATTACAAAGTACAATGTCACTCATCACAGCAGCGATGTAAAGGAGCTTTACAATGCTCATGAGGCTGAGATTCTCGGTGACAGAAAGGCTCCGGATGTTGAGGGCTTGGATGACGCTGCAAAGAGAGAGGTAATCAACAACGATTACAACGAGAGAAGAGAAATCATGGATGCAAAGCCAATCGAGGTAAGCATCGCAGGACGTATGATGTTCAAGCGTGTCATGGGTAAGGCTTCTTTCTGCAATATCCAGGACTTAAAGGGCAATATCCAGGTATATGTGGCAAGGGACAATATCGGAGAAGACTCATACGCAGACTTCAAGAAATCAGACATCGGTGATATCTACGGTGTAAAGGGCTTCGCCTTCAGAACAAAGACAGGCGAAATCTCAATCCATGCAGAGGAGATAACACTGCTTTCAAAATCACTCCAGATACTCCCGGAGAAGTTCCATGGACTGACAGACACAGACACCAGATATCGTCAGAGATATGTAGATCTTATCATGAATCAGGAGAGCAAAGAGGTATTTATCAAGCGCTCACAGATACTCAAGGAAATCCGTAACTTCCTTGCAGGCCGTGATTTCATGGAGGTTGAGACACCTATGCTTGTCTCAAACGCAGGTGGTGCCGCAGCAAGACCATTCGAGACACACTACAACGCATTGAACGAGGATGTAAAGCTTCGTATTTCCCTTGAGCTTTACTTAAAGAGACTCATCGTCGGAGGACTTGAGCGAGTATACGAGATCGGACGAGTTTTCCGTAACGAGGGTGTAGATACACGTCACAACCCTGAGTTTACACTTATGGAGCTTTATCAGGCATATACAGACTACGAGGGCATGATGGAGCTGACAGAGTCAATGTTCCGTTACCTCGCGAAGAAGGTATGCGGTTCGACAAAAATCTCATACAACGGCGTGGAAATCGACCTTGGAAAGCCATTCGCAAGAATGACAATGATAGACGCAATCAAGAAATACGCAGGCGTAGACTTCGACCAGGTACCTGATGATGCAGCCGCAAAGAAGCTTGCAGACGAGCATCATATCGAGTATGAGGAGCGTCACAAGAAGGGTGACATCGTAAACCTCTTCTTCGAGGAGTACTGTGAGAAAGAGCTTATCCAGCCAACATTTATCATGGATCACCCAATCGAGATATCACCTCTCACCAAGAAGAAACCAAGCGACCCTACAAAGGTAGAGCGTTTTGAGCTGTTCTGTAATACATGGGAGATGTGTAACGCATACTCAGAGCTCAACGACCCAATCGACCAGCGTGAGCGTTTCGCAGCACAGGATGCCAACGCAGCAGCAGGCGATGATGAGGCAGAGCACACTGATGAGGACTTCCTCAACGCACTTGAAATCGGTATGCCGCCAACAGGTGGAATCGGATACGGAATCGACCGTCTTGTGATGCTTCTGACAGATAGCCAGGCAATCAGGGACGTATTACTGTTCCCGACAATGAAGTCCATTGATAAGTAAGAATGCAGGAAAATCAAGGGTTTCAGCACTTGGATGTACTAAAATATATAGTTGGTCAAGGGGTTTTGACCAAGATTTGACCAATTTTTGGCATAGTCAAAAAAAGATTAGTACAGGTTAGTACAGATTGCTTAGTCTGAAAAATTAAAGATTGTATTACTTAGAGGACATTTTCTAAAGAAATTTAGAAGATGTCCTCTTTTTGCGTTATAGGAACAATTGAAATACCGAAAGGAGAATAGCATGGAACACACAAAGGCATATCAGGAATTTAAGAAGAATGGTAATACAAAGTTTGTAAGATATAGCGAAGGAGCAGAAATGTATCATATGGGCGTATCAAAGTTTATGCAAATGGCTAAGGATGCCAAAGCAATCTATAAGTTAGGTCAGTTAGTACTTGTGAATTTAAAAATATTTGATGAGTACCTTGAGACATTCCATATAGTTGATGATGAATTTTATAAGTAGGTGAAA
>OBCQ01000528.1_pt1 | contig 10363 bp, 8 predicted proteins | sample 1517991 | NCBI WGS metagenome assembly OBCQ01 (sample SAMN03418263, study PRJEB22391) | human gut metagenome | biome: human-gut; feature: organic feature; material: feces | host: Homo sapiens | place: Tanzania | collected 2013-01
ATGATAGGCATATATCTGACAGGAAGCTATGCAGGAGAGCTGCTTTTGGGAATTATTCTGTTTATTGCGCTGGGATATTTTGGAAGCCTTGTCCATACACAGGCGGCTCTTGCCGTGAAGCAGCTTGATGATGGTTTAAATGGAATTACACAGCTGGCAGGAATATCATACGGAATTGGAATTTTGCTGCAGCTTGTGCACAATAATCTGATAGCGGATGGTATGTGTCAGGTGATTTTTCTTGCGGCGGCTATGATTATTATGACAGTATTCTGCGCAGGAAGTTTATGTGAGGTGTGTGGGTATTTAAGCTCTGATGGTGTATCTTCTGTGGAAAATACGGATACAGGGAGTGCAGATAAGGGCTATGTGTATGAGCCTAAAAAGCTTGGAATAATCCTTATATTGATTGTGTTTGTCATGACATTTGTGTTTGCAACACTTGATAATGCTGTTACACTGGTTCATGCTGCAGGAAGTGTGGATATCGGGCAGTGGCCGAGAATTATTCTGGCATACAGCGGTATTGTTGCCGGATTTTTATATAGTGCGGATGATAATAGGATGATGGACTTTATCATGTATATAGTGCTTTTGCTTTCCACAACATGTCTGATTGTGATTAGTTGTGGAGGCCCTTTTATGATAGGGCTTATCATTTTTTATCTGTCAGCAGGATTTTTCTCAGTCTATTTTGCTTCAAGATTTATGATATTTGCATGTCATACTGATAAGCCGGCACTTTGGGCCGGGATGGGCAGAGCTGTGAACAATACAGCTGCTGTCGTGGTGGCAGGGGTATCACTTTATATCATGAGAGCACCGCAGTATGTCACCATGATTACCGGTGTGCTATTGTTTGCGGTGACCAGTGTGATTGTATTTGCTTATCATGAACAGCTGCGCAGGGGTGATACAGAAATATATTCATCCGTTGCATCGCATAATCCGGACAATGTGTATAGAAAGAGACAGACAGAGGACAAAGCTGAAATAACAGTCCATGAGACAGTCAAAATGACAGATGATGAATTGCTTGAGCTGTTTGTGCAGGAATTTCATCTCACACTGCGTGAGGGTGAAGTACTTGCTTATCTTTTGCATTCTGATGAAAGCATGCAGGAGGTGGCAAAGCAACTGGCAGTTTCTCGCGCAGCCCTCTACAGACATATTGCAAATATGAATGAAAAAACTCAGACCAAGGCGCGCATGGGACTGGTACAGTTCTATTACAGCTGGACGCGTGAAAAACAGTGATTTTAAGGGACTTTTGACATTTTGAGACGAATGTCAACTGTCCTTTTTTTGTGTGTAATGGTACAATTCTCCTATCGTAATAACTTGTAAAATGCATAAATGACATGCACTTAGAGTGTCATCATATAGTATGCGTGGAAGGGAGAATGAGGCAATATGAATAAAATCAAAAGAATAATGGCTGTTATGCTTGCATTTGTTATAGTGCTTGCGATTGCGCCGGTGCAGCATATATGGGCAGAGGGGGAGCAGCATGAGAATCAGCAGCCGGGTGAGGGCAGACCGGGAGAACCACAGCAAAATCAGCAGCCGGGCATGCCGCCACAGGGAGCAACACAAACAATACAGCTTCGTGTGGAGGGCGATGCGGCAGGCACAGACGAGCTGGCAGCACTTGTAATGGTAAGTCTTGATAATGGGGCAAATTATAAGTCGTTGAAGGAGCTTGCGTCAGATGCAAATTCAAAGGTACAAAAGAACGGAAGCTCATATGAGTTTGATTCAGCTGTTACAAGCATCATGGCATATCTGACTGATGAGGCAGGCCGCTATATGCTCCAGACACCTGTGCAGATAGGAAAGAATAATGCAGTGAGAATCAATGCTGGTCAGACCTTTATCCAGATAGATAAGGTACGCTACACAGTAACGTGGGCATATGATGCAAAGAGATATGGTGAGGATGCATATCTGGAGCATGGTACGGCGAAAATCATCAAGGTAGGTGACAAGACAGATTTCACAGACTGGGATATGTTTGGAAGTAATCCGGGTAATAAGGATGGTGGAAATCTGGTAGTAGAACCGGGGCAGCAGGTGACTGTCGAGCTTGTTCCTGATTATGGATATCAGCTTGCAGGTGTATCGCTAAATGGAAATACTCTTGCACCGCAGGAGAATATTTCTACATACACCTTCACAATGCCACAGACAAATGTGCATTTTAAGGGTGCCTTTGTAAAGGCTGATGATGTCACAGACATAAGCTCTACAGCAGTAGGAAAAATCGAAATCAGCGATGGTGATAATGCCGCAGCATCGGGAAATCTGAAGATAGATGTATCAGACAGTGCTTCGGATACTACAAAAGCAAATGAACAGATTACTGCTTCAGATGGAGTAAAGAAAGAGGTTGTTGCCAATCTGGATATTTCCCTTCAGAATATCGTAAGCAAGGGCATGAATGCTGATGAAATCAATGAGGATAATTACTGGGTAAATGATATCACTGAATTTGGGAAGCCAATCAGACTTGATGTCGCTATCAAGGATTTTGATAAAAACAGTGAGTATTCTGTTGTCAGGGAGCATAATGGAAGCTATGATGTGCTTGATGCAACAGTTTCAGACGGCAAAATTTCATTTGAGACAAATAAGTTCTCAACCTATGTAATTGTTAAGAAAACAGCTGAGAAAGCAGTCGTTACAAACCCTGATACAGTAGTAAAGCCTCAGGATGACAAGAAACCGGCTGATATCAAGACCACAGATAAAACTGATAAGGTGGCTGATAATGGCGGGAATGAAACAAAGCTTCAGAATATAAAGAACGAAAAAGCAGCAAAAACAAGCGATAATATGCAGGCTGACATGATGCTTACTGTGTTTATTATCGGAGTAGCAGCTATAGTTGTTTCATTAAGAAGAAAACGTAGTTAATAAAACATAGTTAATAATAAAATACCGGCAGAACCATTTACGAACAATGGCTCCGCCGGTGCTTTTTATATATTCTCAATAAGTATCTTCACATCCCACTTATTCATCACATCGCCCTCTTTAGCTGCTTCTCCGGTGATCAGGTCAACCATTCCTGCAAGACTTGCAGGGAGAGTCTGCTTTTCATCAGTGAAATTCATCACAAAGTAAAAGCGTGTATTTTCGCTCTCGCGGCATGTGATTTCAAGACCTGTCTCTTCAGCAATGACACCTGATACAGACACTTCATCTGTGGCTTCATCAAGCACCCTTGCAAGTCCGGCTGCCTCAAGCTGTGTGGCAACATAGTATACATGGCCTTTTCCGTAGCTGTTTTTTGTGACAGCAGGCATTCCTGCATAGAAATCGCTTTCATATGTGGCGAGTACTTCTGCCCCTTCCGGGTGCATCAGGTCGCACAGCAGATTGCATTTATATTCTTTTCCATCCGAAAAGCTTACAGTGTTTGACTGCTCCGGTGCGAGCGCGTCAATTTCCTCAACCCAGACACCTGCCATCTCGCGAAGCGGTCCCGGATATCCGCCCAGATGCACGTTGTCAGACTGGTCCACAATACCACTCATAAATGTTGTGATGAGAGTACCGCCGTTTTTCACAAACTGCTCAAGCTTTTCCTTCATGCCTTCCTTTACCATGTACAGAACAGGTGCGGCAATCACCTTATATTTTGAAAAATCACCGTCAACCGGAATCATATCGACAGAGATATTTTTGTTGTAAAAATACTCATAATAGTGGTGAATCTGGTCAACATATTTAAGGTCCTGTGTAGGTCCGCTTGTGTACTCAAGTGCCCAGTAATTGTCCCAGTCAAAGATGATTCCCACATCTGATTTATTACGTGTGCCAAGTGTCCTTGTGCCGAAGCTTTCAAGCTCCCTTCCAAGCTGTGCGGTTTCCCTGAATACCCTTGTGTCGTTTGTTCCGACATGTGCTATTACAGCACCGTGGAATTTCTCGCAGCCACCCTTGCTTCGTCTGAGTTGGAAAAACTGGATAGTGTCTGCACCGTGGGCTATGGTCTGATAGCTCTGTGCACGCATCTGTCCCGGACGCTTCAATGAATTGTAGTGCTGCCAGTTCTGCTGGCTTGGAGTCTGCTCCATGAGCATGAACGGCTCATCCTTAAGACCTCGCATCAAATCGTGAGTCATCGCAACCATGCTCCATGGTGTGTCGTATGCAGGGTAATTATCCCACGAAACGATATCCATCTCCTTAGCCCACTTGAAATAGTCAAGGCCCTTGAAGGTACCCATCAGGTTTGTTGTGACAAGCGCATCGGGAATGATAGATTTAACGGCATCGCGCTCCAGCTTATAGCAGTTCAGCATGCTGTCAGAGTAAAAACGTCTGTAGTCTGTTGATATTCCGGCAAAGCTTGTCATGCCGCCCCATGCCTCCTCGCTGAGCTCGTTAGGTACGACTATCTCATCCCAGTCGTAGAAGGTGTGTCCCCAGAACTCTGTGTTCCAGGCATCATTTACAGCATCAAGGGTCTTGTACTTATCCTTGAGCCATACACGAAACTGCTTCTGGCAGTTGTCACAGTAGCAGTATCCGCCGTACTCATTATTGATGTGCCATACAGAAATATTTTTATTGCCACTATAGCGTTTTGCAAGCTCTGTCGCAAGAGCCTTTGCGTACTTCTGATATACCAGGGAGTTCGGACAGAAATTGTGTCTGGCTCCAAATTTATGCTGGCGTCCCTCGTAGTCGGTGCTCATCGTCTCAGGATATTTTTTGACCATCCATGCAGGCAGTGCTGCTGTAGATGTTGCCATGACGATGTCGTAGTTTTCGTTTGAGAGCATATCAACTATCTCGTCAAGCTCTGTGAAATTATACTCATTCTCAGACGGCTGTATTTTAGCCCATGAAAAAACGTTGATTGTGGCACTGTTGATATGGGCATCCTTAAAGTATGCCATGTCCTGCTCCCAGACCTCCTTAGGCCACTGATTTGGATTGTAATCTCCTCCGAAAAGGATTCTTTTGAATTTTGACTGCATTTTTACCTCCGTTATGGTATTAACCCCAATATTATGATATTCTTAAACTATAAGTGTGTTTCCTTATGCACTAATCATATAATAGATTTACGGAAAATAGTATAACATCATAAACCAAATTATATAACATTCTGAAACTAAACCGTTTTTGAAAGGAGAAATCATGCCTATTTATTTTGGAAGCAATTTCGCAAGAGAACCGTTTCAATTCGACTCTGTCGGCAACGACTGGGAGCAGGAAAGCGTTACCCGCCCGGAGGGGTATCCGCTGTACCATTATTTACAGACAAAGGAGGGCGTGGGTGAGGTGACTGTATACAGTAGAAATCAGGCTGTTTCAGACAATGTTTTGTCAAACAGTCATACGATAGAGCTGCAAAAGGGGCAGGGGATTCTTATTGCGCCAAATGTGCCACACTCCTATCACAATAAAAACATGACTTCCGGCAATAGCCTGCCATGGAAAACAGAGTTTGCCACTTTTACAGGGACAATGGCGGCAGCCTTCAGGGAAATGTTTGATGAAAAGGAATACCGGCTGATTGATGAGAATAAGGGGATGGAGGTGTCGGAAGCGATTAACAGGGCAGTAGAAGATTTTAAGGAACGCTCCAGTGATACGCAGATGCTTTCCCTCGACTGTTATGGTATCATGCTTTTGCTCTCAGACCAGTCTAATCACACACACGATAGCGATGACCAAAGCTATGTGCGTTTTATAAAGCCTGTTATAGATGCTATAGAAGAACGCTACATGGACGATATCAGTGCCAAGGAGCTTGCCGATGGTGTATTTGTATCGCAGCAATATCTATCGCGTGTTTTTACGGAGTTTATGAACTGCTCGGTGTATGAGTACCTGACCAACTACCGCATCAATAAAGCCAAGGAATTACTGCTTATAAACAGAAGACGCAAGGTGCAGGACATTGCATCTGATGTGGGATACTCAGATGCCAGCCATTTTATCGTCATGTTCAAGAAACTTACAGGGATGACACCGGCGCAGTTTCGGAAGCTGCATGTATAACATCATCTGCAATTCGTATTCCATATTTATCAAGATCAACCCTGCCGTCTATGACCTCAATTCCATCTGCTCTTAGACGTTTAGCCTGTTCATCGGCTCCGCCGAAGGCAAATGCCCCTGACAGCTCACCTTTTGCATTTACCACTCTGTAGCATGGAATTTCATCCGGATTGGGATTCTTATGCAGGGCATTGCCGACAGCTCGGCACATTTTTTTATTGCCTGCAAGCTCAGCAACTTGTGCATATGTGGCAACACAGCCCTTGGGAATCCTTTTTACAGCCTCATATATGAGCCTGGTCGGATTATAGGTGACAAGGTCATAGCTGTCTGCAATCATGTTTTTTATAGCATCATCCGGTATGCTGCCATCGAGAATGATGGTATTCCAGTTGTCCTTGTTTTGGTGCCATCCGGGGATGACGGATGGGAAGGCATCCCTCCAGAAGTCGCGCCAGGCAGGAGATACCTTGACATTTAAGTTGATAAAACCATTGCGCTCGTAGGTCCACAGGAAAACCTTTTTGCTGTCCTTTACGCGGACTAGCTGCCAGTTTGGGTCGTGGAATGGGGCTTCCTGATATGTATTTGGAAATGATAAGCCGTAGTCTAATGCTTCTTGTCGTGTTTTCATAGATTTTGCCTGCTTTCTTTTTAGGTATACGATTACAGTATAACATAAAAAGAACAAATTTATTGACTTAATTCTTCATACAACCACTCTATCTCACCATCTTCCTTAGAATTTACAAACACCAGTGTATCATCCGATTTTATCATGAGAATAGGAGAGTATCCGTCGAATACATACAGGCTGCATTTTCCAAGGGTGCGTCCTTCATACCTGCCGATATCATAGCTGTCTGTAGAGGCTCCGTTTGTACGCAGGAAACTGTCATCCGGCAGCTCGTCCAGAAGCTTAAGCTCTGTGATGTCATTTACATCAATCTCGCTTGTATAGCCACCGGCAGAAATAGTAAGGTTATTGTTTGTCAGAGTGATTTTTTCCTGTATATTAATCAAAGGAAGCATGCAGACAAACACCAGGATGATACAGCCGGCTATTATTGCACAGGTGATTCCTGTGAAAATCCACGCACCTTTTTTAGCATAATTGAACGTGTAATTGCCGGACTGCATGCGGTTTTCAATGAGAATATGTTTGTCGGCGGGATTATAGTAGTAGCCGGTTTTCCAGTATTTATCATCGTCCACATCTATTGGTGAGGTGTTGGCAGACAGCAGTTCCTTCTTTCTGTTTAAGCCCATATAAATTAGAACAATAAATCCCAAAACGGCTATTAACTGAATGAAAATATACACATAATAGGATGATGCCGGAAGTATTCCGGTGATACCTGTGTATAATGCTACATAAATCCATGCGACAGCGTTTAGCCCGCTTAGGAGAAGCATTGCGATGCTTTTATATTTCTTCATAGTATTGTTGACAATAAGGTTGAGCTTTGAATCCATGCTGTATACGTGGCGCTCGCTTTTGTTTATAAAAGCATGAAATACCAGCGAAAGTGCGGATATTAAAACAGAGCACAAAAACAGCGAAATCATAAGGATATTGTAATGGGTGTCACCAAGCATAAAGTATGGTATATATGCTGCAAGCTCAGTAATTAAAAAGAGTGCGTGCCATTTATAGCTGACTGTCGTGGCACCGGCTTCTGCTGAAACGCGGGTGTCGATATAAACCTTTTTGCGTTGGGCTTCTATTATCCATCCGTTTTGTATTTTCAGATCATACATTTTCCGGTGGTTGCCCGAGAATGTGTGGTATGTATTTGCCTATTTGTTGGGCTTCTATTATCCATCCGTTTTGTATTTTCAGATCATACATTTTCCGGTGGGAGCTGTTTGGAATATGAATAATTCCAAAGATATATGCAAACATCCAGATAGTATATACCAGAACAAAAACGGCAATGTTAATAAAAACAATAAAGCATATCGCAATGGAGATAATCACATTGGCAATCTGAAAGTGTTTCATTTTGCGTTTTCCGATGGTGACGATTTCGGTTACTTCGGCATCTTCTTTGTGAGATGATGGAATATGTACATTGAGATACATGCCATTTTCATATTTATAGGCGTGTGTGTACGCAAATTGCATACATAGTATGATAAAAAGGTTTGTAACTATAAAGATAATAAACATCATAATTTCCATAGTCTGCCTCCTCTGCTAAGCGGTACATGGTTTCATTTGTGAATACATTTTGTCACACATTGATAAAAATTCCTCACGGCTCATTCCGGTGAGACAGGCCTCAGCACTTAAAAGCTCAAGCTCTGATTCCAGCTTTTCAGTGAAATCGGTATCATCTGCGATGGATTCTGACACAAAAGCGCCGAGCCGTCTGTCTGTACGGATAAATCCCTCATTTTTCAAAATCTGATAGGCTTTATTGACCGTCATTGTGTTTACACCGGCATCGCTTGCCAGCTGGCGCACGGTCGGAAGCTTTTCGCCGGTCTTTAGCTCACCTTTGCCTATTCCCTTTACAATCTGGTTTCTAAGCTGTACGTATATCGGGGTGCTGCTTGACATGTCGAGTTCTATTATCATGTGAACCTCCTTAATCTTACTGTTTATAGGTCATAGCCTGTTTGAAATGCATCAATATTTATAAGCAGGCTGTAATATGACAAAACTTGTAAGTGATATAATTGTATTATTTGTATTATATATAGTAATACAGACAGCCCTTTATGTCAACTGATGTTTTAACATCAATTATATTGACATTTTGAGTATTACAATTATGATTAAAGAGTTATAAGGTATCACAACGTAAAAGAATACATATGAGGTTAAAAAATGAGCAGATTAATAGAGCAGATAAAACAAAAGGATGCCTGTGCCTTCACACATGGCGGCAAATTTCACGCAGATGATGTGTTCTCATCAGCCCTGCTTTTGTATATAAACCCTGAGATTAGCATAACAAGGGGCAACAGTGTGCCTGATGATTTTACAGGAATAGTTTTTGATATAGGACGTGGTGAGTTTGACCATCATCAAAAGGACAGCAGAATCAGGGAAAACGGTGTGCCGTATGCGGCATTTGGCCTGCTGTGGGAGGCTGTTGGAGCGGATATTCTAGGTGAGGAGCTTGCGGTGAAATTTGATGAGTCATTTGTTCAGCCTCTCGACAACAATGACAATACAGGAGAGAAAAATGAGCTTGCCACACTTATAGGCAATTTCAACCCGTCATGGGATTATGAGGGCGGCAGTGATGAGGCTTTCTTTCAGGCGGTAAGCGTGGCAGGCATGATACTGGAAAACAAATTTGAGAGATACCGTGGCAATGAGAGAGCTGATAAGAGAGTGGAGGAGGTGCTTGCAAAGCACGATCCGGCAAGCAGGATACTTGTGCTTCCTGAGTTTATCCCGTGTCAGAAGGCGCTGAGTGAGACGGATATCGCGTTTGTTATTTTTCCGTCAAACAGAGGCGGCTTTTGTATACAGCCGCAGAAAAGAGAATACTCGATGAATTACAAGTGTTCTTTTCCGGCAGAGTGGCTTGGGCTTGAAGGTGAGGAGCTTGTAAATGCTACAGGAATTCCCGGTGCGATATTTTGTCACAAGGGCGGCTTTATCATGACTGTTAAGGAGCAGGACGAAGCGGTAAAGGCATGCGAAAAGGCGCTTTCTCTTCATAAAGACAGCTCTGTGATAGTATGGTATGGCGGTAAGTGGGATGTTGCAGCGAAGGCATGTGACAGTCAGACAGACAAGCTGCTTATAAATGTTGCAAAAGCACGAGGCATAAAGGGTGTGCATATCTGCCATGTTGATGCAATGCCTGTTGCGCAGCTTGAATTAACAGAGCTTGACAGTGAGACAGCATATGCAGAGGTCCTGATGGAGAAGCCACAGTGGAAGGCATATGTAAAGGAGCAGGTGAAGCAGATTGTAAAATACAGACCGGAGGCAGTGTATGTGGAAGGGAACGCATTTGAGACATATCCGGTTATACGTGCACTCAGAAAAAAGCACATTCCTGTGCTTACGATGATTGAATATAAAGAGAAAAAAATAATGGTAAGAATACCATGATTTATGTGCAATTTCTGAAAAATTTGGTATAATATTATAATTAAAGGGTCAAAAGGTATCATCGATGCATACCTTAGTGACCTGCACTACACCGAGGAAGCAGCAATTTACAACTAAGAACAATACGAGGAAGCAGCAGGTATGAAGACAATCATAAAATACGAGCTTGTTATAAATGAGGCACTCAGATCTGCACTCAACTATGATACACCGGATGAGCAGATTAATGAGTTTATCAGATTTTTCGGAAAACATATCGGT
>OBCQ01000529.1_pt1 | contig 10302 bp, 8 predicted proteins | sample 1517991 | NCBI WGS metagenome assembly OBCQ01 (sample SAMN03418263, study PRJEB22391) | human gut metagenome | biome: human-gut; feature: organic feature; material: feces | host: Homo sapiens | place: Tanzania | collected 2013-01
GCTACAGCTATCAAATATGCGGTTGTACTTGCCTTAAGCTTTGCATTCAACATCGCTCAGACCTGGATACTGCAGAAAACAGGCCAGAATATCATTCTTCAGATGAGAAAAGACCTCTACAGACACATACAGTCGCTTGGCAGCAGGTATTTTGATATCACGCCGGTTGGAAAGCTTGTAACCCGTGTGACCAATGATGTTGAGGCGCTCAACGAGATGTATTCGGGCATTCTCGTACAGCTTTTTAGAAATATTGTAAAAATAGTGGGACTTGCAGGCGTTATGCTCGTGCTTGATGTGAGGCTTGCTGTGATATCATTTGTGCTGATGCCGCTAGTAATTGGTCTTACAGTGCTGTGCCAAAAAATTGCCAGAAATATTTACAGGCTATACCGTACGCGCCTGACGGACATCAATACATTTTTGTCCGAGCATCTTTCGGGAATGAAAATTATACAGATATTTGGCAGACAGGAGCGCAAGTTCGAGGAATTTCATGATAAAAATACAAAGCTCTACAAGGCTTTTTACAGGGAGATGCTTATGTATGCGGTGTTCCGTCCGCTTATCTATATTCTGAGCATTTTGTCACTGATGATAGTGCTGTGGTTCGGAAGCAGAAATGTGTTTGATGAGATTATTTCGGTCGGCACTCTGTATATTTTCTCAAATTACATCAGATCATTTTTCGACCCGATACAGGAGCTTGCAGAGCAGTTTTCGACACTGCAGTCATCAATTGCATCAGCCGAGAAGATATTTACGGTTATGGATGAGGATGAATTTATTCCTGAGGTCGAAAATCCAAAGCAGCCGGATAAAATCACCGGAAAAATTGAATTTGACCATGTCTGGTTTGCCTATGACGGCGAAAACTATGTGCTTAAGGATGTCTCATTTGTCATTAATCCGGGCGAGAAGGTGGCCTTTGTCGGCGCAACCGGAGCAGGAAAATCATCCATTTTAAATCTTATAGGCAGGTATTATGATATACAAAAGGGACATATCTACATTGATGGCATCGATATCAGACAGCTTAGCAAAAAGCAGCTTCGCAGTGCAATCGGTCAGATGCAGCAGGATGTGTTTATATTCGAGGGGGATGTGGCGTACAATATTCGATTAAATGACAATGACATTACGGATGAGCAGGTCAAAGAAGCAGCAGAATATGTAAACGCCTCACACTTTATCGAAAAGCTTCCGCAGGGCTATCACGAGCCGGTCACGGAGCGTGGTGCGACCTTCTCGGCAGGAGAGCGTCAGCTATTGTCCTTTGCAAGGACACTCGCTCACAATCCGAGCATACTGGTCATGGACGAGGCAACCGCCAACATAGATACAGAGACAGAAATTCTCATACAGGAGGCGCTCGAAAAGCTCATGGATGGCAGGACAACAATCATGGTTGCGCACCGTCTCTCCACTATCCAGCATGCTGACTGCATCATGGTCATGCACAAGGGACGCATATGTGAGAGCGGTACGCACAGGGAGCTTCTGGAGCAGGATGGCATATACAGGAAGCTGTATGAGCTGCAGATATCATAGGGAAGGTTGGCATGGAAAATAAAATAAACAATAACTGTCAGATTTTCATAGAAAAAACGGACTCTATAGCAGGCCGGCAGAAGGAGATAATTCCACATGTGTCTGCCTATTATGTGGATAAATACACAACTATTTCAGAAAAAGGTGTAAAAACAGGCAGCAACAGGCTGTGTGGCACAGCAAATCAGGAGCTTTTGGCGGGATACATGCTCTACAAATATCTGGGGATATCATCGGATGAACAGCTTGTCAGAAATGAGCATGGTAAGCCGGAAATAGTAGCAGGATATAAGAATGAGAGCGCAGCTTTTTTTAATTTGGCACACAGTGGCCCATATGTGGTGCTTGCAATATCAGACAGACCTGTTGGCGTGGACATAGAGCATACAAAGCGCATGAGCTACAAAGTGGCAAAGCGTATAATGCGAAAGGAGCAGCTTGACAGACTCGATGGCTTTGAGAATGAATCTGATGCATTTCAGATTGAGCTTACAAAATACTGGACACAGTATGAGGCGATAATGAAGCTTGTCGGTACAGGCTTTTCGGGGGAGCTGGATGATAAGACGATGGAGGCTTATGAAAAAAGGGTAGTGTTTCGTGAGCTTGAGGATTATGTAATTGCGGTGGTGACAGAGTAGGAAATTGAAAAATTTCCTGGTTTTTGTAAGCATATAAGCATGGATTGCGTCTATATAAGTGAATGAAGCTATTTATGAAATCATAAGGCTGTGGTTATATATTTAAGGGGGATTTGCCATGAAGAAAATTCAATTATTTTTAAAGTACTTAGTTTTAATGTTGTTTTTAACAGTATGGATTATTATAATGTTTTTCACCGATTATATGAATTCACAGTCGGTTAAGCTATATTGCATGTTTGTAGTGGGGTGTGGATGTGCATACTCAATCTGGGAGAAAAACTATGTACCGGATGCAAAATCATATATTGCAGAAAAAGCATTAGCATTAATACTTATAGTAGCTGCTTTCATCAGATTATTATGTTTTTAATAAAAAAAGTCAAAATACGTAACAGGCTTTTCTGTTGCGTATTTTATTGTTGTTTTTTTATCCATATATGTTAGAATATAGTCAAAGCAGTTTTTCTATAGCAACCTGTGCGGTCGTTGGCACATTAATTACAGATATGACTATATGCTCTGTAAATATGTGAGGCATAATAAGATGTCGTCCGGCGATAAGGGCGTGCAGGGTCTTCAATACCTTAATTATTTTTCATATTCCCTGAAATTCTTGCTTTTAAATATTTCATTATTTTATTTAAAGCAGGATAAGAGGGCTTTTACCACACAGATATTTCCTGCTTTAGTGTTTTCAAATGAAGGAGGATTTTATATGAGTGGTAACAGAGAGTACAAAAGTGATGTTTTCAGTATGCTGATGCAGGATAAGGAAAGAGCCTTACAGCTGTATAACGCAATGAATGGGTCTAGCTATGACAATCCGGAGGATGTTGAGATGGTGATTCACGATGGTGGCATTTCACTTTCGGTCAGAAATGATGCATCGTTTATCGTGGATGCGAGATTGAGCATATATGAGCATCAGTCCACAGTTTGTCCGAATATGCCGGTGAGAAGTCTTATTTATTTCAGCGTGATATTGTCAGATATGCTCAGCGACAAGAAAAAAGGAACAAAAAGTGGCAAGAACATCTATGGCAGAAGACTGGTAAAGATACCGACACCACATTTTGTGGTATTTTACAATGGCGAGGAGGAACAGCCGGAGGTTCAGGAGCTTAAGCTGTCCGATGCGTTTGAGAAGCCGACCGACGAGCCGAATCTTGAGCTTAAATGTAAGGTGTACAATATAAACGACGGAAAGAACAAGGCGATTATGAAGTCCTGTGGCTGGCTGAATGATTATATGACATTTGTAAATAAGGTCAGAGAGTATCATGCAGACGGGGCATTTGATGATCTTGCTATAGATATTGAGAAGGCTATAGACTATTGTATTGACAATGATATTCTGAAGGAGTTTCTAAAGACTTACAGAAGTGAGGTGACGAAGAGTATGCAGTTAAATTATGAATTTGACAGGCAGCTTGAGCTTGAAAGAGCTGATGCTATCGAGGAAGGCTTAGAACAAGGAATAAAGCAAGGCTTAGAACAGGGATTAGAACAAGGATTAGAACAAGGAATAGAATTGATTAACCAGCTAAATCAGATTTTATTGTCTGAAGGCAAATATGATGAATTGCAGAAAGCTTCAAAGGATAAGGAGTATCAAAAAAAGCTTCTTGCAGAGTATGGACTTCTCAATGAGAAGCAAGGTGAATAAATGAGACAAAAAGAACTTGAAAAATGGTTAAAGATAGTAATAATAGCGGTAGCACTTTGCGGATTAGTGGTCTGTGCGGTTGCCATACCATGGATAGGGCATGTGCTTATTGCGCCTGATCCGCAGATTTCTGATATGTATATACCATGGCTTGTTATGTTTATCGTCAGTGCAATTCCGTGTTATGTTATATTGTATCTGGGCTGGAGAGTAGCCATAAATATCGGAAAAGACAGGTCGTTTTCCTTGGAGAATGCAAGACATATAAAGCTGGCATCGAAAATAATTCTGTTTGATGCATTGTATTTTTTTGTTGTGAATGTCTGCATGTGGAGGATATATGTGAATCATCCGGGGGTGATACTGGCTCTTGTGTTCATAGTGTTTGCCTGTATTGTGGCATCGGTCGTGGCGGCGGTTTTGTCACATCTTGTGGTAAAGGCCGCAGATCTGCAGGAGCAGAGTGATTTGACAATATAGCGTGTGCGCTACAGTTTTATTTGAGCGGGAGAGATACATGGAAGGCGAGATTATTTTTAACATAGACGTAATGCTTGCAAAGAGAAAGATGAGCGTTACGGAGCTGTCGCAGCGTGTGGGAATCACCATGGCAAATATATCAATTTTAAAAAACGGCAAGGCAAAGGCAATCAAGGTATCCACGCTTGCAAAGCTATGTGAAGCACTTGACTGTCAGCCGGGAGATTTGCTGGAATATAGAAATTGCTCTTGCGATAAAGGAGAAAATATAGTATCATAAATGATTGGTGTGCGCCACATTGGGCGTACAAACAGCAACGTATTATGGGAGGCAATTAATAGATGAATAATTATGATGTGATAATCATTGGAGCAGGACCGGGAGGTATCTTCGGAGCATATGAGCTTATTGAGAAGAATCCTGACTGCAAAATAGCGGTTTTTGAGGCAGGACATGAGCTTGCTAAGAGAAAATGTCCTATCGACGGAAAGAAAATAAAGAGCTGTATTTCCTGCAAGAGCTGTTCTATTATGAGTGGTTTTGGCGGAGCAGGTGCTTTTTCAGACGGAAAATATAATATCACAAATGATTTTGGCGGTACCTTGTACGAGCATATCGGCAAGCAGCCGGCCATTGATCTGATGGAATATGTTGACGAGATTAATATGAAGTACGGCGGTGAGGGCACAAAGCTTTATTCTACAGCCGGCACAAAGCTCAAAAAGGTCTGCATGCAGAACAAGCTCAAGCTTTTGGATGCATCGGTCAGACATCTCGGAACTGACATAAACTATGTTGTTCTGGAAAATATGTATGCACATCTGAAGGATAAGGTGGATTTTTATTTCGATACACCTGTTGAGTCGGTAGAGGTGCTGTATGATGAGAATACAGCAGGTGCTGATGCTTGCAGTTTACAAGAGGCTCACACAGACAATGTATCCGGATATGCAGTAAAAACAGCGGATAGCACATATGAGAGCAGATACTGTATCATCTCAGTTGGAAGAAGCGGAAGCAAGTGGATGGAGAAGGTCTGCAATGACCTTGATATCCCAACCAAGTCAAACCGTGTGGATATCGGTGTGCGTGTTGAGCTTCCGGCTCTGATTTTCTCACATCTGACAGATGAGCTGTATGAGAGCAAGATTGTATACAGAACACAGCTTTTTGAGGATAATGTGCGTACCTTCTGCATGAATCCGCATGGTATCGTGGTAAATGAAAATACAAACGGCATCGTAACAGTAAACGGACATAGCTACGAGGGAGCAGACAAGCAGACTGAAAACACGAACTTTGCTCTTCTTGTTGCGAAGCATTTTTCAGAGCCATTCAAGGATAGCAACGGATATGGTGAGAGCATCGCGCGCCTTTCAAATATGCTTGGTGGTGGGGTAATTGTACAGCGCTTTGGTGATCTTGTGAGAGGGCGTCGAAGCAATGAGAAGCGTATTGAGGAAGGACTCGTTACTCCTACACTTTCAGCTACACCGGGAGACTTAAGCCTGGTACTTCCAAAGAGAATCCTGGACGGAATCATTGAGATGATTTACGCGCTCGACAAGATAGCACCGGGAACTGCAAATGACGATACTCTGCTTTACGGTGTAGAGGTCAAGTTCTACAACATGGAGGTAGAGCTTAACGATAAGCTTGAGAGCAAATATAAGGGACTTTACATCATCGGAGACGGCAGCGGTGTGACACATTCACTCTCACATGCATCGGCAAGCGGTGTGTATGTTGCGCGTGAGATTGAGGCAGAGGCTGTAATCACTCAATAATTAACACTATGGCGCATAGCTTGACAGCGTGGTGTCAAGCTTGCGAGTGAACAGTAACTAAAGATGTGCTATATATAAGCAATGCTTGAGAATGTATAGATTTAAAATGATATGTGAGAACATAATATTTCTATAATTGGGAAATATTATCATTATGAACTATTGAAATGCTACATTAGTTAGATTAAACATAACTAATGTAGCATTTTTCTTTATTTATAAATATATGCATATGCGGCAGGCTTTCACATATGTATTTTTATGATTAAAGGGTCAAAAGGTATCATCGATGCATGCTTGGATGCAATCCTACAATCATGACATAGAGAAACTGTATTGTAGGATAAAATTGAATCAGAAAAAACATAAGGAGGTTCATAATGAATTATTTAGAAATCGAAAAGGTAGTGGGCAGAGAAATACTTGATTCCAGAGGAAATCCTACAGTTGAGGCAGAGGTTTATCTGGTTGACGGAACTGTTGCAAGAGGCACAGCACCATCAGGAGCTTCTACAGGAGAGTTCGAGGCACTTGAGCTTCGTGACGGAGACAAGAGCAGATATCTGGGCAAGGGTGTTACCGGGGCAGTAGAAAATATAAATACTGTAATCAACGACACATTGACAGGTATGGACGCAAGTGATATCTATGCAATAGATGCGGCTATGATAGAGGCAGATGGCACAAAGGACAAGTCTAAGCTTGGAGCTAATGCCATTCTTGCTGTATCAATTGCGTGTGCTAGGGCGGCAGCTGTATCACTTGATATTCCTCTCTATAGATTTTTAGGTGGTATCTCGGGAAACAGACTTCCTGTACCTATGATGAACATTGTAAACGGTGGCTGTCATGCACTCTCATCAGGACTTGACGTGCAGGAGTTTATGATTATGCCGGTAGGTGCGCCTTCCTTCAAGGAGTGTCTCAGATGGTGTGCGGAGGTATTTCATGCACTTGCAGCCATATTAAAGGAGCGCGGTCTTGCCACGTCAGTCGGTGACGAGGGTGGATTTGCACCGGCACTCAAATCTGACGAGGAGGCTATCGAGACAATTCTTGAAGCTGTAAAGAAGGCAGGCTATGAGCCGGGCAAGGATTTCAAGATTGCCATGGATGCCGCATCATCAGAGTGGAAGAGTGAAAAGGGCAAGGGCTTTTACAAGCTGCCAAAGGCCGGCACAGAGTACACCTCAGAGGAGCTTATAGAGCACTGGGCAAAGCTTTGTGACAAATATCCTATTATATCAATCGAGGATGGTCTTGATGAGGAGGACTGGGAAGGCTGGCAGAAGCTTACTGCGCGTCTGGGCGATAGGGTACAGCTTGTGGGAGATGACCTGTTCGTAACAAACACTGAGAGACTTGCAAAGGGAATAAGCCTTGGAGCAGGAAATGCAATCCTGATTAAATTAAACCAGATCGGTTCAGTATCAGAGACGCTTGAGGCTATCAAGATGGCACACAAGGCAGGCTATACAGCAATCAGCTCACACCGCTCAGGTGAGACTGCCGACACAACAATTGCAGACCTTGCGGTGGCACTCAACACATGCCAGATAAAGACAGGTGCACCTTCGCGCTCAGAGCGTGTTGCAAAGTATAACCAGCTTTTAAGAATTGAAGAGGAACTGGGAAAGAGCGCAGTTTATCCGGGAATTAAAGCGTTTAATGTGCAGCAGTAGTTTAAAATAAAACTCTATGACTGTATTAAGTCAATATCCATTGGAGTGTCTTTAGGAGAAAATAAGATAAGTATAGTCGCAGATATCATAATATGGTATCTGCGATTTTTGGTTTTATCAGTAATCCTTAACATTTTCAAACAACTTTTTTTTACGCGTTTCAGGTTACTATTTCCTCATTTTTAATGTGATATTTACCTGCCATTTATAATGATTACAACTAATTTATCGAGATACGATAAAAAGTTATTGCAAAACTGAAAACTGTGTAGTACAATTAGCTTGCCGGTAAGTAAAAAATATGAGAAAATAATTACATGATTAAAGGGTCAAAAGATATCATCGGTACATGCATGCAATTCGATGTATTACCGAGAGTAAGGAGGTAGCTATGGACAATAATAATAATATCGGGGGCATGAATCCCCAACAGTTTTCACAGAACACGCCACAGACTTCACAGCCACATATGGGAATGTCAGGTATCGAACTGCAGAAGATGCAGCAGGAGGCGGAGCAAAGACGGCGTGAACAAAGCAGGAGAAACGCGGATTTCTTTGGCAGGCTATGTATACCTACGATAATATATGCGCTGCTGTACACCATTTTCCTGTACGAGAATACAGGTGGAATACTTGTTACGTTGTTTGCAATCGTCACAGGAGTATACAGCCTGTATTGTATGAAGATACTTCATATAGAGGCAAAGCCACTCACTATATGGTACAGTGTGATGATGATACTCACAGGCCTATCATCAGGCTTGACCGGTAATAAAATTATACAAGGATTTAATTTTTGCTGGATTCTTGTGTTTCTTGTTTTTATGCTGCTTCACAATTTCTGTAATGACAGACAGTGGGGGCTCATAAAGTATATCGCTGCGGCATTTCAGGCAGTGTTTGGAGCGATTGGGTGTATAGCTGAGCCGTTTATGGATATTGCCGACTATATGAGAAACGAGCGCATGGATAGTGACAATATGGGCAGTGAAAGTGTGGTTGGTGACAGTGCGAATGCGACTGCCGGAGAGCGGCATGTGAAAAAACACAGAATGCTTTATGTGTTTATCGGAATAGCAATTGCATTTCCTCTGGTTGTGCTGATAGTGGTGCTGCTGTGCTCTGCGGATGCGGTTTTTGCCTCAGTAATAAAGAAAATATTTGCTGATATCAATTTCTTTACAGTGAGCAAGGTTGTATTTCTTTTTGTATTTGCGCTTTTCTCATCGTACTGTGGTATAAAGTATCTGAGCAAGAAGCGTATATCGGATGCACCGGTTGAGACTCCGGCATTTCCGGCTGCAATTGGTATCACTGTAGCTGCAACTATATCAGTGGTATATGTATTTTTCTGTTTTATACAGATTGTGTATCTGTTCGGAGGGCTCATGCAGCTTCCAAGCGGCTATACCTACGCCAGGTACGCGAGAGAAGGCTTTTTCCAGCTGCTTTTCGTGTGTATACTTAATGTGATTATCGTATTGCTCGGAAGTGGATTGTTCAGAAAAAATAAAATATTAAATGCATTTCTAATTTTAATAACTTTATGCACATATATCATGATTGCATCAAGTGCATACCGTATGGGACTGTATGTGTCAGAGTACGGGCTGACAGCCACCAGGCTTTGTGTGTTCTGGGCACTTGGAGTGATAGCTCTGTTTATGCTCGGAGTGATTTTATCTATATGTAAGCCTGCTTTTTCGCTATTTCGGTACGGAATAATAGTAATCGGGGTATGTTATCTTGTGCTTGCATTTGCAAGGCCTGATTATCTGGTTGCAAGGTACAATACAGTATGTATGGAGGATACAGACTACAAATATCTGATGTCACTTTCCACGGATGCATCCCCGGCGCTTGCGGCAGATGCAGACTTTATGGAAAATAAGGGTATGGTCACCATGTATGCAAGACAGCTGGCAGGTGAGACGAATGACAGCTTAAGACAGTTCAATGTGTCTCATATAAAGGCTGCACATTTATTCAGAGATAGCATAGATGAGGTAAAGAGCTCACAGCTTATCCTTTTATATGTATATTCGCCTTACGATTCGGGCAGCTATAACAACAATGATACCGGTCTTGATGGCGTGGACAGCATACAGATGGGCTATCATGTGTTAAAGGATACAGAAGATGATGACACAGCCTACTATGATTACAACAGTTATAGCATGGATGATACAAGAGTGGCGGCACCAGTATTTTTCAAATGGGTGGATGCAGTCGAGGTGAAGAAGATTTCCGACAGTGAGCGTATCTTCCTTGCAAAGATTCCTAGAAAGGCGTTAAAAGGCAAAGAGGGAGTGAATATTGAATACAGATTTAATAAAAATGGAGATGTTATATATTCATCTCAGTACAATGTGATTCTTGACAAGAAAAAAGGACTCAACGAGGTGGAGCTGTCATACTATGCCGGAACAGATGGCGTGGATGTGCCTGAGTACAATATTTATGGAAAGTAATAGTTTAAATTGTATATA
>OBCQ01000542.1_pt1 | contig 10152 bp, 4 predicted proteins | sample 1517991 | NCBI WGS metagenome assembly OBCQ01 (sample SAMN03418263, study PRJEB22391) | human gut metagenome | biome: human-gut; feature: organic feature; material: feces | host: Homo sapiens | place: Tanzania | collected 2013-01
GAGGTATATCACTAAAAATGGAAAAAATAATCTCCTATAATCGTGTTTTTCTCACGACGGCTTTGTTTCGCTACCACCCTGTTTCGGTAGAGGTGGTATAAGTGAATTTGATTTGTGTTTGTTTATTTGACGATTACATTGTAATCGTCTTTTTAGTTATATTCGCCTTGTGCAAGTACATATAAAATCAAATTTACGGACAACCGCATATTCAGCCTCCCTTGTGTAAAGGGAGGTGGGTTGCCGCAAGGCAACTCGGAGGGATTGTAAGGTTGATTTTATGTGATTTTATAAAAATCCCTCAGTCATTTTTTTGTTCCAAAAAAACGACAGCTCCCTTTACAAGGGAGCTTTTAACGGACAGCCGCAAGCCCTGTCCCTACGGGATGATATCGAATTCAATTTTGATAGCAGTCGATAATTGTTACGTAGAATAAAGCCTTCCTCTGACGAGGAAGGTGGCACGCCGCAGGCGTGACGGAAGGAGAGAAAGCAATAAATATCAAACTTTCGTTATCTCTCCCTCAGTCATTTTTCAAAAGAAAAATGACAGCTCCCTCGACGAGGGAGCGGATTGTTTAATATAAATTTTAATTTAATATCCTACCGTATGGACAATATTCAATTTACAGATAACTCGCAATTCCTCAACGTCGTAACCGTAACATATTCATCGCCTGATATTTCGACCGAATATTTACCGCCGTATTTTTTGGCAATATCCTTGATTATCTTTGTACCGAAGCCGTGCTTTGACTCGTCACGCTTCGGTCTTTTTGCTGTGCTGTTAAACCTGTTTTTTGTTTTGACAACCACATTGTCTCGGTCAATGGCAATCGAGACAAACGTCTTTTTTTCGCTCGTGAGCTGTGCGGCGTTTATTGAGTTGTCAATCAGGTTGTTGAGAAGCCTGCAGGTGTCGTAATCGTCAATGTTGAGCTTGCTGCTTTCCGTTATATCGAACGAAAGCTCTGTATCTGCCTGCTTTGCGGCGTTCCTTTTAAGCTGAATGATAATATTTATAAGCTCGTTGTGACAGAATTTTTCATTGCTTCCGAAAACGTCGCTTCCCGCATTTGTGAGAATAGACAGAGCCTTTTCATAATTGCCCAATTCAATAAATCCTGCCGCCGTGGAGATAATCCCCGTAAAATCGTGGCGGATTTTACTGATTGCGGTCTTTTCTGATTTGAGCTGTTGTATGCGGTTATAGTCAATTTGGTTTTGCATTAAGGCTTTTTCGTATTTTAGATTTTCCTCCTGCACCTTTTCGATGTAATCAATCGCAAAGATGATAAGAATATCAATCGCAAAGCAGAGTATAAACGAAATAAAGCCGAACACGCCCATATCGAGCGCAACAGCATCAAACTCGGTGCGGTTTATGTTGTAAATCTTGAACGCCATAAACAAAACAAACACGTTTATTATGTGAGTTACAGGGAAAAGGTATATTAAAAACAGCTTGCTTTCGGTTGACCTTGTCTTTTTGCGGTTGGTAAGATATTTCAGCAGCGCAGCGAACACAAACGAAAATGAGAACATAAATATCGATTGTGTGAATACGTCCGTAACCGTAACGGTGCTGTATGAAACCGAGCCGAGATCGAAGCCGTAAAACAGACCCTCAAGCATGGTAAAGAGCATAACCGACACGAAATATGCCGCAAAGCTTATGAAAACCGAAAACGTTTTCCTGCTTGTTTTGCCCCCGTACATAAAAAACGCAAGCAAAAACACCGTTACATAATAGCCGATAACCGCAATGTATTCCATAATGTTTACGCTATAGTCTATCAGCTCAAGCGACAGATAGGAATACAGCATTGTAATTCCCACAAAGCCGAAAAATGTCAAAGCAAGGCTCTTTTTAGGCTTGAGCATTGCGTTTATTACGTTGAAGGTCAGCAAACTTCTTGCAAGGTGCAGAATGAACGTCCACGGAAAAAATTGAGTTAAGTCAACCTGTGTCATAATGTGATTGTGTGATTTTTCACACCGTCTCCTTATAAATTAGTAATATAATCGTTGTACGTTTTTACCGTGTCCTTATATTTCCTTGACGGAATCGGGATTTTCACGCTGTGATGAAGCATAAATTCATACGGCTCGCAGCCCGTGACGGCATTCATATTGATTATAAAAGATTTATGGCATTTCATAAAATACAACGGCAGGAGCTTTTCAAAATCCTTCAGCTTCATATAGAGCGTGAGAGGCGGCTGCTCGTTGAAATAAATGGAAATGTTATTGTTGAGCGACTCTATGTATTCAATGTCCTGTAAGTTCAGCGTCACGCTTTTTGCGCCGATTTTTACGATAAGCAAATCCGCCTTTTTCTGCGTTATGTTGCCTATACACTTTTTGAGAGCGTTTTTGAGCTGCTCGTCGGTTATCTTTGATTTAATGAGAAAATATGAGCATTTAGTCTCAAAAATATTGTACGCCTCGATAGGATAAAACGTCATAAAAATCAGCTGAAAATTGTTGCCGTTTAAGTTACTAAGCGACCAGTCAACAGAGTTTACGCCGTTTACCATTATGTCAAGGAACAAAATATCCGCCTTGTCGTTTTCAAGAAATTCGGATAATTCGTCAAGGCTGCTCTTGTAGATTATTTCATAACTGAAATTGAACATATCGCTCAGGCAAAGCTTGATTTTTTCACTCAAAAGCTCGCCGTAATTGCGGTCGTCGTCACATATTACTATGTTCATTTACCCACCTCCGAAGCCTGCCTTTTCCCTCGGGCAAGCTTTTTTTAATTAAATCGCTTCAAATTCTCTCAATTCGGAGCCGCAATGCTGATGAAAGTCAGCAAATCCGATGTATATGATTAAATTTGAAGTGTATATGTACATTGAAGCCATTTTATCATCATAAAATCATAAAAACAATATCCTGACAGTGAACACTTTGCCAAAAAATCAAAATTTTTGCTTTATACCACGAAAACTTTGCTTTTCACAACGAACGTATTGCAATGCTCCGAATTTGTCGGTATTATTTATCTATAATAAGATAAATGGGGAAAGAAAATGACGACGGAGAGCTTAATTGCTTGCTTTAACGACACTATCGAGCGTTCACAAACAGGAGAATTAAAGGAATTTACCGAAAGAGCAATAAGCTCAAACTGTCTTTATAAGGAGAACTTCTCATCCCCCGATTGCGGAAGGCAAAATTATGCGGACAGCACTGCCGAGAAAATATTTGTCGTGTCTGATTCTACCTTTGCGGCGGCACGAAAAAACATTCGATACGGCAAAACGGCGGTGCTGAATTTTGCCAATCCGCAATATCCCGGCGGAGGAGCTTCTAAGGGGGCCGTGGCTCAGGAAGAGTGCTTGTGCAGATGCAGTAATTTGTATTTGTGTCTAAGCGCCCCCAATATTTTTGAGGATTACTATTTTTATCATAAAAAATTTACCAATCACCTGTTCTCAGACAGGCTTATTTACACAAAAGACGTTGTTGTGTTCAAGGACGAGTCCGAGGTACCTGCTCTTTTATCGAGAGACGAATGGTTCTTTGTAGATGTCATTACCTGTGCAGCACCGTATATTGCGAAAATCAATATTGATAACGCATCGCTCAAAAGCTTGTTTAAGAGCAGAATTAAAAATATTTTCGAAGCGGCAATCGACAATGGGGTTGAGGTAATTATCCTCGGCGCATTCGGCTGCGGAGCGTTCAAAAATCCGCCCGAGGTTGTCGCCGAAGCCTTTCACGAGGTTATCGTCGAAAACGGATATGCCGACAATTTCAAGAAAATAGTGTTTGCGATTAAGTGCAATCCCAATAACACCAAAAACTTTGATGTTTTCCAAGAGGAATTTACAAGGAATGAAGAGAGAACGGCTTGCGTTGAGCTGCCGTGGCTTGACGATTTGCGTGAAAGAGTTGAAAACAACCCTGAAGAATTTGAGAATTATCTTGATTGGAAAAAAAGTAACAAATATTACAAAAAGCATTTTTCAATCTTGGGCGATTCAATAAGCACGCTTGCCGGCTACAATCCTAAAGGCTATAAGGTTTTCTATGAAAATGATATTTGTGAAAAATCGGGTGTAAAAGAAATAAGACACACTTGGTGGGGCAAGGTTATTGATTTCTTTGGCGGAGAATTGCTTGTAAACAATTCGTGGTCGGGCAGCCGTATAACCAAGCTTTCTTACGACGGAAATGCGTTCCCGTCAGGATGCGCTCCCGAGAGAACGTGCGGTTTGCATATTGGCAATACTATGCCCGATGTCATCATTGTAAATATGGGCGTAAACGATTGGGCAAACGCCGTGAAGCTTTATGAAACGCATACCGACGGAGCAAACGGCTTACCGGATTTGTTAAGCTTTGATTCGGCATATAAAACCGTTTTGTCGGAATTAAAGCAGAACTATCCGCAGGCAGAGGTTTGGTGCTGTACGCTTTGCAAATCATTTATGTCGTCAAATACCAATTTTGTTTTCCCTTGCTCATATGCAGGAATTCATATCGATAAGTACAACGAAATCATAAGAACAGCAGCTCAAAACGAAGGCTGCAAAATCATTGATATAGCTTCGAAAGAAATTGAATATGACGCTTTTGACGGCACTCATCCCAATTGTTACGGAATGGAAAGTCTGGCAAAGGGAATGATAGTCGAAGTTGTAAGAGAGGAAACGGATGAAGCCAAGCAGGATCTCGATTCCATTTGCTCTGATGAATTTGTCGATCAAATTTCCGATCTTGAGCGAATGTACAAATACTATAAAAGCTCTACGGATGACGAACGAAAAACTGCGCTTTTAAGCAGGATTGCGGATTTGCTTGCGGTTATTCCGATGTATTTTCCGATAGAGGTTGATGTTGACTCGTTTCTAAACGGCATTGACCCGTCGCAATTAAAGCCGGGAGATGTAATTACGCCCTCCGAAGCTCCGAAATATCATATTAAAAAGCTCGATCCGATAGTGCAGGACGGTGTAATCAAAAAGATTGTCCCTATGTTTACCACAAAAGAGCATTTGAACAACTTTTATTCGGACGGAACCTCGTGTATCAGAATATACCCGTGCGATTATCTTCAGGGCGTTGTGCTTTCAAGCGATTACTTTTTCATAAATCCCGGGGATGACGGCTTTGCGTTTACCACAATGTTTTTGAACGATATAGTAATGCCGAGGGCGTTAGCCGCCGAAGACGATGAGACTGACGACAATGACGAAATCGGCGTAGGCACGATTATTGAAAACAAATATAAAATTGTAAAGCATATCGCAAGGGGCGGAGCCTTCGACACCTATCTTGCAACGGATACGAGGCTTAATTTGACGTGGGCGGTAAAGGTCTCACGCAGCAACCAAACATACGATATGGGGCTTATTAAAAATCAAATAAATATACTCAAACAGCTTGACCATCCGATGATTCCGAGATTTGCCGACGCATATATGACGAACGGTAAGGCGATTATAGTTCAGGAATATGTCGCAGGCACAACGCTTGAGGATGTTGTCAACGAATACGGAGGTCAGTCCGTTGAGCATGTTGTGGATTGGATAGGACAAATCTGCAATGTTATGGGCTATTTGCATATGCAGTCGCCGATGTTTATTTACAGAGATGTAAAGCCTGCCAATTTCATTTTAGAGCCGAGCGGCAGAATAAGGGTCGTTGATTTCGACATTATTCGTTCCTATAAGCCGGGCAGGACAGAGGATACAGCCAATCTCGGAACAAAGGGCTATGCGGCACCCGAGCAGTTCGGGGGCAGGGGACAGACAGATCCCCGTACCGATGTGTACGGAATCGGAGTTACAATGTATCGCCTTTTGACGGGAGCCGACGTACAGGAACGCAATATAATCTTAAACCCCATAACGCTTGACGAGCCGGGAATACCGTCGGGCTTGGCATATATAATAAATAAATGCACTCAGTTCAATCCGAGAGAACGATATAATTCGTGCGATGAGCTGCTCAATGATTTAGTCAGATACAATGAGCTTCCGCCGAAAAGGGGCTTGTTCTCACGACTTAAAATCCGATAATTTCCCTTTTTCCCATATAGTATAGAAAACACCGACTGCGAACTCCTAACGCAGCCGGTGTTTTCTACATTTGATTTTTGTTTTGGAGACTCAATGAATCTACATTTATTTGATTATATATGCAAAATAACACAAAAACAATAGGCTGTCAGTGTACAGTTGAAAAAATTTTTTTCAAAAGGTTTCCAACTATGTTTTATACCACGCAAACTATGCTTTTCACCACGAACATATTGAAAACAAATGGCGAAATAAGTAGAATTAAACAGGTTAGATATAAGTAAATGCTTTTGATAAAGAGGAGATGTGTAAATGCTTTAATTTTGTGATAAAAATCGCAAGTGAAACTATTAACCTTATAAGGAGAAGAGAAATGAATAACTCGATAGTGAAAAAAATTGTATCGGTTGGCTTGGCGACGGTTTTAGTTGCCGGAATTTCTGCCGGAACAACAGTTTTAACAAACAAAAAAATTGTTACAGTAAACGCAAAATATTCGGAATCTGCATATGATATTGCAGTTAAAAACGGCTACAAGGGAACGGAAGAGCAATGGCTTGCATCTCTTGTTGGAGAAGCCGGAGAAAACGGCAAATCCGCTTATGACCTTGCTGTCGATAACGGATATAAAGAAGATGTAAAATCATGGTTGACATCGCTGATAGGAACTAACGGAACAAACGGTACTAACGGCAAATCAGCTTATGAGCTTGCAGTTGCCAATGGTTACAAAGGTACTGAACAAGAATGGATTAGCAATCTTATGGATAAATCCGGCGTAACAGTTAAAAATGGAAAAGACGGCAAAGATGGTACTGATGGCAAGGATGGCACAAATGGCGTAAACGGCAAATCAGCTTATGAGCTTGCTGTTGAGAACGGATACGAGGGAAGCCTTACTGATTGGTTGCTTTCGCTCTCCGGCTCAAAGGGTACAGATGGAAGCAACGGTAAATCCGCTTACGAAATTGCTGTGGAAGAAGGCTACACAGGAACGCAAGCTGAATGGGTTGCATCTATTTTAGAAAAAACAGGTGCTGACGGAAAAGACGGTAGAGACGGCGAATCTGCTTATATTGTTGCAGTAAGAAACGGATACACGGGAACCGAGGCTCAGTGGCTTGCATCTCTTGTCGGAGAAGCTGGAACAAACGGTAAATCTGCTTATGAGCTTGCTCTGGAAAATGGATTTAGCGGTTCACTTCAGGACTGGTTGAAATCGCTTGTTGGCTCGAGTGGTAAAGACGGTACTAACGGAACAGATGGCGTTGACGGAGCAAACGGCAAATCAGCATATGAAATTGCTGTTGACAACGGATATACAGGAACTATCGAAGAGTGGCTTGGCTCTTTAGTAGGCGCAAAGGGTGATAAAGGCGATAAAGGCGACAAAGGCGACAAAGGCGACAAAGGCGATAAGGGAAATGACGGCGTTAACGGCACCAATGGTAAATCCGCCTATGAGCTTGCTGTTGATAAAGGCTTTACAGGAACAGAAGCAGAATGGCTTGCATCATTAGTCGGAAAGAACGGTAAGGACGGCAAAGACGGTGTTGACGGCGTAAATGGTGTAAATGGTGTTGACGGTAAGGATGGCAAATCAGCATATCAGATAGCTGTAGAACACGGTTATACAGGTTCTGAGGAAGAGTGGTTGGAATCTCTTAAAGGAACAGGAACCGGAACAGGCGCAAACGGTAAAGATGGTAAGGACGGTAAGTCTGCATACCAGATAGCTGTTGATAACGGATATGTAGGCTCAGCAGCTGAATGGTTGGAATCGTTAAAGGGTGCTGCCGGCAGCAATGGCAAATCAGCATATCAAATCGCTGTAGACAATGGCTTTACAGGAACAGAAACAGAATGGCTTGCTTCTCTTGCCGGCAAAACCGGTGCGTATGGCAAAGATGGTAAATCTGCTTATGAGCTTGCAAAGGACAACGGCTTTACAGGCTCTCTTTCAGAGTGGCTTGATTCTTTGGTAGGCGAAAAAGGCAAGGACGGTAACAATGGTAAAGACGGTAAAAACGGTCTTTCAGCATATGAACTTGCCGTACAAAACGGATATGAAGGTTCTTTAACAGAATGGCTCGCTTCTCTTATCGGTAAAAACGGAGCAGATGGTAAATCAGCTTATCAGCTTGCAGTTGATAACGGCTATGTCGGTACACTTCAGGAATGGCTTGCTACATTAGTTGGTGCTGTAGGTAAGACCGGTAAATCAGCTTATGAAATTGCAGTTGAGCACGGATATACAGGCTCAGAGAGCGAATGGGTTAACTCGCTTTCAGGCAAGGACGGCAAATCTGCATATCAGATAGCAGTTGCATATGGTTACACAGGCACAGAGGAAGAATGGCTTGCATCTCTTCAGGGTAAGAATGGTAAGGATGGAGTAAACGGTACTAATGGTATAGGCGTACAGAATGCTTATGTAAATTCGGCGAAACATCTTATCCTTGTTTTGGATAACGGCAATGAGATTGATGCAGGATATGTAGGCGTTAAAGATACAACAGAGCCTTCAACTACATATACAGTTGTATTTAAAGATTATGACGGCTCTGTGCTTAAAACTGAAACTGTCGCTGCCGGTAAATCTGCAACAGCTCCTGCTACTCCTGACAGAGAAGGTTATGTGTTCTCTAAATGGGATAAGACATTCACAAATGTAACAAGCAATATGATTGTTACCGCACAATATACCAAGATTACAAATCCAACATTTGTTGTTGGTAATGTTTCTGCAAGTGCAGGACAGACAGTTACTGTGCCTGTATCTATCGTCAATAACCCTGGCTTATTAGGTATCGGATTAAAAGTCACTTATGACGACAGTGTACTAACTCTCAAAAAGGGTGCAACGGGTTCGGCTGTAAGTGAAGTTCTTACATTTACTCCACCGAAAAATCTTGTAAGCGGATGCAAATTCGGCTGGGATGGTCTTGAAATTTCGCAAGACCAAACAAAAGACGGTCAAGTATTGCTCCTTACATTCGAAGTTAAATCAAATGCTTCTGCAAAGACATATCCTATTTCTATCACATACAATGCAAATGATGTATTTGATAACGACATGAACTCTATTTCAGTTGATGTTAAAAATGGTGGCATCACCGTTAAATAATATTTATGAAAGGATGAGAAACTATGGCAAAAACCAAAAAGTTGTTGTCGGTATTTTTGGCATTGCTGATGATGTTAACTATATTTCCTACATCAATAATTGCAAGTGCTGCAAATGCTGCAACGGTCACAGTTGAAAGTGTTAATGCTGTTCCGGGTTCTAATGTTGAAGTAAACATCAATGTTAAGAACAATCCGGGCATCCTGGCTGCAAACTTTACTGTGACTTATGACAAAGGGTTGACTTTGATCGACTCAAAATCTGGAGATGCATTTAGCGCTCTGTCAATGACTAAACCGGAAAATTACAATTCACCTTGTAAATTTGGATGGGACGCTCTTGAAATTGCTGATGAAGATATCAAAGACGGAACTATTTTGACTTTGACATTTTCAGTAGATAAGAACGTAAGTGCAAATTCAAAACTCAATGTAAAACTTTCTTATCAAAACGGAAATATCATCGATTCGGATTTGAACGATATTCCGGTTACAATCAATAATGGCAGTGTTACTATTATCGATTACATTCCCGGCGATATCAATGGTGACGGAACTATTGATCTTAAGGATGTCACTTTAGTAAGAAGATTAGTTACCGGTTATGGCGTTACAGCTAATAAGTTGGCTGCCGATGTAAACGGTGACGGCGAAATTACAATGAAAGATGTCGTTTTAATCAGACGATATGTTGTAGATGCCGAAGGATATGGTGTTACATTAGTTCCGGGAGGAAGTAATGTTCATACTCACACAATGACTGCAACAGCTGCTAAAGCGGCTACTTGTACTGAAAATGGTAATATTGCATATTGGTACTGTTCATCTTGTGAAAAGTATTTCACCGATAAAGATGGCAATAATGTAGTATCACAAGCGGATACTGTTATTAAAGCAAAAGGACACACTATAGTTATCGATGCAGCAGTAGATCCTACTTATGACAGCACCGGTTTAACTGAAGGTTCTCATTGCTCAACTTGTAAAGCTG
>OBCQ01000554.1_pt1 | contig 9998 bp, 6 predicted proteins | sample 1517991 | NCBI WGS metagenome assembly OBCQ01 (sample SAMN03418263, study PRJEB22391) | human gut metagenome | biome: human-gut; feature: organic feature; material: feces | host: Homo sapiens | place: Tanzania | collected 2013-01
AACTAAAAACCTAAATCTATTACTACTAACCTAAACAATCTATTAACCTTTTGACAATGCAAAGGTACGCACATTTCGGAAGATGACAAATGTTTTTAATGTAAATGTCACGAAAGTTGCGGTTTTATTGATATATGTCAAATATTGTGTGCTCGAACACATCAGAAAAACTGTTTTTGATTCGGTTTGCTTCGGTTTCGAAGTGTAAGTTTTATCGCGGTTTTGGTTTGAAATTGTAAATTGGGGTGTAGTCGTCCGTGTCTGACTTGGTGTCCATCCGTAGCGGAGGTCTCAGGCCTCCGCAGCAAGCAGCGATGTATATGTGACGGACTTGGAATCCATCCGTAGTGGAGGTGAAAGCCTCCGCAGCAGGCAGCGAGGTGTTTGTATTGGACTTGGTGCTGCGGAGGCTTTCACCTCCGCTACGGATAGATGTTCTTCAGATGTGCAAACAAAAAAGGCTACGGCAAGAATGCCGTAGCCTCCTAAGGGTTATTTGCCTGAATGTTTATTTGCCAGGTGTGAAGCGCAGGGTGTACGAGTAGTCGCCCCACGACGGCACCTCGTACTGCGAGAGGCAGCCGTCGCCGCCGCAAGAGTTGTTGCCCAGACCGCGCTGTGCGTAGTCGAAGTGGGCGTAGATCTGCGGAGCGCGAGTGAGGTCGTACCAGTGGAGCTGCGAGTTCCACATAGAGTCGCCCCATGTGCACCAGCGTGTCTCGTCGTAGTGGCCGAGCGAGAAGGCAGCCGTGCCCTCAGCCTCGATGTTCAGCGAGAGCGGCTTGCCGAGCACGCTGTTGTTGCGCAGCGTGAGCGATCGCATATCCTGGTGGTCGCCGTAGGTCTGCGGGTGGAGCATCTCGTCTACCATGTCGTCGACGGTGGTCTGATAGCGTCCGATCATTGAGCCGGTCTTGCGGTCGGCGTAGTTAGACCACGGACCGCGTGCGTAGTATTCTACGTCCTCGAAGCCTTCAGCGAACTGCATGCCGAGACCCATGCGTGCCAATGAGCCGCTCGGCGAGAATGTCACCTTCATGTCAACCACGCCGTCGGGATAGAACGTATAGTCGATGGTGTACTGGCAGGCGTTAGCTCTGCCCTTAACAGACATCGTAGCGTTGTCGCCGCTCTTGGCGAGTGCGCCCGTCACGCTGACGCTGGCAGAGTTGCTGAACGTCGGGCGGAAGTTGCGGTCGTTGTCCACCTTGCGGTAGCTGTTGAAGTCGGGACCCTCGGCTATGATCGCCTTGTCGTTGTATGTCCATGTCTGCATCTTGCCGTTGTTGAAGCTGATAGCAAACTCGCCGTCAGCTGTCTTGCCTTTGACGGTCTGACCCTCTACGGTGAGCGCCGAGCAGCTGTTCATGTCGGCGTTGTGAGCGGCGAGAGCCGGGCGCTTGCCAATCTCGAACTGCTGTTCTGCCACGGCGTAGCCCTCTTCAGCCCACATCGTAGCCTCCTTCAGGCGCAGCGATACGTTGAGCAGATACTCGGCATCGTCGCCGACGTTTGTGGTGTACGGTATAGCAACCTTAGCCTCCTTGCCAGCAGCGATGGCAGGCATGTCTGCCGTGCCCTCCTCAACGACGCGTCCGTCGCGCAGCACCTGGTAGATGAGGTCGTAGCCGTCGAGGCTGATGAACGAGTTCTTGTTCTTCAGCGTCACATTGCCGCCGTAGAAATCTGTGAACGCAGCGTTCTGATATACGCGCTTCACCTCAGTGAGCTTGCCCGTCCATGCGCGGTCGGGCGTGATGAGTCCGTTGTTCACGAAGTTGCCCTGGAAGCCAACGCCAACGCCGCCGGTAGAGTTGTAGTCGTAGCCCGAAACCCAGTAGTTGAAACCGTTCTCGCTCTTGCGTTCGCCCTTCACGAGTCGTGCAGGGTCGTAGAAACTCTGGTCAACCCAGTCCCAGATGCAGCCGCCGAGGATGCCGTTGCTTGCCTCGATGACGTCCCAGTACTCCTGCAGGTTGCCCACAGCCTGACCCATTGCGTGTGCATACTCGCAGATGAAGTAGGGCTTGCCGGCATAGCCGTTGCTGCTTCCGCTCACGCTGCTCACTGTCGGATACATCGAAGAACCGAGGTCTGAGTAGCTCATGTTGCCCTCGTAGTGGATGAGGCGGTCGTCGAGCTGGCGAATCTTGCTGACGCTCGAAGCGAAGTTGCTTGCGCCGCCCGACTCGTTGCCGAGCGACCAGAAGATAACGCTCGGGTGGTTGCGGTCGCGCATCACCATGCGCACCTCGCGGTCGTCGATGGCTGTGCGCCATGTAGAGTTAGAGGCGAGGCCCTGGTTGAAGTGGCACTCCACGTTCGCCTCGTCCATAGTGTACAGGCCGTAAGCGTCGAACATGGCGTACATCTTCGGCTGGCGCGGATAGTGAGAAGTGCGCACGGTGTTCACGTTCGCCTGCTTCATCATCTCCACGTCGCGCAGCATGGTCTCCATGTCGATGGCGCGTCCGTATTCGGGGTGAGCGTCCTGAGTGTTCACACCCTTGAAGAACACGCGCTTGCCGTTGATGTACACGAGGTTGCCGTTCTGCTTGATGTTGCGGAAGCCGTACTTCGTAGAGAACACCATCTCGTCGGCGCCCTCGGCAGTCTGCTGCTTCACTACAACGCTGTAGAGATACGGGTCTTCGGCGCTCCATGCGTGCAGACCGCTGAGCTGGCTGATAGTAGCGTCGACTGTCTTTGTCTCCTTGCCGTTGTATTCGGCTGTAGCCGAGCCTACGGTCTTGCCTTCGCTGTTGAGCAGTTCAACGGAGAACTTCTTCGCAGCCTCCACGCCGTCGCGGTTGTCCACCTTCAGCGCCACCTTCAGCGTGCCGCTCGTAGCGTCCTCGCTGAGGTTGGGCGCTGTGATATAATGGTCGGCTACGAACACCTTCGGAGTTGCCACGAGATAGACGTCGCGGTGTATGCCCGAGAGGTGCCACATGTCCTGACCTTCGAGATAAGAGCCGTCGCACCAGCGGTAGACGCGCACCGAAAGCTGGTTTTCGCCCACCTTGGCGAAGTCGGTGATGTCGAACTCGGCGTCGGTGTTAGAGTCCTGCGAGTAGCCTACGTACTTGCCGTTCACCCAAACCACGGCAGCGCTGTACACGCCGTCGAAGTGAACGAAAAGACGCTTGCCGTCCCACGATTCGGGCACGTCGAACGAGCGGCGGTAGAAGCCGATAGCGTTATGATCCTCCACACCGTAGTAGGTGTAGCCCACGTTGGCGTTCGGCGGATTGTTCTGGAACGGGTAGCCCACGTTGGTGTATACCGGAGTGCCGTAGCCTGCCATCTCCCAAGAGAGCGGCACGCGGATGTTGTCCCAAGCCGAATCGTCATAGTCGGCAGCGAAGAACTCGCTTTCGCCAGGACCATTCTGTGTTCCGGGCACGAACTTGAACTTCCACTCGCCGTTGAGCAGCTGTGTCTCGGCGTTCTGCGGAGTGAGCCACGGCTCGTTGAACGCAGCGTCGCTCTTCATAGCCTCTACAGATGCGTAAGGGATGAACGTAGCGTGAGCATCCTCCTTCCAATCGCCCACCTTCTGCTGGTTCTGAATCCACGAAGCGTCGAACTTGCGGCTGCTCGTTCCCGATCCGCCGCCACCGGTTTCGCCGGTAGAGCCGCCGGTTACGTCTTCGAGCGAGATTTCCTTGTACGTAGCCCAAGAGCGTGTGTTGCCCTGCGTGCTTCCGTAGAGGATAGACGACATCGCGAGGATGTTGCTCACCGTAGAAGCGTCGCAACGCAGCACGCCGTTGACGTACAGACCGTCCGACTTCAGCTCGATGGTGGTCTCGCCGGAGATGTTCGAGATGTCCTCGCGGTGAGTCTGGCTCGGGTTGAAGCAGTTGATCTGCAGGTTGCTGCTACTCTTTGTGTAGAAAAGATGGATGACGTTGACGCCGCCCCATCCGTTTGCGCCCTGCAGGTCGTCGCCTATAGAGAGCACGTTTTCGTTTTCTTTTGAGTTGTCGCAAGAGCTGAGGTCGATAACCGCCTTGAAGCTCTGCTTCTGGAAGTTTATCGCCGTCTCGTACTTGAACGACGCGCCGTTAGGCGTATAGTTGGTGAGTAGCGACTGGCGTGCCTGCACCGAAAGCGTGCCGCCGGCGAGGAGGCACACCAGGGAAAGCAAGAGCACGAGACGCTGTTTGATGTTTGCTATCATAATGTTTTTAGGTTTGTTGTAATATCTACTATATATATAATGTGTGACAGCTTACTTCTTCAGCAGCGTTTTCTTGCCGTTCACGATGTATATGCCCTCCTGCAGTCCGTCGGTGTTGCTGTCTGTGCGCACCTGCTGACCGCCGATGTTGTGCACGCCCTTGGTATGAGTCTGCTTCTGCTCGGTCTCTACGCCGTCGGTCTTCACGCCTTCGATGGCAGTCTCGGGCGTATTGGCGTCTACGAGCAGCCACTGTGCAGCCTCAAACTCCTTGCCCGGCATCTGCGGCATAGCGGCGATGCGGTTGTAGACTGAGTTCTGGTAGAGATACATCGAAGCACTTGCCTCCGTGTTGCGGCTCGAAATGGCGTATTCTTCGGTAGAACCCTCCACCGGCTCAATGCGCCACTCGCTGAACGTGCCGCCCTTTGCAGACGGCGTGCCCCAATGTTCGGCTCCCCACGCTGTGTCGCCCGACATGATGCGGTAGAATCCCGGAGTGGTTGCGCTCTCGATCTGTTCGAGCGTCACCTTCACCTTCTCGCCCCCAAGCACAAGACGTCCGTCTTCGGTGCCGAGGAACTGTTTCTTGCCGACATTGTAGAGACAGTAGGTGCCTCCGCTTTTCGGCGTCTCGCCCTTGTAGTCTTCGGCTGCTACGGCTGTACAAGTGCCGAGCAGCGCAAGGGCTGTAAAGAATAATTTGTTCATATTGGTTTGTTATTAGTATGTATTAGTATATTCGTTTTTATATGCTCTCTAATAATTTGTGCATTAAACTGCGTTCTGTAGTACGTAAGAGATTTTAGGTTGTACGGTTAACTGCCGCCGATTGCGGCAAGCTAACCATGATATAGTCTGTAGTTGTCGCTTATTTGTCGTCGGCAACCATCTTTTTCGGTCCGCGCACGCGTTCGTTCTGCTTCACTCCGCTGCGAATCTCGATGTTGATGCCGTCCGAAATGCCGGTCTGCACCTTGCGCCGCTCGTATGTCTGCTTGTCGCCTTCGCCCTTTATCACGTAGACGTACGTGTCGTTGCCCTCAAACTCTATGGCACTCTCGGGCACAGCCAGCACGTTCTTAGCTTCAGCCAGCACTATCTCTGCGTTGGCGCTGTAGCCCGAGCGTATGTTCGCAGACGAGGACGGCAGGTTCACGGCTGCCTTTATCTCAAACTGGTTGGCGCCGTTCTGCTCCGTAGCTTTCGGCGAGATGTACTCCAGACGGGCGTCGAACTTCAGATCCTGCAGCGCGCCGATCGTAATCTTCATGTTCATTCCGGCGGAGAGACGCCCCACCTCAGTCTCGTCGATATTGCCGCGGAAGATGAGGTCGTTCATGTTTGCGACGGTAGCTATTGTGGTTCCGTCGTTGAAGGTGTTGGCAAGAATGACGGAGTTGCCCACCTTCACCGGTATGTCGAGTATCAGACCCGTGATTGTGGAGCGTATGAGCGTAGAAGACGCCGAAGCGTTCGACTTCGATACGCCGTCGCGCACTACCTCCAGGTTGTCCTGCGCTGCGTCTACCTCCTCGCGAGCCTGGCGCAGAGCCTGCGCTATCTTGTCGTATTCGTCGGCAGCGACGAGTCCTTTGTCGAAAAGAGCCTTCTCGCGGTCGTAGTCGGTTTGTGCCTGCTTGCGGTTTATCTCGGCAAGACGCAGACGCGACTGGGCTGCGCTGAGCGAACCCATGTCCGGAATCACCTTGACCTTTGCAATCACCTCGCCCTGCTGAACCGTTTCGCCAGCCTCTTTGAGTATCTCGGTGATGATGCCCGAGATTTGCGGCTTCACGTTCACCTCGTTGCGCGGCTCAATCTTGCCGGTGACGACGGTGGTCTTGCGGATGTTCATACGCTGAAGTGTAAACTCGTCGTATACCACGGGTTGGGGCTGCGACTTGATGTAGAGAAACACGAATGTTCCGATGAAGATCACGGCAACAAGTGCCATGAGGATGTATTTGATGTACTTTTTCATAAGCTGGGTTGTTTTACTCATCGCGCATGGCGTCTACGGGTTTAATTCTCATGGCTCTCATGGCAGGCGCGAGTCCGGCGAGCACGCCGAGCAGCGAGAGCATGGCTACGGCGCCCACGGCTGTCCAGAAGCTTATCTGGAAGTGAGCCATTACGATGCCGTCTGTTGTGTTAGCCATTTCGAGCGCCTGCAGGATAAGCACCACGAAGAGTATGCCGCTCATGCCGGCTATGGCTGTGAGGAGTATGCTTTCGGAGATGATTTGCGAGAGAATGCTTCGCGGTGTGGCGCCTATTGCACGGCGTATGCCAATCTCTGTTGCGCGTTCGCGCACGGTCACCATCATGATGTTCGACACGCCGATGGCTCCGGCGAGCAGCGTGCCTATGCCTACGAGCCAGATGAGTATGTTGACGCCGCGGAACATGCTGTCGACCATCGAGAACATCATCTCTGTGTTGAATATCATCACGCCCTTGTCGTCCTTCGGACTCACGTCGTGCGCCTGCGCTATCACGCTGCGTATTCGGTCGGTGATGTCGCTCATCTTCACGCCGGGCTTGCCGGTCATGCAGAGCAGGTCGATGTTGTGTCCGCGGTTGTACACCTGCTGCACGAGCGTGATAGGCAGCACTACGGCTTGTTCGTCGCTGCCGTTGATATTCATGTTGCCGTCGCTGTAGTTGACACCCACCACATTATAATATATGGAGTCGATGCGTATGAGCTGACCGCACGGGTCGCCTCCGCCGGTGAAGAGCGACTTGTACACTTGTTTGCCGATGACGCAGACCTTGCGTCCCTGACTGATGTCCATCTCGTTGATGTATCGTCCGTAGAACATCTTCGGCGTAGTGACCTCCTGCATGTCTGGCATCACGCCCTTCACGGTGCACGAGGCGTGCTTGTCGCCGTGCGTTGCGCTGGCTCCCCATCGCGTGATGGTAGGCGTAACGACGTCGAGCTCTGGCACGTGCGCCTTGAGTCGCTTCACGTCATCGTAGTTCATCACCCACTGCCGTCCTTTGCGGAATCCGTGGTAGGGTATGGTGGTCTGCTGCGCCCATACGACGGCAGAGTTTGTGGCGAATCCGTCGAGGTTCTTGTTGATAAGCTCCTTGAGTCCGTCGCCGCCGCCGATGAGTCCGACAAGCATGAACACGCCCCAAAACACGCCGAATCCGGTGAGGAAGGTGCGCGATTTGTTGCGGGATAGCGTGTCGAGTATTTCACGCAAGCGGTCGGTATCGAATCGTATCATTGTTTTCTCTTTTTTTACTAAGCCGAACTAAGCCTCTTTAAGCCTTCCTAAGCCGTTGCTCCCTAAGCCGAGTAACTAAGCCTTCTTAGGCCTTTCTAAGCCTTGCCTAAACTTTGGGTAACTAAGCCCTCCCCGACGGGGAGGGTTGGGAGGGGCTCCTACTCAGCCCTCAGCGCCTCAATCGGTCTGATTCGGGCAGCCTTGCGAGCAGGTATTAGTCCGGCGAGCGTGCCGGCGACTATCATCAGGAGTGTGGCTTTTATGCAGGTGTCGAAGCCCACGGTGGGGTTGGTGAACATCTGTATGGCGAAGAGTCCGTTGTCGATGGTTTCCTTTCCGATGGTGGCGTCCATATACTGGTTGGCGGCGATGCCGAGCAGCATGCCTATGTAGCCGAAGAAAGTAGTGATGGCGACGCTCTCGATGATGATGAGGCGCAGGATAGACCACGGTTTGGCGCCGATAGCCTTGCGTATGCCGAACTCGTGAGTGCGTTCGCGCACGGTGATGAGCATGATGTTCGACACGCCCACGATGCCTGAGATGAGCGTCAGTATGCCTATCACCCAGAGCGCCGTACTCAGCAGTCCGTTGGCGGTGTTCATGCTGAGCGCCTGCGTGAATCGGTTCCATATCCAGATAGAGTTCTCGTCGTCGGGCGCGGCGCGGTGCTGCTTGTTTATCCTTGCGCGATACGCCGCCTCGAACGCCGCGTTCTCAGCCTCCGAGTTGAGATTGCTGAACGAGAAGACGATGTTGCCCGTCTTGTCGCCCTTGCTGTATATGGCGCGGAACGTCGTGAACGGTATGAAGGCGTCGTTGCCCATGCTGTTCTTCTGACTCTCGTAGATGCCCACGACGCGGAAGGCGAGTGTCGTTGTGCGTATTAGCTGCCCGTTCAAGGCGAGCGGCGACTGCGGCAGCAATTCCTTCGCCATGTCCGAGGAGATGACTATCGACTTGCGTCGGTCTTTAAGGTCGAGCTGGTTGATGAAGCGTCCGCACACCATCGTGCGCTTGTTGATGTCTACATCGTTAGGGTAGACGCCGCTCAGCTGTATGCCCGTGGTATAGTTGCTGCCGTTGACGAGTGTTTCGCCCTGCTGCGACAGTTCCGCGCCCACGGTCTCCACGTTGTCGTTGAAGCCCTCCTTGGTGATGCTCATGTCCTTGTCGTTCAGCTCCACGGCGCGCCCTTCGCCCAGTCCGTCGTACGCCTTCGACGTCTCGCCGCCGTACACCACCATTGATGTGGCGAGGAATCGGCTCGAGTTGCCCATCATGGCGTTGATAAGACCGTTGCCCGCACCGAGCAGCACGATGAGGATGAAGATGCCCCACGCCACGGAGAAGCCCGTGAGCGCCGTGCGCAGGCGGTTGTGCTTGATGGTGGTGAGTATTTCGATGAATATGTCGCGCATGTGCCTTTACTTCATTATGCCGTTGATGCCGAACGGACGCGCCGTATGGTCGAGGTTCTCCTCGATGCGGCCTATTACGCCGTCCTTTATGTGTACAATCTTGTTTGTCTCGTTAGCCACGCCGCTCTCGTGCGTCACGACGATGGTGGTCACTCCCTCCTCGGCGTTCAGCCTTTTCAGCAGTTCCATCACCTCCACCGATGTTTTCGAGTCGAGTGCGCCCGTAGGCTCGTCGGCGAGAATTATCTGCGGCTTCGTGATGAGCGCCCGCGCTATAGCCACGCGCTGCTTCTGTCCGCCCGACATTTCGTTGGGATAGTGGTCTGCCCACTGCGCCAGTCCGAGTCGGTCGAGATACTCCATCGCCAGCTTGTGGCGCGTGCGTCTTGACACGCCCTGATAGTAGAGCGGCAGCTCCACGTTCTCCACCGCCGTCTTGAAGGCAATGAGGTTGAACGACTGGAAGATGAAACCTATCATGCGGTTGCGGTACTCTGCAGCGCGCGTCTCCGAGAGGTCTTTGATGAGCGTGCCGCCGAGCAGGTATTCGCCCGAGTCGTAGTTGTCGAGAATGCCGAGAATATTGAGCAGAGTAGACTTGCCGGAGCCCGATGCGCCCATGATAGAAACGAACTCGCCCTCGGCAATGTCGAGCGTGATTCCCTTCAGCACATGCAGCGGCTGCGCACCCTGGTAAGTCTTGTTGATGTCTTTCAGATGTATCATATATATAATATGTAGCAAAGTAACAAAAATATCCGCAAAAAGGCAATATTTCGTGTGCCTTTTTACGGATATTTAATAGTAATGGAACTGCAGAAAAACCGTAATTCCTAATTCTTAAACCGTTTTCCATTCAGGATTAAACCATTGACGTTGTTCCTTCCATTGCTTTGCTGCTTGAATTGCGTGAGACTTGAAAAGTTCAAAATCAACAGCTATCGGGTATATACGATCAGCAGATTCTTTCTCAGAGAATACGTACATACCATGCCAGCCATTTGTAGGAAACTCTTTGGAACCACCATTGACCATCGCCTTGAACTTGGGCAGTTTGAGGAAATCACCATCCAACACAAATGCAATGCTCCAGAAGTATGACTGCATGGCGTGAAGTGAAGGCTCTCTGTCGCGTGTAACGCGATC
>OBCQ01000559.1_pt1 | contig 9921 bp, 7 predicted proteins | sample 1517991 | NCBI WGS metagenome assembly OBCQ01 (sample SAMN03418263, study PRJEB22391) | human gut metagenome | biome: human-gut; feature: organic feature; material: feces | host: Homo sapiens | place: Tanzania | collected 2013-01
ATATCGGCACAGAGGCTTTTGTGAAAGCCCTTGCGGAAAATGTGTCCAATACTGCCCGCAGCACGACGATATCGGAAGGCGAAATTTCGGTCGCTACTATCGAACATATAATGTCGGCATTGACCGGAATGGGCATTGACAATGCTGTTGTCGAACTGGACAATGTCGAGGTCCCTATTCTGGACGGAAGCGCGCTCCCTTATGTGAAGGCCTTCTCCGAGGCCGGTCTGGCAGAGCAGAATGCCGAGAGAGTTTACATCACTGTTCCTGACGAGGTCGAGATAAAGGATGAGAAGACCGGTTCATGGGTGAAAGTCACTCCTGCCGATGCTCCTTCCTACGACATTACAGTAGATTTCAATTCCCATGTACTCGGCGTCCAGAGCGCTGTGTGGGATCTGACCAAGGATTATGCAAATGAAATCGGCCCGTGCCGCACTTTCGTTTTCTTCCACGAGGTCGAGTTCCTCTTCGCCAACAATCTGGTAAAGGGCGGTGACGTGGACAATGCCATCGTAATCGTGGAGCACCCTGTCACTGATGAACAGCTCGACAGGATGGCGACACTTTTCAACCAGCCTAAGCTCGGCGTAAGCGAAAGCGGCTATCTCAGCAATCTGAAACTTCATTTCCCTAACGAATGCGGAAGACATAAGCTTCTGGATATGATCGGCGACATGAGACTTGCCGGCGGATATCTGAATGCCAAGGTTACAGCATTCAAGCCGGGACATACCATTAATACAAATACAGCGAAGGCCGTGCGTGCCCTCCTGGCTAAAATGAAATAATTACTATGAACAAGATTCATCCATTGGCAACTGTCAGCCCGAAGGCTATTCTGGGAGACAATATCGAAATCGGCCCATACGCATTCATTGATGATGATGTACAGATCGGTGACGGCTGCAAGATTCACCCTCACGCAGTCATTTATCCTTATGTGAAGATGGGCAAGAACTGCGAAGTGTTCCCTGGCGCTGTAGTAGGTGCTGTCCCTCAGGACCTTAAATTCGACGGCGAGGTGACATACGTGGAAATCGGCGACAATGTGACTATCCGTGAGTGCGTTACCATCAACCGTGGTACCAAGGCCAGCGGAAAGGGCGTTACCAAGGTCGGAAGCAACACATTGATCATGTCATACGTTCATATCGCTCACGACTGCCAGGTAGGAAGTCATTGTATCCTTGTAAGTTACGTCGGCATTGCCGGTGAAACCGAGGTTGATGACTGGGCTATCATCGGCGGCGGCGCGAAGGCTCACCAGTTTACGAGAGTCGGTTGCCATGCGATGATCGGCGGCATGTCCAAGATAAACAAGGACATTCCACCATACGCGCTTTGCGGACGTGATCCTATCTGCTATGCCGGCGTGAACATCGTCGGACTCCGCAGAAGAGGATTCTCGGCTGAGACTGTAAGAAACATCAAGGATATCTACGATACCATCTATTTCCAGGGTTACAATATCACTGACGGCTGTGCCAAGGTCGAGGCAGGTTTCCCTGATTCCGAAGAGAAGGCTACAATCCTTAACTTCATCCGTTCATCGAAACGCGGTATCGTAAAGGCCAATTCAAGCAACGAAAAAGGAGATATCGACTAGATGCTGCTGGAAATGGCATTTTTCCCGCCCGTATCTTATTTCGCGGCGATAGCTGAAGAGTTTACCCTGTCCACCGGCAGGGTAAATTCTTATATGCCTTCAGAGGTTTACATTGAAGCTTGTGAGAATTATCAGAAGCAATCCTATCGCAACCGGTGCCGCATCTATGCGGCAGGAGGTGTAGAAGCATTGTCCGTTCCCATCGTGCATGAAAACGGGACTTATGCGCTGCCTGTCAGGAAGTTGAGGATTGACTGGTCGAAGCCTTGGCTGCTGAGGATGGAGCGCGCCATCATTTCAGCCTACGAATCTTCCGCCTGGTTCGACTATTATCGTGACGAGCTTTTCGCCATTCTGGAAAAGCGCCATGAATATCTTTTCGACCTTAACATTGACCTGCTCCGCTTCTTCCTGAAGAAGACGGGGATTGCCGCCGAGCTGAAATTCACGGAAGAATTTTCGGCCCGCGATTCCGGCATTTACGGCAGGGATTACCGCGGAGTAATCCATCCGAAACGTCCGAATACCATTCTTGAAGACCTGAAATTGAAAAAGCCATACTGGCAGGTCTTTCCCCTGAAGCATGGCTTTATCTCTGATTTGTCCATCATGGATCTTCTTTTCAATGAAGGTCCCGACTCCATTTCTTATCTGAAGAATCTCTAGAATCTCCAGCCGAAGGTCATCACCACATCCCAAATCCTCTTTCTGTACTGGATTTCAGGGGACAATGCGTCTTTGATGTAAGTGTCATACGGATAGATGTATTCGTACGGGAACTTGGTGCCTCTTACTGCGAGGTCGCAGAAGAACGAACCCTTGGAACTGTATCCGAGACCGCCGGAAATCGCTGTCCTGTAAGCCTTCGGAGTCTTCTTCACGTCGTTTTCGAGGTATCTCTCGCCACTTGTGGAGATGTTGTAACCTGCTCTGACGGCAAATGACGGAAGAACTTTGAGTTCCGCTCCGAGTCTCAGCATGTGGGCTGCTCCGGCGAAGTTTTTGATGTCGCCGTTGACTCTTTCGAATGCTGAATTGTCATTGGTCTCGGTCTCCGAGAATTTCATCGTGCTGTAGTCGCAGAGCTCGTAATCGGCACTGACCACTCCCAATGAACCGAAGGTATATGCGACTCCGACATTGACCCTGTATGGTGAAACGAACTTGTACTTGTATTCGCCTCTTGGAGACTGTGCGCTGGCATCGAAATTACTGCTCATATAATATGTCTCGCCCGCAAGCTGCCAATGCTCCGTGATGAAGTTCGCGGTAGGGGTCTGGATGGCTGCACCTACGCGGAGTCCCTGTACAGGCACGGCAATGAATCCGAACTTGGCATAGACTCCCGCTCCGTCGGCATCGTATGAATACCTGGACCTGAGCTGGTTGAAATATGTGGTCTGGACATTGCCTGCATTGTCTGCCATGTCGATCTGGAAACTGTCAGGGTTCACTGCGAACTCCTTGAAATACTGGTTCATGGAGTAGTCTATCGAGGTCACCCCGAGGTTCGCTCCCACGAAGAACCTGTCGGAAATGTTGGCTCCGATGTTGAATACGATGTCATATTTGTTTCCATGTGATCTGCGACCGTATCTCTGGTCGATGGCGTCAGGGAGTGAGATGTCATACTTTCCCGAACCCATGTCGGTGGCCTTTTCGGTAACGCCGATGTAATCTCCGTTGTTGCTGTTGTAGTTCGATATCAGCATTGACTTCCAGCCGACAATGGTCTGCCAAGGAATGTCAGTGTCGTAATATGCATTGTCATTGATGCTTGCGGAATTGATGCCGGCTGCATTGGCTGCCAGATATCCTGCGTAGGTCGTGGATGTGTTCCTTCCGCTTGCTGCCACGTCGTCAAGATAATTGGCGGAAGCATTGGCCACGATTCCGAAAGATATGCTCTTCAGGCCTATCTTGTTGCCGGTGTTCATGTTGATGATGGTACCGACATTAGGCATCGTGAAACGTGCGGTGTTGTTTTTGGTCGCCGGGCCGAACATGTCCGCAATGGACGGCATTGCATTGTACTTCGCGGAGGAAGATATGATGCTGATGTTCGGTGTCAATGTCGCCTGGGAAAAGTTGTTCACTGCGGATCCTGCCGGGTTCAATGAAATCGAACCGAGGTCGCCGCCGAGTGCCGTGAAGGCGTTTCCCATCGAGATGCTTCGCGCCGTGCCGTAATAGTTGTTGTCGCTGAATCTCAATGCATCTGCGACTGTCTGTGCTCCCGCGTCAGCAGCAAATGCCGCGAGCAGAAGAATTGCTATTGTCTGTTTTTTCATATTTATCATAGTTAATGTTTCCATTAATGTCTCCTGACTGCTCCGCCGGAACTTCCGCCGGAAGAACGTGAAACTCCGCCTCCGGAGTAGCTGCCACCGGAACTTCTGTAAGAACTGCCTCCGCCGTAGGATGACCCGCTGCTCCTGTATGAGGAACTGCTGCCGGAACTTCTATACGAAGAGGAAGAACTGCTTGAAGAACTCCTGTAGGAAGATGAGGAACTGCCGGAACTTCTGTAAGAACTGCCTGAGCTCCTGTATGAACTGCCGCTGCCGTATGAATTGCTTGAAGAACTGCTGCGGTATGATGATGAGCTTGAACTGCTTGACGATGACTGGCTTGATGCCGGTCTGCGGTAAACGGTGCCGCCAGCCGTCCTGTTTATGGTGCTGCCTTCCGTTCTGCCGAAAGAGCTGCCGCTTGTCCTGACGGAACTGCCGTTCGAGCTTACGGAGCCGCTGTTCGTCCTTACGGTATTTCCGTTTGTCCTGACGGTGCTTCCGGATGGCCTGTAACTGCTTGAAGATGAGGTTGTGGAACCATATCCGCCGGAAGAAGAACCGCTACGTCTTACGACATTGCCGGAACCGCTGTTGGACGCTGTCGGACGCGATGTCGTCGGGCGTGCCGATGCGGTGTTCGCTGCCGATACCCTGCGGACAGGTGACAGCGTGGAAGCATTGGCCCTCGTGCCTGAAGCGGATGCCGTTGCCGTGCCGGACGTGCGTCTTACACCTGACGAAGTCATTGTTCCGGTATTTCTCCTGACGTTGGAAGAGGTTACGCCCATGACGTCGCCGCGGCGGTTGCCGGTGGTCGAACCTCTGTCGCCCCAATACACGTCCCTTCCGCCATGGCCGTAATAATAGTCGCCGCACCAATGATGATGGTGATGATGGTGATACCAAGGATCATGATACCACGGGTCATAATACCATGACCAATAATATCCCGGACGTCCCCAGTACCATGGGTCGTTCCAGTACCATGAGCTGTACCAAGGGTCGCTCCAATACCATCTGTCCCACCAGATCCCGGAGTAATACCATGGATTTGCACCCCAGTACCAGGAACTGTAGTAAGGGTAGCGCCAGTATGATCCCGGCCAATAAGAAGATGCGAACCCGGCCGCAAAACCGTCGGCATACCCGTCAGGGTACAATGAATATGACGGCGAGTTCGTCACCGTGACGGTAGTCGCATTGTCCTGTTTGTTGAATTTCAATGTCGTGGACATGTTCTCCGGAACAAACAGCGTATCAGTCTGTCCTGCTTTGAGGAAGAGCTGAGAACTTTCAGTTTCTTTTACAAGATCATTGACCTTGGAACGGGAAGCTTGGACAGCCGCCCTGGTTTCGGTTTCGGCAGGTCTGCTGTAGAATCCGTCCTGAAATTCCTGTGAGGACGCATACTGTGACGCGGAGCCGCAAGATGCCAATATCATCAGCGCCCCGGCTAGAGTCATAATGTTCGTTTTCATAATCGGACCTCCTATAATAATTAATATAAAGTTTGTATCTTTGTGCCTGCGCTTAAGCGCATTTTACCGGCAGTTGCAATTTTCATACCTGCCATTCATTAAATGCGCAAGCGCGTACATTATTGCAAGATTAGCAATAATATCGCTAAAAAACAATAGAAGAGACGGTGGCCATGCACCGCAAATGAACAGATAAAACTTTGAACGGCAGTATCTTGGCATACTGCGGAAAATATTTTTTTACGATGGCAGATCAGATAACCAAAAGGTCAGAGAACTACTCTCAGTGGTATAACGACCTGGTAGTCAAGGCAGACCTTGCAGAACAGTCTCCGGTCAGGGGATGTATGGTCATCAAACCTTACGGATATGCAATATGGGAGAAAATGCAGCATATCCTCGACGCTAAATTCAAAGAGACAGGTGCAGTGAATGCATATTTCCCTCTTTTTATCCCCAAGTCATTCTTCAGCCGTGAGGCGGAGCATGTGGCAGGATTCGCCAAAGAGTGTGCAGTGGTTACCCACCACCGCCTCATGAACGATCCTGACGGCAACGGCGTCGTGGTGGATCCGTCATCTAAACTTGAGGAAGAACTTATCGTAAGACCGACTTCGGAAACCATTATCTGGAGCACGTACAAGAACTGGATCAAGTCCTGGAGAGACCTTCCTATCATGTGCAACCAGTGGGCCAATGTCGTAAGATGGGAGATGCGTACCCGTCTGTTCCTCAGGACCGCAGAGTTCCTGTGGCAGGAGGGCCATACGGCTCACGCTACATCTCAGGAGGCTCAGGAAGAGGCAGTCAAGATGGTACACGTCTATGCCGATTTCGCCCGCAACTATATGGCGCTTCCTGTAATCGTAGGACACAAGAGCCCTAACGAGCGTTTCGCCGGTGCACTCGACACCCTTACCATCGAGGCAATGATGCAGGACGGAAAGGCTTTGCAGTCAGGAACTTCGCATTTCCTCGGACAGAATTTCGCCAAGTCTTTCGACGTGAAATATACTGACAATGAAGGTCAGCAGCAGTATGTTTGGGCTACTTCATGGGGTGTGTCCACACGTCTGATGGGTGCGCTCATCATGGCACACGGCGATGACAACGGACTCGTCCTCCCTCCGGCACTTGCTCCTATCGAGGTGGTTATGGTCCCTATCTACAAGACGGCCGAGGACCATGCTGCCATCATTGAAAAGATGAACCAGATCAAGTCTGCGCTTGAGGCTGCCGGACATTCTGTCAAGATTGACGACCGTGACACTCTCAGGCCTGGCTTCAAGTTCGCTGAATGGGAACTCAAGGGCGTGCCTGTCAGATTGGCAATCGGTGCGCGTGACCTTCAGAATGATACCGTGGAGGTCCATCGTCGTGACACTCTCGAAAAGAATACCGTTTCGCTCGAAGGCATTGACAAATATATTGAGGACCTTCTGGCCGACATTCAGGACAATATATATAAGAAAGCATTGTCATTCAGAGAAACAAGAGTCGAGAAATGCGATTCTTGGGAGGAATTCAAGGAGAAGATCACCCAGGGCAAGTTCCTGCTCTGCCATTGGGACGGAACTGCCGAGACCGAGCAGAAGATCAAGGACGAGACCAAGGCTACCATCAGATGTATTCCTGTGGACAGCTATGTCTGCAAGGAAGAGGGCGTGGATATCTACTCCGGAAAGCCTTCTCATGAGAGAGTTGTATTCGCAATCGCTTATTAGTTAATTGTTTATGAAGAGAATCATCATCAGCGCATCAGCGTTTTTGCTTGCCGTGGCTTCCGTGTTCGCACAGGATGTCACGGATGCACAGAAGGCTGCGGAAGAGGCTGCCAGGGCCATTGCCGGGGCGCCTGTAGCTGAAGTCAAGGTACCTAAGCCGAGATACTGGACGAATTCCCTTCTTACGAAGATCGACTTCGGACAGACTAACCTTACCAACTGGGCTGCCGGCGGATATAACAGCGTGACACTCAAGTCATTCATTGATGCCAATGCGAATTACAAGAAGGACGAGCTGTTCTTCAACAATCGTCTCCAGCTGGACTACGGTTTCCTCTATTCCGAGGACAAGCCGTTCATACAGAAGAGCGATGACCGTATGTACTATGAGGGCAAGTTCGGTTACAAGGCTGCCAAGACATTGAACTATTCAGCTCAGTTCAACTTCAAGTCGCAGTTCTCCAACAGCTACAATTATCCTATCCCGTCCAAGCCGGATACCGCTCCGGATGATTGGGAGCCGGGAAAGAGCGACTGGAAAGCCAGCCGCAAAGTGAAATCCGGATTCATATCTCCTGCCTACACGAACATCGCAATCGGTATTGACTGGGTGCCGACCAAGTGGCTGACCGTGAACATCGCCCCTCTTACCGGCGGTTTCGTGGTCGTTACTGACGAGACCCTCAGGAAGTCATACGGAATGGAGTTCAAGAAGAAGTATGACAAGTTCGACGGCATGAGCGCAGCGGACATTGCCGCACTTGCAGGGAAAGACAAGGATGAGTATGACGCGTTCGTGGCCGGAAAGTCCAGCGGAGATGCTTACCGTACCGCCAGATTCGAGTTCGGTGCCCAGATCAAGATTGATGGCAAGCTGCAGATCAATGACAATTTCAAGTACACCTCGCAGCTCGTGCTCTTCTCGGATTATTTGGACAATCCCCAGAATATCCGTGTGAACTGGGATAACAGGTTCGACTGGAAAATCGCCAAATATTTCTCATTGACGGTGACTACCAATCTCATATATGATGACAAGGTGATGGTCAAGACCGACAAGACATTGAAAAAATATCCTGACGGACGCAAGGCAGTGCAGTTCAAGGAGTCTTTGGCATTCGGATTCTCATATACGATTGCATCCAGAAAACGCTAGACATGCAGAAAGAATTTGACAAGATTTTGGTGGGGCTGATTCCTGAAGGGGAAACAGCCCTTCTTGCTGTAAGCGGTGGGGCCGACTCCATCTGCATGGCGGAGCTGTTCGCGCATAGCAGCTGGAGGGGCAACATTGCGGTAGCGCATTGCAATTTCCATTTGCGTGGCGAAGAAAGTGATGCTGACGCGGAACTTGTCCGCTGCTGGGCGGCATCCCATGGCGCCGCGTTCCATTCCGTGGATTTCGATACGGAGCGGTACGCGTCGGAGCACTCGCAGAGCATCGAGATGGCGGCGCGCGAACTGCGTTATGACTGGTTCGCCTCACTCTGTCTGAAACATGGCTATTATGCTGTGTCTGTGGCACATAACGCGAATGACAATGCCGAGACGCTCATGCTGAACCTCCTTCGCGGAACGGGGCTGCGCGGCATTACGGGCATGAAGCCGGTGTCCAATGTCCCGGTGTCGCAGCAGAGCCTGGAGGGCGTCCGTCTGGTGCGCCCGCTTCTGGCTTTCTCGCGCGACCGGATCAATGTCTTCGTCAATGAATGCCATGCGGAGTACCATGACGACCGGACCAATGCCGAAACCATATATAAACGCAACAAAATCAGGCACTTGGTGTTCCCCGTGTTCGAGAGTCTGAATCCGTCGTTCCTCAAGACCTTCGGGCGCGAGATGCGGGCTTTCGCCCAGGAAAATGCTATCGCCGAGGATTATTTCAATGCTGCCAAACCGCGTGTGTGCGCAATGCCCGAGGCGGGGGAGTGCCTGAGGGTCAATGTTTCCGCTCTCAGAAAAGAAACCCATTGGGAATATATTACGTACCGTCTTCTGGAACCGTTCGGATTCCGTTCGGCGACATTGGACCCTGTCATGTCGCTTCTGAACAGTGACGGGACATTTTCCGGAAAGGAATTCATTGCCCAGGGCTATAGGATATTGACGGCCGGTGACTTCTTCATTGTCAAGAAATCGGATATCGGCGGTAAGCGCGGACGGATTTCAGGGCTGCCGCAAGTGGTTGAGAGTGAGGCTTGTATGACGGTGGAAGGGGAGTCGTTGTATTCTTTCCGGAATTGCCGGCTGAAGGTGTCGTTGAGGTCTGCGGAGGGTGATGCTTCTGCCGAGGCACGTCGTCTTGCGGCGTCATCCGTATTGGCTGCCGATGCGGGAAAATTGAAGTTCCCTTTCCTTATAAGAGGCTGGAATTCAGGTGATTGGATGCGGCCTATCGGCACCGGAGGCAAGAAGAAGCTGAGCGACATCTTTTCAGATATGAAGCTGAATGTGGACGAGAAGGATGAGGCGGTCGTGATCGTGAGCCCCGGCATTGACGGAAAAAATACTGCCGGAGAACATGTCGCAGCGGTTTGCGGCTATGCTTCCGGCAGATTCTATTGTCGTGTGGATGAGGCTGTCAAAGCGACATCCGGGACTTCCTGTCTGGTTTGTCTGGAGTTTATTTAATCTCCATTATATAAGGCATCCTCGCGTAAATTCTTTCGGAGGAATTCCAGTTCCAGTCCTTGTAGGCTTTCTCTACCGGTGCGAACGGTGTTCCTGCCATCACGCTGGATGTGCCTGAAAGCGACTCCATTATCATTTCGAGAAGAGTCTGTGGCTTAGGATAACATGCTATGCTCCAGTCAGTA
>OBCQ01000563.1_pt1 | contig 9871 bp, 8 predicted proteins | sample 1517991 | NCBI WGS metagenome assembly OBCQ01 (sample SAMN03418263, study PRJEB22391) | human gut metagenome | biome: human-gut; feature: organic feature; material: feces | host: Homo sapiens | place: Tanzania | collected 2013-01
TTCGCGCCCGTTTCAGCACCGAGAATGCCTGCCGGGCGGAATTATTCCGGCTTCGGTTTCCGAACGGTTTTGTCTGCCCGAAATGCGGCTGTACGGAATACTACCCGGTTCGCGGGCGAAACACGTTCCAGTGCCGTGCCTGTCGACACCAGACCTCCGTCACCGCGGGAACCGTTATGCACCGCACGCATTTGCCGCTGACAGTCTGGTTCTGGGCGATCTATCTCTGTGCTACGGACAAACGCGGCATTTCCGCCGTCCAGCTGAGCCGCACGCTGGGCATCTGCTATGAGTCGGCGTGGTATCTTCTACACCGGATTCGTGCCGCCATGGGAAAAAGAGACGGAAAGTACGAACTTTCTGGAATTATTGAGATGGATGACGGCTACGTGGGCGGAGCAACGCGAAACGGCAAGCGTGGTCGCGGGACGGACAAAGCAAGGATCGTTGTGGCGCTGTCAAAAACGGAAAATGGCGCGGCTTTGTTCGCGCGGATGCACGTTGTTGAAGATGTCACTGGCGGCACGCTTCAGCAGGTCGTTGACGAAACTGTTGCACCGGGTTCAAAAATCGAATGCGACGGCTATAAGAGCTATCGGAACTTGTCTGGCGTTGCGCTGGACGCAAAAAAGTACGAAACCGGCGATTTGCATTGGCTGCATAAAGCCATCAGCAACCTGAAAGCGTTTCTGCTCGGCACTTATCACGGTCGCTGCACACAGCTTCAGGCGTACCTGGATGAGTTTTGTTTCCGCTTCAATCGCAGAAATACCAGCGATTAGATCTTCATGCGTCTGACAAGAGCTGTCGCTACATCTTGCGGGCTGCTGTGTTAAGCCGATAAGCACATTATCTTATAAAAGGGGAGTGCGAAAGCCAAATTCTGTGAAGGGAAGGGCAATCATAAGCGTACCTGCTATGCGGAAAATTGCCTTAAAATTTTCCCTTATTTTTTCCCTTATGAGATTGGTTAACCGCGGTTAGGGGTGGTTAAAACGCCCTTAAAAAGTTCGCATATCCATAGAGAAATGATAAAAAATGCAAACTTTAGCTATGGATATCAAACCTCGTTGGCAGTTCAAGTCCTTGTGCCCCTGCCACTTTTCAACAAGAATCTCACTCGTCGGAGTGGGATTTTTGTTACATATGCACAAGTTTCGCGCCTTTGCTCGTGTTATCCTATCTTGCGTTTCCCTCTCGTTCCCTATAAGTCTTTCCCCGTTTGTAATTAAAATTGTAATAGAATTGTTCAATACCTATGATGCTCACAGATATTGCAGAATTCTATTTCTTCGCAAAAAAATAGGGCTCTGGCATATTGCCAGAGCCCATTATTTTTACCCATGAACAGACTACACGAGATAATCTTCTGATTGACCCTGCATCCTCCTCCAGCATGGAAAAGAGAAACAGCAGGGACGGGGCGGAGGCAGCGTACTTCCCACGTTCCAGGTCGCTGTATGCGCGGCTGGATATGCGAAGGCGCTCTGCCATGGCTTCCTGCGTCAGCGACTTCTGCTGCCGCAGGGAATACAGCTCTTTGGATAGAAGCTCTGCGGGCAGCGCCGGGTATGGTTTCATCCTGAAAACCTCCATAGTTATAATTGACTATGGAGATTTTATGTCGAGCGGATGCCTCTGTTAGAAATGGAATAGAATGGCGGTGCTTCCACGACCTCCCGATTAAATTGGATATATTCACAATTTTTAGATCGAGATATTGCATTCGAATATGCATCGTGCTACAATCAAACAATAAAAAATTTGTGTTCCCCGCGGCGGAAAACCCTGCTTGTATGCGTGCAAATCATTGGCCTTGCGTAGATGATTTGCTCTTTTCTTTCCCCATTTTGAAGTAAGCACTTACTTATTTTTTAGCCACATACTGTAGCGAGGTGAATAAATGAAGAAACATGAGAACATCAGACAGGCCTTTATCGAGAGCACGATTCGTGTCGTCGCAAGAGTAGGGCTGGATAAAACGACAACGAAGGCGATCGCGGCGGATGCGGGCCTCAATGAGGCGTATATTTATCGCTGCTTTGAAAGCAAGGAGGATCTGCTGCGGGCGGCCTTTCATATGGCAGACGTCAACTTTGCGTCCATCATTCGCCAGAATCTTTTCCACATGAAAAACAGCGACCTGCCATGGAAAGAACGGGCGTTCCGGCTTTGGAGCGCGTGCTGGCGGTTCGTGCTGGAGTCGCGGGACGTGTGTGCGTTCTATCTTCGGTACTACTATTCCGCGAACTGCCGCAAATACGCCTATGAGGAGCATCTGCAATATTTTCAGGAGCTGATCGCCATGACGGCGCCGGCTTTCCGGCCGGAGACAAATGCGTATATGGTCGTGCATCAGATGTTTGACACCATGCTCTCCTTTGCGGCGAGGGTGCTCGGCGGTGAGATCCCGGATGACGATGCGACCACGGTGCAGGCATTTGAGCAGATCTACAGCTTCGTGGTTCCCCATGTCCGCGAGGAGCTTTTGTTTGAGGGAGATTTCAGGACGGCGTAACAAAAACAATGACAGCAGACAAATTCATATGGGATGTGAGATAGATGTCGAAAACAGCCATGGCTGTTTTAGCAGAGGTTCCCTCTGCTAATAAGGTTTGTTCAAGCGGCAATACCCGATCTTCGGGAAGTGCGCAGCCTTGGACGGCATACTCGGTTCTGATGTCTGTGTACGAAAAGGAAAAGCCGGAGCATCTTGAGGCTGCTGTTCAAAGTATGCTGAGGCAGACAGTTGCAACGGATGATTTTGTGATCGTGTGCGACGGACCATTGACCGCGGAATTGGACGCGGTTCTTGAAAAATATGAGGCGCAAAATCCATCGGTGCTGCACCTGATCCGCCTGCCGGAAAACATCGGTACAGGCGCGGCGCTGAACGTCGGCATTGCGCATTGCAAAAACGAGCTGATCGCCAAAATGGATTCGGATGATATTTCCGTCTGCAATCGCTGCGAGCGGCAGCTGAGGGAGTTTGCCCAAAATGACAGGCTGACAGTGGTCGGTGGATTTATTCTTGAATTCACGGACGATCCGCACAAACCGGTCAGCAGAAGGCTTGTACCCTGCGATTACGAGGCGATCCGCAGGTATGCACGGCGGCGGCAGCCGTTCAACAACACGACGGTCATGTACAGGAAGAGCGCTGTTCAGCACGTCGGCGGCTATAAGGCAATGATGCGCGGTGAGGATTATGACCTCTACGTTCGGATGCTGCACGAAAACGACTTCTGTGAGAACATCGGGGACGATCTGGTCTTTGTGCGGATCCGGGACAAAAAGGCGGACAGGCGGACATCGCGTGCGACGTATTGCGGATTTATAAAAACAAGGTGGTATGCGCTTCGGATGGGCTTTTCCTCGCCGTGGGATTTTCTGGTTGCCTGTGCCGCGCAGACGTTCGTTTTTCTTGCTCCGCCGTTCCTGCAGGATCTGATTTATAAAAAAATCCTGCACAAGCCGGTCAGGGAGCGGAGCGTGCCATGCGTACTGCACGAAATAAAAACGTAATGACGGAGGAGCATCCGGAACATGAATGAAAAGAACAGGCCGCAGTCTGTTGAGCGCAGCAACGATGTGACGCTGCTGGACATTGCGCAGATCCTGCTGCGGAAGGTACACTGGCTTCTGCTTGCGGGCATCGTTGCGGCTGCCGCCGTTTACGGCGCGGTGACGATCTTTATCACGCCGACCTATGAATCGCGTGTGAGCTTTTACGTATACAACAACACCACCAATGTTGCGCAGGGAACCATCAACAACAGTGACCTTCAGGCGGCGGAGAGCCTCGCCACGACGTATTCCAAGATCCTGGCGAGCAATTCCGTCCTTGACGCCGTCCTGAACGACCTTGGGGCGGACACCGCACTGTCAAGAAAAGAGCTTGGCCATATGGTGAAGGTGTCCGTCATTTCGGATACACAGCTTTTGGAGGTCGTGGTGACCTCGACCGATCCGGCGTTTGCCTGCCGGATCGCTGACGCGTTTGCAAAGGTCGCGCCGACCGAGATCGTCCGCATCACCAAGGCGGGCGGCGTGGAGGTCGTGGACCGGCCGGAGGTCGCGGGCGAGAAAACCGCGCCGCGGACGGTGTTTGACAGCGCGATCGGCTTTGTGCTCGGTGTGATGCTGGTCTCGCTGATCATCGTCCTGCGGATGCTTGCCGACACGACGATCTATCTGCCGGAGGACATCGAGCAGGCGGCGGGTGTGACCGTCCTCGGTCAGATCCCGGAGATCAACATTTCGGACGAAACACACACGCCCTGGAGGCTGACGGAGGGAGGGAGCGTGCTTTACAATGAAAAAGAAAAGCTTGCCGAAAGCGGCCAATGAGACGATCACCGCGAACCGGAAACGGCTTTTGAGCAAGGATGCGCCGTTTGCGATCAAGGAGGCATATGTAAAGCTCCGCACCAGTCTGCTGTTCTGCATGACTGCCGATAAGCAGCGCCCCTGCAAGACCTTTGCGATCACCAGCGCAAATCCCTCGGAGGGCAAGAGCCTGACGGCGGCAAACATCGCCATCAGCTATGCCATGCTCGGAAAGAGCGTGCTGCTGATCGACGCAGACATGCGCAAGCCGACGCAGCGCCGCCTCTGGGACGTGGAGCTCTCCACCGGGCTGTGCGATTTTCTCGCAAAGATCCGGCGGCTGGAGCTGGTGAAGGTCGATGCGCTGCCGCTTTGGATCGTCTGTACGGGCACGATCCCGCCGAACCCGTCGGAGCTGCTCTCGTCGGAGCGGATGCGGCGGTTTGTCGAGGAAAGCGCGAAAACATACGACTATGTGATCATTGACACACCGCCGATCAATACGGTGGCGGATGCGCAGATCGTCTCCACCTACGCAGACGGCGTTGTGATCGTGGCAAGATCCGGCAGGACAACGACCGTCGAGCTGAGCGATGCGGTCGAGGCCGTGCGGCGCGCCGGCGGAAATCTCTGCGGCGTGGTGCTGAACGACCTGAATATGAAGTCCGGAAAATATGCCTACAAATACAGCAGCAAATACGGCTACGGCAGCAAATACGGATACAGGTATTCGTATGCAGATCCCTATGAAGCACGCTGAGAAGATGCCGGCGCTGTCGCTGGACTATCACGCGCACGTTCTGCCCGGCTGCGACCACGGCAGCGATGGGCTGGAGACCTCGCGGAAGCAGCTCGAAATGGCGGCTTCCGCGGGGGTGAAAACGGTCTGTGCGACACCGCACTTTTACCCGCACAAGGATTCTGTGGATGGTTTTTTGCGCCGAAGGGCGCAGGCGGCGGCCCTTCTGAGCAAGGCGCTGCCGGCGGGCGCGCCGCAAATTCAGCTCGGCGCGGAGGTGCTGATCTGTGACGGGATGGAGCGGCTGGAGGGGCTTTCGCGGCTGTGCCGCGAGGGCACGAACGAGCTGCTGCTGGAAATGCCGTTTTATGCGTGGCAGGATTCGATCTGGCAGACGCTCGGCCGGCTTTGCAGGCGGCGGGACATTCAGATCGTCATCGCGCATGCCGACCGCTATCCGAAGGAGAATGTCGAGCGCCTGATCCGCGGCGGCGTGCCGCTTCAGCTCAACGCGGAGAGTCTCACAAAGCCGCTGCGGCGGAGGCAGTATCTCGCGTGGATCGAAAACGGAAATGTAAAATATCTTGGCAGCGATATCCACATGCTTGGCAGCGGATATCGTGATTGGGAAAAATGCAGGAAGCTGCTGGAGAGGAGCTTTGAATGAAAACGGCTGCGCTTGGAGAAAATGCGGAGCCTTTACAGCATACGCAGTTCACGGGCTTGCCAAGCATAAGAGAGTTTGATATGGAGACGGAAAAGAAGCTGACCGCGCATCAGGCGCTTCTGCTGGAGATGCTGAAGGATTTTGACGCGGTCTGCCGCAAGCACAAGATCCGCTATCAGCTGTTTGCCGGAACAGCGCTGGGGGCGGCCCGGCACCAGGGCTTCATCCCGTGGGACGACGATGTGGACGTGATCCTGACGCGCGCGGAATATGAGCGGTTTTTCCGTGAGGCGGCGGGCGACTTCGATCCGGAGCGCTACTATGTGCAGCAGGAGCACGGCCCGCACTGGCCGATGCAGTTTTCTAAGCTCCGGCGGAATCACACCGCCTGCATCGAAAAATATCACCCGAAGGACATGGCGATCCATCAGGGCGTCTATCTGGACATTTTTCCGTGCGACAGGCTCTCAGAGAAGCCGCTGATGCAGAGGATCCAGTTCGCCACCTCCAAGGCGATCATCGCAAAGGCGCTGTATGCACGGGGCTACGAGACGGACAGCATGGCAAAGAAGCTGTTTATGCAGCTCTGCCGCCTGCTGCCGCGGCGTCCGCTGGAAACGCTATGCATGCGAAAACAGGATGAACAGACGCGCCTGTATCATTCGTTTCTTGCCGCAGGAAAGCGGTTTGAGAAAAATATTCTTCCGCGTGCGTGGATGGAGGAATCCGTGGAGGCCGTCTTTGAGGACGGCGTGTTTCCGATCTCCGCGCACTATGATGCGCTGCTGACACGGCTGTACGGAGACTGGCATGTGCTCCCGCCGCTGCATGAGCGCAGGTGCAAGGAGCATGCCGCCATCCTCGATCTCGAACGTCCCTACACGGAATATCTGGAGCAGCAGCGGCGGATGGAGATCGCGCAGTACACAAGGAGCATTCGATAGCGAAAGACCCGGCGCGTGCGCGGGCGGAAAAATTCAATGTGACCAAGGAGGAAATGAGGCGTGAAAAAGAGGACCGTATGGATGATCGCCTGCGCGCTGCTTGTCAGCATGCTTGCCGCAGGCTGCTCATCGAACGCGGAGGATGCAAAGCAGGAGCCATCCGCCGCACCTGTGAATGAGGAGATCGTGATCGGAACGCCGTATGGAGATCTCTGCTTCCCGAATCAGTGGGAGGAGTATCTGAAAATCGACCAGAGCAAGGCCGGCGACCGCGTTGAGGTGACGTTCTCCGCCAAAATCAGCGACCAGGTGTTCCCGCTGTTTGCCATTGTGATCGGCGGAGACACGGGCGATGTCGCGGGAACGCTGACCGCTGCGGACGGGACGCAGAGAAACGTCTATGTGAAGATCTGCGAGATCGTGGAGGACGGCTCTGTGAGCGAGCTTGAGCAGAAACGGATGTACGCAATGCAGGAGGACCTGAATTATCTGATCGATCACTTAAAATAAGAGCGTAAGGAGAGAAGAACATGGCAAGAAGAACGATAAAAAGATATCTGGCAATGTGTCTGGCTGTCGTGATGCTGCTGACGGTGCTGCCGGTCGGCGTGTACGCGGCCGATGGCGCGCCGTTTGAGGACGGTGCGGCGCGTGAGGATCTTGCAGCTTCCGGATCCATGGATCTTTCGGTCGAGCCGGAAGAAGCAGAGCCGGATGTCCAGCCAAGGCTGGAGCCGATGGAAGACGCTGCCGCGATCACGGCGGTTTCGGATTACGCGGCCTTCCTTTCCTGCCTGAAGGACTTGGAGCGCTACGCCCAGAGCTACGCGGCAGAAAATCCCGCGGAGAATGTCAATGCGCTCATCATCAACTTCATCCGCACGGGCGTGGAGCGCTACACCTCCGGCACGTGGGAGATGGTCTGCGGAAAGGAAAATACGGCCTTTACCGCTTACGTCGCCGAGCAGGACGCGGAGAACGCGACCTCTGCATCGGCGCTCAAAAACCTTGAAAACTTCTACCTGCCGAACGGCAACTATGCAGACCTCGGCCACATGTTCGGCGCGATGGACGTTGCCAACTATGCCAAGGTGCAGGGCATGATGGACGCGGTGGTGCTTGCCCGCGCCGACATGGGCAGCTGGGCCGGCGACATCGCCGACCTGATGTTCTGCGCCGAGAACGTGGACATCCCCGACAAGGTAGACACTTCGGAGACGGATGTGGACATTCTCTCGGCCAACATCCGCGCAAAATACCTCGGCGTGGACTTTAATACGCTCAACGAGGTCGATCACTCCTTCACCGACACCGATCTTTACGGCGATCTGGACGCGTTTTACCTCACGGCGGAGATGAACCGCGGCGGCATGGCGCTGAGCGCGATTGCTGAAGGCTACTTTACAGCAGGACTTACAGAGGCTGCACGCGCCGATTATTTCCTGACCAACCGTCTCGGCGGCATGGTCACCAAGGAGGGCATCCGGAGCATGGTGCTGAAGGTCTACAGCGCCAACACCCTGATCGGTGCGCTGGAGAGCTCGTACTCCCTGACCGATCTTCCCAATTGCGAGACGCTGCGCAAGGCATGCTGCTACGCCTTTGCAGATTATCTGTTCGATCTGGCGGGCGATCCCAATGGCACCGACCCCATCGATCCCGACCCTGATCCGGAGCCCGAACCCGAGCCGGAAAATCCGTACTATTCCGTGTTCTCGTCGGACACGACGACCGTTGCGCCCGGTGTGACGCAGACGATCAACTATGCGCTGACCACGGACGAAAAGCAGATCGTCTATTACATCGCTACGGTGGATATCTCCCGTGAGGACGTCAGCGTTCACGCAAACTATCACGCCAACGACCCGTCGCAGGGATGGGCGATGGCGCGTGTGACCGACCAGATGGCGGCGGCGCAGGCGCGCCATTCCGACCCGTCTGACCCGGAGAACTATGTGGAGCACTACAATGCGGTGCTCGGCACCAACGCGGACTTCTACAACATGACAAACGGCGCCCCCAGCGGTATTTTGTACATGGATGGCGTGAAATACCTCGGCAACAGCAATCAGAACTTCTTTGCGATCCTGAAGGACGGCACGGCCGTCATCGGCGCGCCCGGTGACTATGCGGCCTATGAGAGCCAGATTCAGGAGGCGGTCGGCGGCAGCATTTTCCTCGTCAGGGACGGAGAAGCGGTCGTCAAGCATTCGGAAACGTATTACAACAGCCGTCACTCGCGCACCTGCGTGGGCATCACCGCGGACGGCAAGGTCATCATGATGGTGCTTGACGGCCGTCAGGAGCCGTTCTCCGCAGGCGGCAGCGCCGAAGAACTGGCACAGATCATGCTGGACGCCGGCTGCGTGACCGCGATCAATCTGGACGGCGGCGGCTCCACGACGTTTGTTGCCAAACAGGAAGGCAGCGATGAGCTCACCATTGTCAACCGCCCCTCGGACGGCTATGAGCGCTCCGTCAGCTCCTCGCTGCTGGTCGTTTCCACAGCGCCGTCCTCCAAGGAGTTTGACCATGCGCTCGTCACCTCCGCTTACGATTACCTGACAAAGGGCGCTTCGGTTTCGCTGATTGCCTCCGGCGTCAGCGCCACCGGAAGCCCTGCGGAGCTCCCGGCGGACATCACATGGAAATCCCTGAATGAGGACGTCGGTACGGTTTCCGAGAACGGCGTGTTTACCGCCGCTGCGGAGGGCACCGCAGAAGTGCAGCTCCTGTCCGGTGAAACGGTGATCGGCAGCAAGACGCTCACCGTGGTCGAGCCGACCGGCCTGAAATTTGCAAAGGCGAGCGTCAACGCCATTTACGGCAAGGCAGTTGAGCTTCCGCTGATCGTCACCTACAACGAAAACCCGGTCGCGATCTGCCCGGACGACATCACATTTGAGCTGAGCAACAATGCGGCGGGCGCCGTCGAGGCGAGGGACGGCGGCTTCGTGTTCACCGGCATCGAGAAATCCGGCTTGAGGAATGTCACGATCACCGCCATGGTCACGCGTGACTACTCCATCAGCGCGTCGATCAAGGTTGCCATGTACAGTGAAAGTCAGGCGATCTTCGACTTTGACAACGCGACAAGCGGCGACCGGACGTTTGCATGGACGCGCGAGGTCACGAACGCGGAGTATATCCCCGGCGGCGATGATATGACCGACCGCTATCACGTCATTGACC
>OBCQ01000564.1_pt1 | contig 9859 bp, 4 predicted proteins | sample 1517991 | NCBI WGS metagenome assembly OBCQ01 (sample SAMN03418263, study PRJEB22391) | human gut metagenome | biome: human-gut; feature: organic feature; material: feces | host: Homo sapiens | place: Tanzania | collected 2013-01
AGAATCATCGCTTGCAGAAACCTCATCTGCATGCTCGTATTTACCCTGTGATGAATCATACTTTAATAAGTGTGCTAACATTTTTGGGCTTGTTAAGTCGTTGATAGCTACTACCTCGTATCCCTCAGCTCCAAACATCTGTCTGAAAGCAAGACGTCCGATACGACCAAATCCGTTGATTGCTACTCTTACTGCCATTTTAATTCCTCCTAGAATTGTAAAAAGTATTTTTAGGGACATGCCCTAAGATGCTTTTATTATAGCGAATAATTCTCAAAGGTTCAAGTACTTTATTTGCGTTTGTTAAAATTTTCACTAAATATTTTCATTTACACACATTTTTTATCATTCTTCACAATTTTTCTTTTTAGATATTGCACTTTATTATAATCTCGGCTACACTTAATTAATTGCTGTAATTCGCACTTTCCGGCAGCCAACAGCAGACAATTATAAATCATGTAACTTATAAAGTTTTTTAACAACAATACATCAGTTTTACGGAGGTATTTATATGTGGGATCAGCACATGCACTGCATGTTTTCGGGTGACAGCGATGCCGACCCGGTATTGATGATAAAATCAGCAATCAACAAAGGGCTGGACGGCATATGCTTTACAGACCATCTGGACTATGACTATAAAGAGGAGCCCGGGCTTTTCGACCTTGATATAGCAGCATATGAAAAGCGCATCAAAAGACTTGCAATTGTTCTTAAAGAAAAGGGCTGCCCGGTAAATATCCACTGGGGCATTGAAATCGGTTTACAGCCTCATATTACAGACAAAAATAATGAGGTCACCAAAAAATATCCGTTTGACCTAGTGATCGGCTCAAGCCATGTGGTAAACGGCATTGACCCGTACTACCCTGCATTTTACAAAGGCAAGACAGAGCACGAAGCCTACACCGAATACTTTGAATCGATACTTGACAACCTGCACTCCGGCGCGGATTTTGATGTGTACGGTCACATCGACTACGTGGTCAGATACGGTCCTGACAAAAATAAATACTATTCATATGAAAAGTATGCCGACATAATTGATGCTATTTTAAAGGCAATTATCTCCCAGGGAAAAGGCATCGAGCTCAATACCGCCGGCTTTAAATACGGGCTTGGCCACCCAAATCCGACCGAGTCGGTGTTAAAGCGCTATCATGAGCTTGGCGGTGAAATAATCACCGTCGGAGCAGATGCCCACAAACCGGAGCATGTGGCATATGATTTTGACAGGGTTTCAAATATCCTCAAGGATGCCGGGTTTATGTACTATACAGTATTTGAAAACCGCGTTCCTGCTTTCATCAAATTATAGCTCTGCCTTAAAGGCTTACGTTGTCATTCTATCTAACTATTAAACCTCACATGCATTCGCAAATGTCAAAAATAGGAGCCACCTGATCTACATTTTACATCAAGTGGCTCCTAAAGCATTGGTTCCGTAAGCTTCACTGTATAACCTCCAAGTTCCGCTTTCGCTATATGAATTTATTTTGGCATTTCCATATTGCTTTGCTATAAATCTGATTCTGTTTATGACAGGATTCTTATTCTTTTAGCTTAGCTATGGACCTCTACCCTTCTTCATAAAATCACTCCTTCCAGTTACATTATCTATGTAAACTCTTATGAGAGATTCTATCTTTCACTTTTAATCTACAAGAACTTTTTCAACGATATTATTTATTTGCTAATATATCTGTGCGATTACTGCTCTTCGGCTCGCCCTACAGATTTAAATATTCCGTTCAATCATCCTTATAGTACTTTGACTTAAATTATGTAATCCCCATTGGACTGTACCTCCTGTGTTTTATTTTTGTTCCTTTCGTATCTCTTTTGTTGATTTAAGATTACACTAATTTCACCTATTTGTCAATATGTTTTTTGATAATTTTTGTTTTTATTCTAAATTGTCTGATATTTTATATATTTTTTGTTTTGTTTACACATTTCTTGCAATTCAATCACATGATTAAATGGGGCAAAAGGTATCATCGATGCATGCTTGCATGCAATTCGATGTATACCTTAGTGCCCCGCACTACACCGAGAAAGTAGCAATTTGCTGCGGAAACGCAGGAAATTAGCGGATTTCGAGGTGGAGTCAGATTACGGGAATGCGTAGCATGTAGTAATCTGATTAATCATAAATGAGGGGGCAAAATACCTTTGCCCCCTCATGCCGTCATTTATCATTTATCATTCTTCATCCTGTAATCAATACACCTGTTCAGGTAATCGACATAATCCGGATTCTTGCACATGCCCTTGCCTGCCACGTCGGAAATCTTTGCCACATCCATGCCGTTGCACTTGGTGGTCTTCATAACTATGTTGAGTGCTTCCTCATCAGTGTCGTTACTGATAAAGGTTCCTATACCGAATGCAACCTTTGCCTTATCCTTAAAATAATCATACAATGCAGTCGCACGCTCGAAATCCAGGCTGTCGCTGAACAAAAGTGTCTTTGTCCTTGGATTGATTCCCAGACTGTTGTAGTGGGCTATCATCTTGTCTCCCCACTCGTACGGATCTCCGCTATCATGACGCACTCCCGAAAAAAGCGTCGCATAGGTGAGCTGAAAATCACGCAGGAAGCAGTCTGTTGTTATAGTGTCAGTAAGCGCAATACCGTTTAATATACCATACTCCTTAACCCATGCATCGAGTGCGTACCAGTTTGAATATGCCGGATTATGCTTGTGATTGCCCTGTCCTGTACACATAATCCACTCATGTGCCATTGTTCCCACCGGCTTTAAATTGAATTTCTTCGCAAGATATACGTTTGATGTACCAATAAAGTGTGAATCTGCAGGCAGCTCAACCTCTGCGATTGCCTTTACAGCCATCTCCTGCGCCTCGGCAGACAGACGGCGTCTTAGTCCAAATTCACTGAAATCGCTAAGCCTGTAGGTATCCTCCTCGAGCAGACGCACCTTCTCATCAAGCCTGCGCTTAAACTGCTTAAGCAGCACATCATAATCATATGCCATACGGAAGTACACTTCATTTACAATAGCAAGCACCGGAATCTCATACATCGAAGTATTAAGCCACGTGCCGGCTGCATCGATTGCCAGCCCACACGGTGCATCTGCTGTGATGGTAAACTCCTCATATCTTGGCTGCCAGAGTCTTAAAAAATCAACATATGTACCTTTTATCCAGGTGATGTTATCAAGATATTCAAGCTCCTCCTCCGTAAAACGAAGCTGACAGAAGGCCTGCACCTGTTCCTTTATCTCCTCGACCATCTCATCTGTAAAATGCACGTCTTTATTTCGGCACTTGAAGGTCCATGTCGTTTTATAGCTTGTGAACTGATGGAAAATCGTCTGTCCCATGCTGAATTTATACATATCAGTCTCAAGAAGGCTGTTTATTATTTGTGGCAATCTCATTTGTTTTATGTCCTCTTTTCTTTTTCTTTCAAACCATTTACTACCTGTAATTTTAGTCTTGATTTTACCACTGCGACTATCAAATATCAAGCATACGCACATGTTTAATTACCTTCAATTTATTTTCTTTTCCGTCAGCATATTCACTAATTCCAAAATAAAAACTCCCATGAAAGCCACTAACCGTGACCTCCATGGAAGCTTAATTGTTTATATTGCAGAGATAATAACCCAATGATTATATAAGATATTGTAATTATTCAGTTATGAATTATTTAAAGTATTTCACACCGCTCTCGAATATCTTCATATCCTGCTCGCCGTATATATTGATTGCTACAGACTCGCCGCGGCGCTCTGAGTGAGCCATCTTGCCGAGGATTCTTCCGTCAGGAGATGTGATACCCTCGATAGACATGTATGAGCCGTTTACGTTCCACTCCTCATCCATTGATACATTTCCGTCCAGATCAACATACTGTGTGGCAACCTGTCCGTTTTCAAAGAGCTTATCAAGCCACTCCTTCGGTGCTACGAAACGTCCCTCGCCATGTGATGCCGGATTACAGTAGGTCTGACCAAGCTTAGCCTGTGCAAGCCATGGGCTCTTGTTTGAAACAACCTTTGTATAAACCATCTTTGAGATATGGCGGTTGATTGTATTGTATGTGAGTGTAGGTGACTGTGCATCCTGCTGTCTGATCTCTCCATATGGTACAAGTCCAAGCTTGATAAGTGCCTGGAAACCGTTACAGATACCAAGTGCAAGTCCGTCCCTCTCATTGATGAGCTTTTCAACAGCCTCTGTCATCTTTGCATTTCTAAATGCTGTTGCAAAGAATTTAGCTGATCCCTCAGGCTCATCTCCTGCTGAGAATCCACCAGGGAACATGATAATCTGTGATTTGTCAATTGCCTTTACAAACTCATCAACCGAATCACGGATATCCTCTGCTGTGAGGTTCTTGAATACCTTTACGATTGTGTCAGCGCCTGCTCTTTCAAATGCCTTAGCACTATCATACTCACAGTTTGTTCCAGGGAATACCGGAATAAATACTGTAGGCTTAGCCACTTTATTCTTGCATACATAGATATTCTTTGCATCGTAGAGACCACTATTTACCTTGCTTGTATCGTCTGTTGCCTTTGTATGGAAAACTCCCTCAAGCTTTGCTGTCCATACTTTGACAGCCTCCTCAACAGGAAGCACCATATCGTCACACTCGATAGTCTGCTTATCGTTTACATAGCCGACTACAGAGGCTGCATCTGAAATACCTGCTGCATCAATTACCTCTCTGACCTTTGAAAGTGCATCAACCGGAACCTCAGCTACGATATTACCAAAGCCAGGTGCAAAGAGTGTATCGCTTGTCACCTCATCCTCGATGGTTACACCAAGCTTGTTACCAAATGCCATCTTTGATACTGCTGCAGCAAGGCCTTTTCCGTCAAGTGCATATGCTGAAACGATTGCGCCATCCTGAATAAGATTTCTGATTGCTGTATAAAGTGTCATAACCTGATCATATTTTGGAAGATCAAACTCATCCTTATCTATTGTAAATAGAACAAGCTGGTTGCCCTCCTTCTTGAGCTCAGGTGTGATGATATCCTTTTCCTTTGCCACATCCACTGCAAATGATACGAGTGTAGGCGGTACATCAATATCATTGAAGGTACCTGACATGGAATCCTTTCCACCGATTGAAGGAAGTCCGAAGCCAATCTGAGCATCATATGCTCCGAGGAGTGCTGCAAACGGCTGGCTCCAGCGCTTTGGATCCTCGTTCATTCTGCGGAAGTACTCCTGATATGTCATACGGATTTTGCTGTAATCTCCGCCTGCTGCAACGATTCTTGAGATAGACTCAAGCACTGCATATATAGATCCGTGGTATGTGCTCCATGATGAAAGATATGGGTCGAAGCCGTAAGCCATCATTGTTACTGTATCGCATTTGCCCTTTAATACAGGAAGCTTTGCAACCATTGACTGTGTCTCTGTGAGCTGGTAACGTCCACCATATGGCATATATACACTGCCTGCTCCGATAGAGCCGTCGAACATCTCAACAAGTCCCTTCTGTGAGCATACGTTAAGATCTTCAAGCTCTGCCTCCCAGGCACCCTTCATATCTCCTGCCTCAACCATCTTGGCTACAGCAGGTGTGCTGATTTTGTCCAGATAATTGTCACTCTCGCAAGGCATCTCAACCTCAACATCTGTCTCCTGATGAGCTCCGTTTGTATCAAGGAATGCACGAGAGATATTTACTACCTCTTTGCCTCTCCACTCAAGCACAAGTCTTGGATCTTCTGTAACTACCGCAACCTCTGTTGCCTCGAGATTTTCCTCCTTTGCGTATGCAAGGAACTGTTCAACATCAGAAGGCGCAACTACAACTGCCATACGCTCCTGTGACTCTGAGATAGCAATCTCTGTTCCGTCAAGACCTGCGTATTTCTTTGGTACCTTGTCAAGCTCTATGCGAAGTCCGTCAGCAAGCTCTCCGATAGCAACAGAAACTCCGCCGGCACCGAAATCGTTACATTTCTTGATGATATGGCTGACCTCTTCTCTTCTGAAAAGTCTCTGAAGCTTTCTCTCTGTAGGTGCATTACCCTTTTGTACCTCAGCTCCGCATACTGATGTAGACTTTGTATTGTGTGCCTTTGATGAACCTGTAGCACCACCGATTCCGTCACGTCCTGTGCGTCCTCCGAGGAGAATGATTTTATCTCCCGGATCTGAGTTAAGTCTCTGGACAGCGCGTCTTGGAGCCGCACCCATAACTGCACCGATCTCCATACGCTTTGCAACATAATTTGGATGGTAAACCTCCTTGACATAGCCTGTTGCAAGTCCGATCTGGTTTCCATATGAGCTGTATCCGTGAGCTGCCTCCCTGACAAGCTTCTTCTGTGGAAGTTTTCCTTCAATTGTCTGTGAAACCGGTACTGTAGGATCTGCTGCACCTGTTACACGCATTGCCTGATATACATATGTACGTCCTGAGAGAGGATCTCTGATTGCTCCGCCAAGGCATGTAGCAGCGCCACCAAAAGGCTCAATCTCTGTAGGGTGGTTGTGTGTCTCGTTCTTGAAGTTTACAAGCCACTCCTCTGTCTTTCCATCCACCTCAACAGGTACCACGATAGAGCATGCGTTAATCTCATCAGACTCTTCCTGATCATCAAGCTTGCCCTCTGCCTTTAATCTCTTCATGGCAAGAAGTGCAAGATCCATCAGGCAGACAAATTTGTCATTTCTGTCCTTGTAGATATTTGAAAATGTATTTAGATAATCCTTGTAGGTATTTTCAATCGGTGTGCGGTAGAAGCCATCGTCAAACTTGACATTCTTAAGCTCTGTAGAGAATGTTGTATGACGGCAGTGATCTGACCAGTATGTATCAAGCACACGGATTTCTGTCATTGAAGGATCACGCTTTTCCTCATTCTTAAAATAATTCTGGATATGAAGAAAATCCTTAAAGGTCATGGCAAGGTTCAATGATAAATAAAGCTCCTTCAGCTTGTCCTCTGCCATATCCTTGAAGCCGTCAAATATGATGACATCAGCAGGGTCATCAAACTCCTGCACAAGTGTCTTAGGCTTTTCCATGCCGATGGCACGCGAATCAACAGGGTTGATGCAGTGCTTCTTAATAGCAGCAAACTGCTCATCTGTGATAGCACCCTCAATCACATATGTGATAGCACTTCTGATAATCGGCTCCTCATTCTCATTGAGAAGCTTCACACACTGCTCGGCTGAATCTGCTCTCTGGTCAAACTGTCCCGGTAAAAACTCTACAGTAAATACTTTTGCATCACCATAGTCAAATGTCTCCTCATAGATATCATCAACAGGCGGCTCTGAGAAAACTGTATACAAGGCTTTCTTGTATGTCTCCTCTGATATATTTTCTACATCATATCTGATTAATACACGTACTGCCTCCACAGTTGTGATTCCCAGATAATGCTTAATCTCATGCTTTAATTCCTTTGCCTTTACCGCAAAGTCAGGTTTTTTCTCTACATATACACGACGTACGTTACTCATATGTTCTCCTTTCAATTCGAGAGTATGTAACCAATTATTCGTTACCGTCCGGCTTTTTGCACAATCGGACTTTAAAACTATGGTTGTAGTATAACACTTTAGTTATGATAAGTATAATTAATATATTTAATTTGTTTTATAAGTTGCGTTAATTATAGTTTTCTTATATAATGATATAAGGGTCAAAAGCTATTTTGCCCCTCATTGATAAAAACAGATGCAAATAACCATATTTATACGGAGGATAACAAAATGGATATAAATTATGAGCTTTACAAGGTCTTTTACTACGTGGCAACGTCCCTAAGCTTCTCTGAAGCCAGCAAGAAGCTGTTTATTTCACAGTCCGCGGTAAGCCAGTCTATTAAGACTCTCGAAAAGAAGCTGGGACAGACTCTTTTCATCAGAAGCACAAAGAAGGTACAGCTCACCGCAGCCGGTGCCCTGCTTTTAAAGCACATTGAGCCTGCCATGAATCTTATTGCCCGCGGTGAAAGCCAGCTTTTAGACTCAGGCACACTTGGACTTGGCCAGCTTCACATCGGCGCAAGCGATACCATATGCCGTTATCTGCTGGTTCCTTACTTAAAGCAGTTCCATCAGAGGTTCCCGAATGTGCCTATCAAGGTCACAAATGCCACATCTATCCAGTGTGTGGAGCTTTTGGAGCAAAGGAAGGTTGACCTGATTGTCACGAATTTTCCAAACTCGCACCTCAATCACTCATACCGACAGAAAACCATATGCAACTTTTCCGATGTTTTTGTGGCAAATCCCAATTATTTCAAGCTTCGCAAGCAGGAGATAGCTTTTTCTGAGCTCAATAAATATCCTATCATGATGCTTGACCGAAACAGCACCACCAGTGAATTCCTGCATAATCTGTTTTTACAGCACCAGCTTGACCTGATTCCGGAAATTGAGCTAAGCAGTAACGATCTGCTCATAGACCTGGCCAAAATCGGACTGGGTATCGCATTCGTGCCTGACTACTGCATCAACCAGGAGAATAAGGAGCTTTTCGTGCTGAAGACAAAAGAAAAGATGCCTCCACGCCAGATTGTTGTGTCCGTAAACACTACAATGCCCGTGTCAGCATCCACTGAGGAATTTTTAAATCTGCTCCCAGAAGTCGGCAACTAGTTTTCCGACATTTGCTATATTGCATGGCTTTCTGTCACTCCACTCGCGTGGATAGAGCAAATCATATTCTCTCTGCCAGAATCTCTCATCTAATAGTAAAATGACACCTGTGTCCTCCGTCGTCCTGATTACTCTTCCGGCCGCCTGGAGGACTTTATTTATACCCGGATACCTGAAAGCATAATCAAAGCCACAGCCGTTTTCGGCATCGTAATAATCCTTTAATATAGTTCTCTCATTGCTGATCTGCGGAAGCCCCGTTCCGACAACAATAGCACCTATCAGTCTGTCGTTTTTCAAATCAATGCCCTCACCGAATATGCCTCCCATGATGCCAAATGCCACCAGTGTTCTGTCCGACTCCTCACTAAACCTGTCCAGAAATTCCTCCCTCTCAGCCTCTGACATATTATTTTTCTGCAGCATAAGCTCTGTTTCGTCTGCATATTTTTCACAGTAAATATCTGCCACATCATTCATCATCTTATATGACGGAAAGAAAACCATATAGTTTCCAGTCTTTTGCGTGACAACAGCATTAATATACCCTGCAATGCGCTCATACTCACTCCTTGAGCGCCTTGTGTACCTCGTACTCACATCGGTTGCCATCGCAAGCAGTCTCTTTTTGCTGTCAAAAGTGCTGTCAGCATATATGGCATAGTTGTCTTTTTTTGTGCTTAGCAGGCTCTTATAATAGTTTACAGGCAAAAGCGTCGCCGAGAAAAAAACAGCCGACTTGCCCTTATCCAGCCTCTTTTGTATATTAAGCGACGGGTCCACACAAAAAAGCTTTAGCATGAACCTGCCATCAGCCTCAAGCTCGGAATACATCACGTAGTGCTCATCCACCAGATCATAAATGTTAAGGAAATTGCGAAGCTCAAAATAAAAATCCATAACATCCTTTTTCCCCGGAAACTCATTAGCCTTCTGCAAAAACTCATCCAGAAGTGTCATAAGCCTCATAAAGGAAAATACCATATTGCCAAACGTATCATACACCGTATAATTCTCACACTCGCGCTTCATCCCAAGCAGTATCTTATTGCACTTTTCAAGCGCTTTCTCAATAGAACGGCTGTGCTCCTTCATAATGCGCTTCACAGTAAGGAAATCCTCCTTATAAATCTGAGCGCTATACATCTGCCTGCTTCTTTCGACCATATTGTGAGCCTCATCAATGAGAAAAATATAGTCTCCGCCCACGCCTTCCCCGAAAAACCGT
>OBCQ01000565.1_pt1 | contig 9855 bp, 5 predicted proteins | sample 1517991 | NCBI WGS metagenome assembly OBCQ01 (sample SAMN03418263, study PRJEB22391) | human gut metagenome | biome: human-gut; feature: organic feature; material: feces | host: Homo sapiens | place: Tanzania | collected 2013-01
GCTGAAATCAGTCCAGATCGGGATATTCCGGAAATTGTCAAATAGCTTTATATAGAACCATGCCCGCAGGGCACGGGCCTGCGAAGTGTAATTGTCGAACTCGGCCCTGGTCAGACCGAAATCCTCCGGCTTCAGTCTTTCAAGTTCTTCGATGACGAAATTACATTCTCCCACTCCCTGAAAACCGGCAATCCACATATTGCCGATGTAGGTGTAGTAAGTGGCATACTGGTCGTATTGGTGATACTGGAGAGTACGCCAGACTCCGCTGTCATCCCACCAACCGTCACGCTGTGGAGTAATAAGCTGGTCGGCAGTCAACTCCTGAGGAGTATGAAACTGTGTTACTGACCAATATGCGTGTTCAAAGGGACGGAAAACCACACGTTTGACATCAAGCGCACTATGGTAATAGTTGTCCCTTCCGACAGAGCTGTAGAGCGTCTCGTCCAGGTTCGTGCATCCGGCTATGACGGTGCAGAAAACCATCACTGATAATATATTTTTTATGAATTGCATATTCGATTGACACTTAATATTAAAAATCCACCTGAACGCCAAGAATGAACTGTCTTGTACTAGGATAATAAGTACGCGTACCGGAAGCGCCGGGCGTCAGACCGTTCACATTGTAGGTTGAAGGGTCTACTCCCGAGAACTTGGTCAAAGTAAATACATTATTGACAGTACCATAGACACGGACACCTTCGAAGAAGCGGCACTTGTCAGTTTTGAACGTATAGCCCAAAGTCAGCTGGTCAAGCTTGAAATAGTCACCGCGCTCAAGAAAGTAGTCCGTAACCGCATGGGATGAAGTGGGACTGATGGCGAAATTCTTGCTGAAAGCCTTTCTAAGCACATTTCCGCTGAACTTGCGAGTACCGTAATAATAATCGTGGATATTGAAGATATTGAATCCGAAAGCACCCCTGAAGAACAGAGACAAGTCGAAATTCCTATAACGGAAAGTATGGGTCGTGGAGAGATTGAATTTCGGCAGGCCATTACCGACAATTGTCCGGTCCTCCTCGGTGGCAAGTGCTATTGGTATAACATCACCTTCCCTGTCATAGACCATCCACTCGCCCGCATCGTTGATTCCGGCATAACGCCACATATGAAAGTTGCCGACGGGCTGCCCCACTTCGATACGCTGGAGATAATAGCCCAAGAACGGGCCTTCGACCCCGGCTTCATCATAGTAGTCTTCTCCGATATAGTCAGAATTGCTGAAACTGATGAATTTGTTCTTGTTGGTCGAACCTATCACATTGAAATCATAGCTGAAGTCCTTCGTTTTTACAGGAGTGAAATCAAGCTCGAACTCGAAGCCCTGATTTGACATCGTACCCACATTGACAGTGGCTCTCTCATGCACGAAAGGAGGTACAGCCACTTTGTATGTACCCAAAAGGTCTTCTGTCCGGCGGTTATAATAGTTGAGCGAACCCCCCTATGCGGTTGTCAAGGAAAGAAAAATCAATGCCGATATTCCAGTTCTTGCTCTTCTCCCAATGCAGATCGGGATTGACATTGTTCTCGGTAGCCCATATCTGGACGAATTTGCCGTCGATAAGATAATGTCCGAAACCTTTCATCGTCGGTATGGACTGATAGCTGCTGAAATCCTGATTACCTGTCACACCATAGTCCGCACGTATTTTAAGTTCGTTGAGCCAGGAACGTACACCATCCATAAATGATTCCTGACTGATTCGCCATCCTGCCGAGAAAGCCGGGAAATTTCCCCATTTGTGTTTTGCTCCGAATTTCGACGAGCCTTCGTGACGAAGAGAAGCGGTAGCGAAATACTTCCCGTCCCAATCATAACTTACACGGCCGAAAAATGAAATGAGTTTGCTGTCATTACGGTAGCTGTCCACACCTATAATGCCTTCTTCAGCAGCATAATCACCCGAGCCGAGATTGTCAGATGTTGTACCATCGTTCGCAAAATCCGAATTGGTGGCGCTGAATCCGCTGTTCTGCCAATAGGCATAGCTGTAACCGAGCATCGCCTTAACGTTGTTTCTGCCGAACTGGCCGGAAAAATTCGTCAGCCATTCAAGCTGGTACATCTTCTCCACCTCACTTGCACGGGAAGCCGAACCTGCATGTCCGCTATTGACTGAAATAGTGGTATTGGAGGGTGTAAAACCGGATTTGTCGTAGGTATATTGCCTGTCTGCAAAAGTAAACTGAGTATTGAGTGAAACGGGAATTGAAAGGTCTTTGAAAAGCAGGGGCAAAAGATTGAGTTTTGCCGTGGCATCCCAGTCAAGCATACGCATATCAGTGTGCGACTTGACCAGCTTCTGAAGTTCCACCGGGTTTTGTCCTGCAGTCTGCCCCATGAAATTATAGTACATTGACGGGGCATTCGGATCCATAAGCGGAGTTGTCGGATTCGCTTCAATGGCAAGTCTGAATACGCTCCAGTCAGAATTGTCACTGGAGACAACTCTTGGTGCAATATTCGCGCTGAAGGTGAACAAGCCGCCTTTGGTTGTATGCGTAATTGAGGCACGTCCTCCGTATTCTTCCCTATTTGAACGCAAGTCAATACCATTGGCATTCCGGTAGTCGACACTCACACGATAGTTGGTATTTGCCTTTCCGCCTGCCAGACTGACGGTATGCTTGTGGGAAAAGCCCATGCGGCTCACTCCGTCAAGCCAATCATAATTGCCCCCGAGATCTGCCTGAGTGCCTCCCCAGGCAAGGCGCACCTTACGGAAATCAGCGGCATTCATCATATCGAGTTCTTTGATCATTTTATCAAAAGAAACTGTCACAGAATAGTTTGTGTGCAACTGACCGTCTTTGCTTCCTTTTTTTGTGGTGACGAGAATCACTCCGTTCGCACCTCTCGTACCGTAAATTGCAGACGCAGCTCCATCCTTCAGGACATCGAAAGAGGCAATATCATTCGGATTGACATTCTGAAGGCTGCCGCCTGCGACACCATCAATTACGACAAGCGGTGAAAGTCCGGCCTGACGGGAGTTTACGCCACGGATCTGAATACTTGAAGTGACGTTCGGATCGGCAGCCCCTGTGTTTACTATGGACACGCCGGGCACTTTGCCTTTGATGAGAGCCGCCGGGTCGGAGGAACTGACGGTCAGAAATTCTTTTTCGCCAATGTGGCTGATGGCTGACGTCAGTTCCTTTTTATCCATTGTACCGTAGCCGATTACCACAACGTCGTCAAGGAGCTCGGAATCCGCCGTCATCACGACATCAAGTCCGGAAGTATCGGACTGGACTTTTTTATTTACCGTTTTCCAACCCAAATAAGAATAAGTTAAAGTGGCACCTGCCGTAACCTCAATAGAATAATATCCGTCAATATCTGTCGTGGCGCCTGTTTTCCCGGAAATTACCGCCACTCCCACAAGAGGCTCTCCTTCAGTATCCGTGACACGGCCACGGACGATGATTTTTCCAGCGGATACCGCTCTATTTACATTTGAGAGGATAATCTGCTGTCTGACGACCTTATAAGTGAGATTGCGCTCCGGCAGAATCTTTTTGAGGACAGCCGACAATGGCTCGTCTTTAACATTGATTGTGACAGGAGTTTTTCCCGAAACCTGGTCGTTGTTGTAGAAAAAGCGGTATTCTGACTGCTGTTCAAGCAGCGTCAGCACCGTTTCCAGCGGTTGCTGACTGACATTGATACTCACTTTCACATCCTGGGCAGAAGCCGTCACAGAAAATGACAGCGTAAAACACAGGCATAGCCATACGGCGTAAAAAAGTGGTTTGTTTAGTGAAATGTGGTTTTTCATGTTTTAATTATTTACACAATAAAGACATTTCAGACATTCAAACCCACGGAAGAAAGCTCAAAATATTTTTATTCAATACAAAAAAGCTTTCCATTGTGGGTTCGGCCGAGTCATTTGTCTTTATTGTAGACCTCGAAATTACAGAGAAATTATAAAGCACAGAAAATATGAATAAACCACTACTCTTTGCCATGGTCTTCGCCATGTGTGTATGCGGATGCCGGAATGGTTCCAAACCGGCTATTGAAACGGATATGGAACTTGAAAATAAAGTTGCAAAGAAGCTCGCAGAAATGACTTTGGAGGAGAAAGTCGGGCAGATGACACAGCTCAACATTACCGCAGTCTGTGACAAAGGAAAGTTGACGAAGGAAGGAGAAGAGCTGATCCGCAGATACAAAGTGGGTTCGTTCATCAATGCACCTGACGGGATGGCAGAGGACCCGCATGTGTATAATTCCATGATCATGGCAATCAATGCCGTATCCATAGACGCAATGGGAATTCCAGCCATATACGGACTGGACCATGTACACGGGACAACATATATTAACGGAGGGATCCTTTTCCCTCAGGAGTTGAATATTGCAGCCACTTTCGACAGGGCTCACGCCTACAACATGGGAGAGGTTACAGCATACGAGAGCCGCGCCGCATCAGTGCCATGGACCTTCAGCCCCACCATGGATTTGGGACGCAATTCAGCCTGGCCGAGACTTTGGGAGAGTTTCGGGGAGGATGTTTATGTTAATGCGGAGATGGGAAAGGCCGAAGTTCTTGGACTGCAGGGCAATGATCCAAACCATTTGGACAAATACCATATTGCAGCCTGTGGAAAGCATTATATGGGCTATGGAGCTCCTGTTTCCGGACAAGACCGCACTCCATCCTCCATTTCTCGTTCACAGCTTAGGGAAAAATTTTTCGAACCATTCAAACAGACCCTCAAGGCCGGAGTGCTCACACTTATGGTCAATTCCGCCAGCGACAACGGGATGCCTTTCCACTGCAATACCGAGCTTCTGACGGACTGGGTCAAGAAGGATTTGAATTGGGACGGAGTGATTGTAACAGACTGGTCCGACATCTACAACCTCTACACTCGTGACAAAGTGGCATCTTCAAAGAAAGAGGCAGTGAAACTTGCAATCAATGCAGGGATAGATATGGCTATGGTGCCATACGAAACTCAGTTCTGCACCGATCTTATTGATCTTGTACATGAAGGCGAAGTACCTATGTCGAGAATTGACGATGCCGTACGCAGGGTCCTTCGGCTCAAATATCGTCTCGGACTGTTCGATGCGCCGGACTCGTCTTTTGAGGATTATCCTGAATTCGGGAGTGCTGCTCATATTAAGAAGGCATATAGGGCTGCCGTAGAGTCTGAGGTACTTTTGAAAAACGACGGAGTGCTTCCGCTATCCAAATCCGCACGAATACTTCTCACAGGTCCAAACGCACATTCCATGCGTACCCTGAACGGAGGCTGGTCATATACGTGGCAGGGCAATGCCGCTTCGCGGGAAAAATTCACTGGCAAGTACAACACCATTTTAGAGGCCATGCGGTCCAAATTCAGGAATGTTGACTATGTTCCCGGAGTAGAATATGCAAGTTCAGAATGGGACGACTGGAAGGAAGAAAAAGTTTCTGATATCAATGCGGTAGTGAATGCGGCCAAGATGGCGGATGTAATTGTATGTTGCGTCGGCGAAAACTCCTACTGCGAGACACCGGGTAACATCAACGACCTCAACCTTTCCGAAAACCAAAAGACTCTGGTGCGCAGACTCGCCAGAACGGGCAAGCCGATTGTGCTGGTTCTGAATGAGGGACGTCCGCGCATAATCAGCGATATAGAGCCATTGACTTCAGCTGTGGTGGATGTCATGCTTCCTGGCAATTTCGGAGGAGACGCTTTGGCTGCTCTCCTGTCAGGAGAGGAGAATTTCAGCGGACGTCTGCCTTTCACATATCCGAAATATGTGAACAAACCGGCGACCTACGACTACAAACCATGCGAGCAGGTCGGCACAATGGAAGGTGTGTACAACTACAACGCCACAATGGATGTGCAATGGCCTTTCGGACATGGCCTCAGCTATACTTCATTCGCATATGCAGATATGAATGTTTCTGTGGCGGGCCGGACTGTTAAGGGAACGGATGGTACTGTTGCCGAAGGAGATATGCTTCAATTCAAGGCAGGAGACGAAATCATCGTGACCGTCAATGTGACCAACACCGGATCCGTTAGGGGCAGGGAGAGCGTGCTCCTGTATTCTTCTGACCTCTATGCTTCTTCGACTCCGGATGTGCGCAGGCTTCGCGGATTCGACAAAGTCAGCCTCGCTCCGGGCGAAACAAAAACCTTGACCATAAGATTGAGTGCAAATGCTCTCGCATTTGTCAACTACAATGAGCAGTGGACTCTCGAAAAAGGAAACTTCATCCTTTCGGTCGGCGAACTGCACGCCCATCTGCATTGCTGCGAAACCAAAGTCTGGGCAGAGAAAAACATTGAAGAATAAAGGTTGTAGGACAATTTTCAACAACGTCAAAGATCCAATTTAATTTTTAACCCGTCCCATTTTAACGGGACAACAATGTATTGATTTTATGAAAAGGATATATTATTTTGCAATAACTGCACTGTTTCTTATGGGTATTGGTTGTAGGGCCGTGTCGGCTTTTTCCCGGTCAATAACCACAAAAAGCGTCGGGGAGCTAACCCTTTCCTGCCCCGAGGCCGGAAATTGGAAGTTTGATATGACTCTTGAAGAAAAGGACTCCTGTGAGATTGTGCATATTTCTATGGATGCCACAGTCCCGAGTGTTCCCGTCCGCTTCGAACTTTCTTTTGAATGTCCGCAAAAGGATGCCCATCATCTTTGGGCCAGCCGTTCTGCAATAGACAGATGCAGGCTCAAGTCGGAATGGATGGCGTGGTATGGTTCCGCCCTTGCCCAGAGTATGCCGCTATATACATTCATGAATACCAACAACAAAAACAGGCTGACTGTAGCCTGCAGCGAGAGCATGCGCATGGTGGATGCCGTCATGGGACTACGCGAAGAAGGAGCAGCACTCAGCGGCGTCCTGGGCTTTTTCAGTCAGGCAGAAGCACAGCTCTCCAACTACGAGGTCTCGATCATGTTCGACAGCCGTGAGCGTTTCTGGGCGGATGTCGTGAATGATGCCTCTCAATGGATCGCGAACGCAGCGGGATTTGAGAACTGCGAAGTGCCCGATGCTGCATTTGCGCCCTTGTACAGCACCTGGTATCAATTCCATCAGAATGTCTCCGACAAAGAAATAGAGGCTGAGTGCCGGCTTGCTTCCGCCATGGGCATGAAGACCATAATTCTTGATGACGGCTGGCAGACCGACGACAACAACAAAGGCTACAGCTTTTGTGGAGATTGGGAAGTGTCCAGAAACAGATTTCCGGATATGGCTGGGCATGTGCGTAAGGTTCATGAGATGGGAATGAGGTATATGATATGGTATTCAGTACCGTATGTGGGAGAAAAGAGCCGTGCATACGAAAAATTCCAGGGAAAATATCTCGCCAAGGGCGGTCAGGACTGGTGGGTACTTGATCCGCGTTTCCCGGAAGTGCGGGACTACTTGTGCGAAGTTTATGAAAAGGCCCTCAAGGAATGGAATATTGACGGTTTCAAACTTGATTTCATTGACGAGTTCTATCTTAGAGGGACAGATCCAGCAATAACAGAAAACTATGGAGGCAGGGACATCAAATCGCTTCCTCAAGCCGTTGATGTGCTTATGAAGGAAATCCGCAGCCGTCTTCAGGCAATCAAGCCGGACATCCTCATTGAGTTCAGACAGGAATATACAGGCCCGGCAATCCGCCAGTACGGCAATATGATGAGGGCGGCTGATTGTCCAGGAGATATGCAGGGCAATCGTATGCGCACGACCACGCTGCGTCTTACAAGCGGCAAAGCGGCCGTACATTCCGATATGCTTGAATGGAATGTTGCAGAGACACCAGAGAATGCGGCAAGAGCTATTCTCTCTGTGCTTTACACCACGATTCAGTATTCGGTAATGCTCCGAGACCTGCCGGAAAGTCACACAAAAGTCATCAGGCACTGGCTCGACTTCTCGCAGAAACACCGTACCACCCTGCTCCACGGAAAATTCCGTCCATATCACCCGGAAGCATGCTACCCGATTCTCGAAGCCGAGAGCACTGATGAACGCATAATAACAGCGTATCAGGATGGCCTGGTCGTAAAGGCGGGTGCTCCGGACAAGGATATCTATATAATCAATGCAAGCGGAGAAGAAGGTCTGGTTATTGATCTGCAGAAAAAGCCCCGCAGATGCAGTGCATACAACGTATTCGGAGAGCCGGTCAGCATTCCAGTTCCACGAACAGGTCTGTCACGCGTCTCCGTCCCGAAGAGCGGTTATGTAATCATAGAATATTAAAGCCTTCCATTTTTCAGAGCCAAACTACAACATGAAACTTTTTTTGTCATTTGTTTTTTTCTATGCTGCTGTTTCATACATATTGCTGCTGCCAAAGTTGACATGCTTACCGTCTACAGTCAAGCTATGAAAAAGGACGTCAATTCCCTGGTTATACTTCCTGACAGTTATCCGGAGGCAGAGAGATTTCCAGCAATTTACTTGCTGCACGGGTACAGCGACGCAATGCTGTGGTGATGTGTGCGATAAAACGTTTTTTCACGCACGTCATGCCCGAAAACTATGCTATCGTGAGTAAATCAGCCTTTTTTACGCACGCCAGAAGTCTAGCTGCCTGGTGAACACAGGGTTTTCCGTATGGCGAAAGAGGACTTTAAGGATTACTAAGTTCGGAAAAGTCATTGAAATGAGTTATCTTTGCTTGGATAATAAAAGGCATCTGGATGGCGATTCTGGAAAAACTTGTAGTTCAGGACTATAGAAACATTGCATTGGCGGAACTTGAGTTCTCTGCCAATATCAATTGCATATCCGGCGGTAACGGGGAGGGGAAGACCAATCTCCTGGATGCCATCTGGTATATGTCCATGACCAAGAGCGCGTTCCGTGCTTCTGACCGGGATAATTTCCGCTATGGCTCGGACGGGTTTTCCTTGTCCGGAACATATCTTATGCAGAACGCCCTCAGGTCCAGGTTCTCCATCAAGGTTACTTCTAAAGGTGAGAAGAAACTGCGTCGTGACGAGAAGCCGTACCAGCGCATCTCCGAACATATCGGGGAACTGCCCGTGGTGATGGTCTCGCCGGACGACGTGTCTCTCGTGAGCGATTCCGGAGAGGACAGGAGACGCTTCATGAATATGGTGCTTTCGCAGATGGACAAGGAGTATCTGTCTGATGTCCAGCAATATAACAGGCTGCTCAGCCAGCGTAACACAGTGCTGAAAACCGACAGGCCTGACATTTCATTGCTGGAGATATTGGACGAGAGGATGTCTTCGTTCGCAATGCGCATTTACGAAAGGCGCAAGCGCTTCACCGAGGACCTTTCTCCCGTGGTCGGAAAATATTATCAGGCATTGTCCGGAGGAAAAGAAGCCGTGGACATTGCATTCAAGTCGGACATTGACAAGGGGACATTGGCAGAAATCCTGGCGACGGCCAGGAACAAGGACATTGCCCTTGGCTATACGTCGGTCGGGCCGCAGAGGGATGATCTGGTGTTCAGCATGGACGGGCATCCGATCCGGCGTTGCGGGTCGCAGGGACAGCAGAAGTCTTTTCTGGTTTCGCTGAAATTCGCGCAGTATGAGCTGATGAAGGAGAGTTTCGGGGTGCCGCCGATGTTGCTGCTGGACGATGTGTTCGACAAATTGGACATGGACAGGACGGGAAATCTGCTTGCTATGGTGGCGGGCAATGATTTCGGCCAGATATTCATCACGGACAGCAACAAGGTGAGGCTTTCGGGTATCGTGGACAGGATCACCCAGGACAGGGCGTATTTCGAGACTTCGTCCGGCAATTTCACAAAGGAGGAAATCTGATGAGGTACAAGGGAAAGAGCGTGTCGATGGAGCGCAAGGAGCCGTCTTCG
>OBCQ01000567.1_pt1 | contig 9847 bp, 7 predicted proteins | sample 1517991 | NCBI WGS metagenome assembly OBCQ01 (sample SAMN03418263, study PRJEB22391) | human gut metagenome | biome: human-gut; feature: organic feature; material: feces | host: Homo sapiens | place: Tanzania | collected 2013-01
AATATACTGTCCGCGGTTGTTATTGATAAAATGATATATGGCATGAATTCAGGCAAAGTAGCCTTTATCGTCACAAAAAATGGAAAGAGAATATGCGATGTAATTGATGAATGCAGTCAGCGCGGAAGCACTATTCTTAAGGCGCAGGGAGGATATAAGCAGGACGATATTCAGGTGGTAATGTGTGCATGCAACAGTAAGGAAATGTACCAGGTGCGTAAATCCGTAAAAGATGCAGACCCGGACTCTTTTATTGTGGTTGTTGAGTCTCATGAGGTGCACGGAGAGGGCTTTAAAATGACAAATATTGGAGAAGCAGAGAACTGAAACATACCTGAAACAAATATAGTGTGAAGATTGTATATTAGCCTGAAAAAAGCTATACTAATATAATGATGTAGCGGTTTTATGGCTGAAATTATATATTTGGGAGGTAATTACATGTTAGAAAACTGGATTAAACCACAAATTCCGGAGGAGGAAGAGCTGGATGAGCGCCTGCATGCAGCACGCTCTAAGCTGTCTGTGCTTCAGATGCAGATTAAGGAGCATGGACTGCCTGTACTTGTGCTGTTTGAGGGCTGGGGTACTGCAGGAAAGGGCAGTGTGCTCGGTAAGGTAATCAAGAATATTGATCCGCGATTTTTCAAGGTCGCAACCATGGACGAGCCGACAGAGGAGGAAAGACGCAAGCCTTTTTTATATCGGTATTTTGTAAAGATTCCGGCAAAGGGGAAGCTTGAGTTTCTTGATTCGGGCTGGATGGATGAGGTAGTAAAGGACGTACTGCACGACAAGATAGGAGAGAAGGAGTACAAGAAGAAAATTGAAAGCGTGAAGCGCTTCGAGCGACAGCTGACTGACAATGGTTATCTTGTTATGAAATTTTTCTTCCAAATCAGCCGGAAGGAACAAAAAAAGCGTATTGAGGTATTAAAGGAGAATAAGGATACCAGATGGCGTGTCAGTGGAGATGAAGACTGGCAGAATAAGCATTATGACAAGTGTATGCATGTGTTTGACAGATATCTGAATGATACAAATTCGCCTGCAGATCCTTGGTATATAGTTGATGCAAAGAATAGAAAATGGGCTGAGCTTCAGGTGCTGGAGACGTTGGTTAGTGGAATAGAGACAGCACTTAAAAACAGTAATCTTGCTGTGCCGCTGTTACAGAATGTGTTTGCGCTTGAGAAGATTCCAAAGCTTTCTGAGATATCACTTGATAAGGAACTATCTGAGGAAGAATACAAAAAGGAGCTCAAAAATCTGCAGTCTAAGCTTAGCGGGCTGCATAACAGGCTATACAGGCGAAAGATTCCTGTTGTCATAGCATATGAGGGCTGGGATGCAGCAGGAAAGGGTGGAAATATAAAGAGAATCACAGGGGCGCTGGATCCGAGAGGCTTTGAGGTGCATCCGATTGCAAGTCCGCTGCCAAACGAGAAAGCCAGACACTATCTGTGGAGATTTTGGAATCGTCTTCCTAAGACCGGGCATATAGCTATTTTTGACAGGACATGGTATGGCAGGGTTATGGTAGAAAGACTAGAGGGCTTTTGCAGCGAGAATGAATGGCAGCGTGCCTACAATGAGATTAATGAATTTGAAAAGGAGCTGTCAGACTGGGGAGCTGTCATCATAAAGTTCTGGGTGCAGATTGATAAGGATACACAGCTGGCTCGATTTGAGGAACGCCAGAATACTCCGGAAAAGCAATGGAAGATTACCGATGAGGACTGGAGAAACAGAGAAAAATGGGATCTGTATGAGACTGCTGTAAATGAGATGCTAAAGAAAACCAATACCACTTACGCACCATGGCATGTGCTTGAGTCAAACGACAAGAAATATGCGAGAATCAAGGCTCTTAAGATTGTGATTGATGCGATTGAAGCTGCTTTGGATAATAAAACAGATAAAAAGTAAAAATAGATGTATATAAACAGAGATATGTAAAAAAGAAGCCGGAATAAATCCGGCTTCTTTTAAAGTGTTGGTAAATTAATTTGGGTACAAAAAATGCGCCTCCAGGGGCTCGAACCCTGCACACCCTGATTAAGAGTCAGGTGCTCTACCAAATGAGCTAGAAGCGCGTTTATTAATTTGTTTGCGTTTTCCTTAACGCGAAATTTATTATATAGTATAGTTTATAGAAATGCAACACTTTTTTTTAATTTTTTTAAATTTTTTTTAGATTTTTGTAAAACAGTTGATTTTACACCGCTTTAAGCTATATTATTTTCTATATACAGAGACTTTTTATTCCAGATTTCCCATCCAAAGTCTCTCAGAAAGGATTTATTGATAATGAAAGTAGAAGAAAGATTATTAAAATATGTGGGCTATCACACCACATCTGATGAAGCAAGTGATAAAATACCAAGCAGTGACAGGGAATTTGCACTCGCAAGAGAGCTTGAGTCAGAGCTTAAGGGGCTTGGCTTATCCAAGGTTGTGCTCACTGACCATTGTTACGTGTATGGTCTGCTGCCTGCCACTGCCGGCATGGAGCACAAAAAAGCTGTCGGATTTATTGCACATATGGATACTGCACCTGATTTTTCCGGGGAAAATGTCAAGCCACAGCTGCTGCATCACTATGACGGAAGCGATGTGCTGCTTAGAGGCAGTGGCGAATACCTGAGAGTAAGCGATTTTCCTGAGCTTAAAGCCCTCACCGGACGCACTCTCATTACCACAGATGGCACTACCCTGCTTGGTGCCGATGACAAGGCCGGTGTGGCTGAGATTATGACTGCCTTAGAGCAGATTATCGCAGAGGGCACTCCTCACGGCGATATCTGGGTTGGATTTACCCCAGATGAGGAGGTCGGAAAGGGTGCGGATTTGTTTGATCTGGACTATTTCGAGGCAGATTTTGCCTACACCTTGGACGGTGATTACGAGGGCGAGGTGGCCTATGAAAACTTTAATGCCGCAAGCGCTGAATTTACCATAAAGGGCGTCAACGTGCATCCGGGCGAAGCAAAGGACATTATGGTCAATGCTGCTTTGGTTGGCTGCGAGATTGCCGCAGCGCTGCCTGCAAACGAGACTCCTGCCACAACTGAGGGCAGAGAGGGCTTTTACCATCTGTGTGATATGAGCGGTGATGTAGCATCAGCCCATCTGTCATATATTGTGCGCGACCACGACAAGGCTCTTTTTGCTAAAAGACTTGATACTCTCCGCTCTCTTGAGATAGAGATGAACAAAAAATATGGTGAGGGCACTGTTTCTTTGACTATCACCCACTCCTACGAGAATATGCTTTCAATCATAATGGACAACATGTACATTATCGACCTGGCTAAGGCTGCTATAGAGGAAAACGGTCTTAAGCCGCTATCACGCCCGGTTCGCGGCGGTACAGACGGCGCACGTTTATCCTTCATGGGACTTCCTTGTCCAAACCTCGGTACCGGCGGCTACGGCTTCCACGGCCCATTTGAGCACATATCAGTGGAGGGCATGGAGACTGCGGTTAATATAATCAAATCAATTGTGAAGCACGTGCTGATGCTGGCTGACGCGTGATTTCGCTGCCGGTCAATTACTATTCACACCCAGCATTGTGACCAGCCACGGCCACGTTACTGTTCACAACTAACAGTGTAACCAGTAATCCGACTGCGTTTTAGTGTAAACAATAGCTGATTTGTGTATTGACTTATCTGACAATTCTGCTATAATGATGGCAACCAATTGTTTTTCGTTTATTTTCGAACGAATAATTACAGCTTTTTTTGAAACTGACAGATGTTTCAGAAGGGAGACCATATGGTAGTACTTGCAGCACTTATCATTTTTGCAGTTGTTGGTGGAATATTTGTAAATTATCTTCGCAGAAATCAAAATGATATCGGCGGAGGAATGGGAAAGGATTACATGAAAGAGCATTGGGGAATCGATGACGACAAGTAATCAAAAATACCGGGCAACACATTTTGTGTCCCGGTATTTTTTATACAACCATCGTAACTATTCAGAACCACTGAGAACAAGAAAAGCTGATGCGTCATCAGAAAAGCCTGACTTTGCTATCGTGAATTTGCAGGCTCCATGTTCACAGAGCGCCCCTTTATCTTCGCATTCTTCATGGCATTGAGCACCTCCTTGCCATACTCAGCCGGCACCTCAACAAATGTATACTTGTCGTACATGTCGATTGCACCGACAAGCCTGCCAGGCATGCCTGACTCGCCTGCAATGGCGCCTAAAATGTCACCCGGCTTTATCTTGTCCTTCTTTCCGACGTTGATAAACAGGCGTACCATGCCATCCTCTGCTCCTGTATTGTGGAAATCATAGTCGTCCTTTGATTCAGTTGTGGATATCTCAGATGCGCCCATAGCCTGGTATAAAAATGCCGCTGCAATATCCATTGCTGTGTAATCCGACTCATTTATCTGATTCTCTATAATATCAATGACACTTGTGAGATTTTCCTCATCTATAATGGTAGAAATCTGATCCATGATCTTTTCTGCCCTGATTTTGGCAACATCATCCGATGAAGGGATTGGCTGTGCATAGATTTTTGTCTTGCAGTAGCGCTGTATGTCCTTGAGCTTATAGACCTCCTTGCCCTTTACAAAGGAGAATGCCTTTCCACAGCGGCCGGCTCTTCCTGTACGACCGATTCTATGTACATAATACTCGTCATCCTGAGGCAGATCATAGTTGAAAACAGCCTCCACATCATCCACATCAATTCCGCGCGCCGCAACATCTGTGGCAATAAGAATATCTGTCTTTCCGTTTCTGAAATTCTTCATGACACGATCCCTCTGCACCTGCTTCATATCACCATGAAGTCCCTCTGCGCTGTAGCCGCGTCCGCAAAGCTCATACGCCAGCTCGTCAACCATCTTCTTGGTGTTGCAGAATACAAGTGAAAGCTTTGGATTATAGTAATCCAACAGTCTTGTGAGCACATCTATCTTGTCCTTGCGCTTCACATCATAGTAATACTGGTCGATATTTGCAACCGTCAGCTCTTTTTTCACAATCTTGATGTTGATGGCATCATGCTGATATTTTCTTGTGATTTCCAAAATAGGCTTTGGCATAGTTGCCGAGAAAAGCACTGTCTGATGCTCCTGTGGCAGGTATTCAAGTACGGTCTCTATGTCCTCCCTGAAGCCCATATTGAGCATCTCATCTGCCTCGTCGAGCACGATTGTCTTTACATGGTCAGGCCTGATTGTCTTTCTCCTAAGATGATCCATCAGACGGCCCGGGGTTCCGATGATAATCTGCACACCGCCCTTAAGTGCCTTAATCTGGCGGCTGATATCCTGTCCTCCGTATACCGGAAGCACCTTCACTCCATGCATATATTTTGCAAGCTTCCTGATTTCATCTGCCACCTGAATGGCAAGCTCCCTGGTAGGAGAGAGGATGATAACCTGTGTCTTGTGGCTTGATGCGTCAACACTCTCAAGCACCGGAATACCAAAGGCTGCTGTCTTTCCGGTTCCGGTCTGCGCCTGTCCGATTACATCCCTGCCTGAAAGCACTGCCGGGATTCCCTGAGCCTGTATTGGAGTTGCCTCCTCAAAGCCCATATCCTTGATGCCTCGCAAAATCTTAGGGTTTAGTTCTAATTCGTCAAATCTGATTGTTTCCATATATTCTTTTATATTTCCTTTCAAAAATAAAGTGTGCATATTTTTATAACATGCACACTTTAACATATTTGTGAGATAATTACAAAATATTATTTCTTCATTTCTTTACTGAATAGTTACCAAAATACTACATACTGCTAAATAAAGCTGCTATCTCATCCGGTGTCAGATTACGATTTGTGTTATTCAAATCTACAACCGGAGGCTTAGCAGGCTCCTCTTTTACCTCCGGGACCGGTTCTGTGACTGCTTCTGCAGGTGGCTCTGATTTAGCTTCACCGGTGCCTCCATTTGCACTTGCAAAAAGGGCTGCTATCTCATCTGCACTCAGCTGGCGGTTCGGGTCACTGTTTGTCGTATCTGCAACAGCTTCCTCTGCTGCCGGCTCTGATTCAGCTTCACCGTTGCCTCCGTTTGCACTTGCAAAAAGAGCGGCTATCTCATCTGCACTCAGCTGACGGTTCGGGTCACTGTTTGTCGTATCTGCAACAGCTTCTTCTGCAGGCGGCTCTGATTCAGCTTCACCGGTACCTCCGTTTGCACTTGCAAAAAGGGCTGCTATCTCATCTGCACTCAGCTGGCGGTTTGGGTCGCTGTTTGTCGTATCTGCAACAGCTTCTTCTTCCGCAGGGCTTGGCTCTACTACAGGCTCCGGTACAGGTGCCTCTATGACCGGCTCCGGCTCGATTACCGCAACAGGCTCCGGTTCAGGTTCCGGCTCAACTATCGTGGCTTCCTCTACGACCGGTTCAGGTATCGGCTCCATGACCGGTGCTGCCTGTGATGCGTCAGTCGGTTGCTTTGGCACCTCAACATTTGCCGTAAACTGAATAGGATTTGCTGTGATTGCCTGGCTTAGACGGATTTCCATATCCTTGATGCTGTCAGATAGAGCCTGCTGTTTTTCCATAATATCCTTGAGGTTCTCATAAATCACATTTTTCTGGCTCTCAATAATAAAATCATTGCTCTCCTTGAGCCTGTTCTCAAGCTGCTCAAACGTCTCCACAAGCTGTTCATTAGAGCTCATAATCGCATCAGCATTTTCCTTATTCCTGTTGATGACAACCTTTGCGATTGCCTTCTGCGCATTGATGATATCCTCAGTCGGAATCCTTGACTCCTTCTGTAGTATCTCAATCTTTTCCTCTATCTCATCAAAGTACTTCCTGAGCATGAGATAAGATGCCTTTTCAGACTTGAAAATACTGTCATACTGTTCCTCTCTCCTGTCCTCCTTTAGCGCATTCAGTGAGAAAAATCCACTTATTACTCCCCACAAGCAAATCATAAAGATAACTGTGATTGCTGCAATGAGCATGTATTCCTTTGGATAATTAATTATCGCATAAAAATCCGCCAAAAGAACCAGCGTGGAAATAAGAATTAGAAATATAACCTGTATTTTTGCCCTTTTTTGCTTTTTATCCTGCATATGATTCCCCTTCCCGGGGCCTGACGCTATCCGCAACAGCCGTACCGCATGATGGCTGTGGATCATACAAGTCCCAGTACATTTATCCTAATGTATCTATTATAGCTTTTATTGGCTGTAATGTCGATTGTTTTTAATGATTTTTCAGACATTTTTCTAGTATCCATGTTTTCTGACTAGCGTATGTATATACCAATATTAGTATATGTTTTAATATTCCGCAAGCAATTGTAAACCTTTATCACGTATACGGTTGACAATTAACCTCTTTTCATGTTAATGTGTTAACCGTACAAAAATTACTATGAAATTTACAACAAAGGAGATTTTATCATGAACCAGACAGAAACTATAGACTACAAGCATGGGAAGACCTATGCCATAACGGTAACAGCGCTCATGACAGCTGTCACATGTATTCTTGCACCATTATCTATCCCGATTGGACCGGTACCGATTTCATTGACAAACCTGGCCATATATATTTCATTATATCTGCTCGGATGGAAACGCGGAACAATCAGCTACCTCATTTATCTGCTTATCGGACTCGTCGGAATCCCTGTATTTTCAGGCTTCACCGGTGGCCCTGCTAAGCTTGCCGGCCCTACAGGCGGATATATCATCGGTTTTATCGCCATGGCAATCATTGCCGGACTTGTAATCGATAATTTCCACCAGCCTTGGCTTCAGCTCATTGGTATGATTGTCGGAACTATCATATGCTATGCGCTCGGTACAGCATGGTTCTGCTTTGAGGCAAAGAGTACAGTCAGCGGTGCACTGTCAATATGCGTGTTCCCATTTATTCCGGGTGACCTGATAAAAATGGTGATTGCCATGCTTATCGGACCTGCTATTAAAAAAAGACTTCGCTAAACATCAACTCCAAGCTTCTTAAGCTCCTGATACAGGCGCGCTACCGGAAGCCCTACTACATTATTGTAATCACCTTGTATTCCCTTAATGTGGATGGCAAAGCGCCCCTGTATCCCGTAGCTTCCCGCTTTATCCATAGGATCTCCGCTTGAAATATAGCGGTCAATCTCCTCTTCCGTCAACGTATACATGCTGACATCCGTCTTCTCATAAAAGCAGTGTTCTCCGGTTCTTCCATCCTTGTCAATAAACACAAACGTTACGCCTGTATAGACACTGTGCGTTTTTCCCGAAAGCATCGAAAGCATACGCCTTGCATCTTCTTCATTCTTTGGCTTCCCAAGAATCTGATTCTCATAGGCCACTACCGTATCTGCTCCGATCACAAGTATATCCTGTGGTGTCACAAGCTCTGCGTGCTGTTCATTGTAGGTAAGCACACCTGACGCTACCTCCTCTGCCTTTTGACGGGATAGCTCCATGACAACCGCAGACGGCTTTTCCTCTGTGATTATCTCCTCTCCCTTTGCAGGACAGACAACAAACTCTGCCCCGATCTGCTCTAACAATTCCTTTCGGCGCGGTGATGCCGACGCTAATATTATCTGATTCATATTTGTTTTACCTTTTCTTTCAATTCTGATTTTGGGGCTGCTTCATTGCACGCTTTGCCCCAAATATTTTGTAATCAATGCTTTCAAATTTCTTTTTACATCTTATCACACATAAATAGCGAAAAAAAGAATAAATTAATCCCGAATGGCTTATATATCTATTCTAAATATAAACCATTCGGGATTATTATTAATGCATTACAAAATTCATCAACGGTTTTTCCAACATCTTTAAGATATGGCTCGTAAGGATATTATAGCTTCCAGCTTACCGCCTGTTCCCTGGCATCTACAAATCTCCTATAGATACCATCCTGCTGCATCAGCTGCTCATGTGTGCCCTGCTGCACGATTCTTCCCTTGTCAACAACTACTATCCGGTCTGCATGTCTGACAGTTTTTAATCTGTGAGCAATCATGATGATTGTTTTTTCCTTTGTAAGTGCTGCAACCGCATCCATCAGCTCCTTTTCATTCTCCGGATCTACATTGGCTGTTGCCTCATCCAGGATGACGATCGGAGCATCCTTCATGATAGCTCGTGCAATGGAAATACGCTGCTTCTGCCCTCCGGAGAGCGTGGAACCTCCTTCTGCGATCACGGTATTATAGCCATCCGGAAGCTGACTGATAAAGTCATGGCAGCATGCTTTCTTTGCAGCTTCTACAACCTCCTCATGCGTTGCATCCTGACGGCCGAATTTAATGTTGTTTTCAATCGTATCGGCAAACAGATAAACTGTCTGAAATACAAATGAGAAGTTGCTCATCAGACTGTTCATGCTGTATTCCTTCACATCCACTCCACCAAGTGTGACCCTGCCGGCATCTACGTCCCAGAATCTTGCAATCAGGTTACACAATGTGGATTTTCCGCCACCTGATGGGCCAACGATTGCCGTTGTTGTCCTTTGTGGAATAGAAAGCGATACATCATCTATGATTTTTCTCTTATCATATGAAAAAGAAACATGCTCCAGCTCAATGTCACAGCTTTGCGGCTTGATTTCTTTTCCTTCAATGTCCATCGTATCAAGCTCTAAAATTGCATTTGCCTTATCGACGCACACACTTACCACATGTAAAAGCGAAGAATAGTTTCCGGCACACTCAAGACTTGAATAAAGCATAAATGCCGCGATTGTCATACCAATCGCATAGACTGCACTCATGGTTCCATTTATATAAAATGCTGCACTGCAGATTACAATAACCGCTCCTGTGATTTTAGTCACCGCGCCCTGCAAAAAATGATAAGGCACGAACAAAAGCTCCATCTTAGT
>OBCQ01000568.1_pt1 | contig 9832 bp, 5 predicted proteins | sample 1517991 | NCBI WGS metagenome assembly OBCQ01 (sample SAMN03418263, study PRJEB22391) | human gut metagenome | biome: human-gut; feature: organic feature; material: feces | host: Homo sapiens | place: Tanzania | collected 2013-01
CTTCACGAAAACTCGGATTTGTCAATATATAAACGTAGCCTTGATTGTTATCGTTATTCATTATTTATATCTGCTATTGATTTTATGTGTATCTTGTTTAAGTTAGTTTCTTATTATTCCTTTACTCCATCCTCAATCCCTCAAGCAGCTCCTCGTTGAAGTATTTTATCCACGCCTCGTACACATCCTGTGCCGACTGCATGGTGCCGATGAGGAAGCCGGGTGTCTGTTTGAACTCGGCGAGTCCGCGGTAGTAGTAGAGCTTGTGGTCGTTATTGATGACGAAGGGCATGATGTTGTTACGTAGACACTCGCGGAAAAGTAGCAGACGTCCCACACGACCGTTTCCGTCCTGAAACGGATGAATGCTTTCGAAGCGCCAGTGATATTCGGCGAGGGTGCTGATGCTTACGTTCTCCTGCGCGCTGTACCACTTGTTGAGCGCTTGCATCTGTCTGCCAACTTCCGCCGGATTGCACGTGGCATGCCCGCCCACTTCGTTTGCCAGCTTCTTGTAGTCGCCAACGTTGAAGTACGACTTCTGTGCATCGGCGGTGCCGGTCTTTAGTATGCGGTGGAACTCCTTTGCCAGATTCTCGCTGAGCGGGTCGTTGATGGTGTGCAGGAGGTAGTCGAAGGCAACGAAATGGTTCGTCGTTTCGATGATGTCGTCAACGGGCACGGCTTCCTGGTCCTTGAAACCGATGGTGCGGGTTTCAAAGATATAGCGTGTCTGTTCCTCTGTGAGCTTGCTGCCCTCTATGCGATTCGAGTTGTATGCAAGATGCACCTGGGTTTTGTGATACAGGCCTCCTTTGCGGTGCGACTGTTGTTCGTCAATAAGGAATCGGGTGAGTTTGTTCGTCATTTTTCGTTAGTTGCGACTGGTGTTATACAAAATACAAAGATACAAATTTTTGGCGAAAAAGTGAAGAAGAAAGCGGGGAAATCGTTTCACTCCGCTTATGGTTGTCTGCGTGTGAGATAAAGGTAGAACACGCTGACAATCAGTGGCACTACGGCAAGCTCCGTGGCGAGCTGAAAGATGCGCTGATAGTCGGCGATGGTGAGCATGAGGCTGGCTAATGAGCCAACGATGACGAACGGCGTAGCGATGAGCGTGCGCGCTATGGCGTGGCGCAAAGTGCTGTCGGGCATGTTGCGCGTGAAGCGCACCACCACCTGCTTCACCATGCTCAGAGCGAAGCCCAATGCGGCGTGACTAGCAGCCAGCGCTGCGGCTACGATGCTGAGTGGCGCAGCCGTATTGTAGCTGAGGAAGAGCATCGCGGCGCCAGGTATAGCGAGCAGCAGTGCTGATGGCAGCAGCCAGCGGCGCAGTCCGTGGCGGCGTATGGCGTATGTGCCGAGGATATAGCCGACGGTGATGGCGATGACGGCTGCTGTGCCTTGCGCGTAGGCGAACTCCTGCGGCGACATGCCAAGTCCGTCGTTGTGCGGCTTGGCTATGACGAAGAGTGGGGCGGTGAGAGCGAGCAGCGTTTCGGGCAGCAGGAAGAGTGGCAGAAACACCAGTGTGGCGATGTCGTCCTTGCGCTGCAGCATACGGCGCATAGTCTCTCTGAACTCGCCGCGATGCAGACCCATCGTAGGCTTCGGCTTGGCGTAGCCGTGCGGTCCGCCGGGTAGGAAGAGGGTGTGCCAGAGCCATAGAAACAGTTCTACGCCTGCCATCACGTAGAACACAAAGCTCCACGAGTAGCGTATGTTGCGTGTCACTACTTCCATATTGCCGCCCACCATCGCCATTACTCCGCAACCGAAGAGGAGGGCTATAGTCAAAAATCCGCAGGACTTTTGACTATGGAATGTTGTTGTGTTGAGGTGTTGAGGTGTTGAGATTTGAGGTGTTGTGGTGTTGAGATGTTGAGATGTTGTGCTTGGTTGGTGCACTTGAGACAAGTGCACCCCCTGAGACAAGTGCACCCCCTGGGGAGTGTCGATATAGAAGCGGTGCAGGGCGATGTTGTAGAACAGAGCCGAGCAGACGAAGAACGGCATGAAGCATGCCGTGCCCAGCAGCCAGTAGCTCGTATGGAGCGTGAAGGCTACGGCGGCGAGCGAGAGAGCGGAGATGAACTGTGTGGAGAGAATCCATACCTTTGTGGTACCCCAGAAGTGGGTGACTATCATCTCGAACAGCGGGCGCAGCAGCACGGGCAGACATAGCAAGGCGATGGCAAGCGCTGTGTCGGGGGTGTCAAGTCCCATGCGGCGCAGCATCACCATCGTCAGAACAAGCACAGACACAGCCAATCCGTCACCGAACATCAGCGACGGAAACCACAGGCAGCGGGTCTTTGCACCTCTGCGGTGTGAGCGGTAGGTTGTTTTCTCTTGCTTGTCTGTCATTATTTTTTCTTTCCGAACTCGGGGTCAATCTTCAGGAACGCCGTCACAAGGAACGTGATCAGGCAGCACGCCATCACGAAGATGAAGAACATCTTGTAGCCCATGATGTCCTTAACGTAGCCCGACACCATGCCCGGCAGCATCAGTCCGAGGTAGGAGATGCCGGTGCATATAGAATAATGTGAAGTGCGGAACTTGCCCTGACTGTAGTAAAGCATGTAGAGCGTCAATACGGTGAAGCCCAAGCCATAGCCGAACTGCTCCACGAAGAGGCACGACGATATGACCCATAGATTAGAGTCGAGCGTGTAACTGAGGTATATGTACACTACATCGGGCAGTGTGATGGCGCATACGAGCGGCCACAGCCAGCGTTTCATGCCGTCGCGACTGACGAGCACGCCGCCGAGAATTCCGCCCAAGAGCAGGCCGATGAGTCCTACCGTGCCCTGCGCCAGTCCGTACTCCTCGGGTGTCAGAGCCATTCCGCCTTCAGCTGTAGGTCGCATGAGGAACGTCTTTGTCATCGTGTTCAGCAGAGCTTCCGGAAAGCGGTAGAACAGCAGGAATAGCATCACGAACACCGTCTCCTTTGTGCCGAACTTGCAGAAGAATGTGGCGAGCATCGTTTTCAGTTCGCTTGCCACCTCTCCAACGCTCTTCTCCGAACTAACATCGTCGGCAGGACGCGGCATCATCTTGCAGTGGTAGAGCCAAATGCCGATGAAGAGCGCCGCGAGAGCGTAGAAGATGAGCGTCCAGGTGTAGACCACTGGCATCTGCAACTGATGTTCAAGGAAGCCGGCGAGCGACACGAGTGCGCCGTTCACGAAGATGACGGCGAGTCGATAGAACGTATTGCGCAGTCCGACGTACTTCGCCTGGTTGTGCTCGTCAAGCTCTATCATGTAGAAGCCGTCGGCAGAGATGTCGTGCGTGGCACTGGCGAACGCCATAGCGAACAGGAAGAACATCGTGCCCTGAAACCAGAACGACGTAGGCAGCGTAAAGGCGATGCCAGCCAGCGCACTGCCCATGAGCAGCTGCATCGTGAGCACCCACCAACGCTTTGTCTTTAGCAGGTCGATGAATGGGCTCCATAGCGGCTTCACCACCCAAGGCAGAGCCAGCCAGCCCGTGTAGAGTCCTACCTCAGCATCGCTCAGTCCCATCTGCATCAGCATGACTACCGACAGGGCTGTAACGACAACGTTTGGCAGGCCTTCTGCGAAATATAGTGTGGGGATCCATGCCCACGGATTGGTCTTTTTCAATTATTAATTTTTAATTTTTAATTATTAATTATTGCCAAAGGCAATTTTGAGTTTTGAGTTATGAAATGTTGTTTTGTTGAGGTGTTGTTATGTTGAGAAATGTACTAATGTCACCATCTCAACACCACACCACCTCAACATTCTTTCACCACCTCACCATTACTTATATATCCTCTTTATCTCCGCTCCGCGATAGTAGTGCAGCAGGATTTGGTCGTAGTTATAGCCTTTGGCACCCATTACGGCAGCACCGATCTGGCAGAGTCCCACGCCGTGTCCCCATCCAGCACCCGTGAGTCGGAAAGTCTGCGGCACGCCGTCCTTTACGTCCTCCTTGTCTACGACGAACGCGCTGCTGTAGAGATGCGAGTCGCTGAGCGCACGGCGTATCTCCAGTTCCTTACCGATAGTGAAGGTGCGCTCCGAGCCCACAATCTTCAAGCGGCAGATGCGTCCGCTGCTGCCACGCTCCACCGGCACGAGGTCGAGAATGTCGCCGAACTCCATCTTCAGACGCTCTGTGATGAGGCTCTTCAGCTCCTTCTGCGTGTATGTGACGTGCCAGCGGTAGAAGTCGGTCGTCTCCTGGTCGTAGTCGTTGAGCACTTCCGACAGTATTTTCTTGTCGTTGGTGTTGCAGAACGACTCCGGCGCTGTACGAATCCAGCGTTCGGCATTCTCCTCTACGGTCAGGTCGGGCAGAGCTGCGGCTGCGGCGTTGTTGCATCCGCAAGAGCTTGCGTCAGCCACGTCGCGTATCGCCGCAAGATACGGTTTCTTCACGTTCTCCCAGCAATACTGGAACTCCTCCGTCGCGCCGCCGCAGCACTTGCTGAAGCGCGCGTCGCATATCTCGTCGTTGCTCATCAGTATCTGTCCGCGTGTGGCGTGTATAGCCTCCGCCACATGCTTGCTCGTAGCCTTCGTGATGCCCTGATAGCGCTGGCAGTGGTCGTCGGCGCATACGTCGAAGATGGTATGATCCTCGCGGTCGTACCACTTTATCAGCTCGTCGTCCTTGCGTATGAACGAGAAGAAGCCGCTGCCTCCGGCGCCCGTCTGTTGCTTGTGGCGCTGTTCAATCTGCGCAAGCAGCCAGCTGCGCGAGATGACGGCGTGTGCCTTGAGCAGTTCGAGGCTCGATGTGGCGCTCATCTCGCTTGAGATGACGCTTTCAAGATACGACTCCACGGGCAGTTCGTTGATGGCGCAGACGCGGTCTGAGTCTACCACGAGTCGCAGTGTGCCCAGGAAGGTCTGCGTCTCCTGACGCTCCCAGTGGAAGTTGACGCCGATTGTGACGTCGTGCAGCGAGAACGAGGCGTCGTTCTGCTGCGGATGGAAAGTAAGCTCGCGATACTGGTTGCCGTTCCACAGGATGCCGCCCTCATGGAACTCAACCACCTGCTCGCCCTCAATCATGTTGCCCTTAGCCATGTACGGCTTGTTAAGCGAGAAAGATATCTTCGCGCCGCTCACGATGCCAACCGATACGTTCGGCTGCTTGCCAGCGAAGTGGGTGTTAGAAGCGAGGTTGCCCGCTGCAAGAGTGCGTAGCTTCTCTACCGTCTCGTCGAAAGCCGCGGCATCCATGCCGCACTCCTTCAAGATAGCTACGGCTTCCTCAGCGCTGAGCGTGTTGAAGTCTTCGCTACGCGGTGTGACGATGAAGCCCGCCATGTCGAGCGAACCCGGACTGACGAGGCGCTTCTGCTCGCCGTCGGCGAAGTAGCAGTCGGGACGATGCTTCGTGCGTGGTATCACCACCACCTGATAGTCGTCGCCGTCGCGCCATGCTATGATGTTCATCATCGGCTCGGTATCGCCACCGTGCATCGGCAGCGCCGAATAGAGCTTGCGGAAGAGCTGTTCGCCCGTGTGCTGGTCGGTAGTGCGTATAGAGAATACGGGCACGGCGAAGCCGCGTACGGCTGTTATCGCGCCACGCTCGTCGTTCTTTATGATCACTTCGGTGTCGCGGCTCAGTCGGGGCCAGTTGGTCTGCAGCGGCAGCATGCCCGAACATACAGCCTGGAAGTGCATGTGGTCGGGAGCCGATGCGCCACACTTCGGTCCGTTATAGAACACGGTCAGCGTAGGATAGGCGTTGAGCAGTCGGTAAATCTCGGCATAGTTCATGCCGATGCTCTGCGGACGGTGTGTGCGCAGCGGAATGGTGAAGTGTTGCGGCATGATAGGGAAGGGGTTGACGAGCAGCGTGAAGTTCTTGTCCACCTGCTTCTGCATCTGCTCCTTCGGTCGGTTCTGCTCGCAGAGGAAGCAGGGGCGCTCGGCGATGGTCTTGCGGTCGATGTTCGCGCCCGTAGAGACGATGCGTGCGGGGTTGAACTGCAGCTTGAGCGTAATCTCGCCGCACGACAACTCGCGTGTCTTCACGTTGCGCAGGTCGTGGAAGTGCTGTCTGGCATCCTCCCACACCTCCAGCTGGCGGTTGAAGAAGCGCTGCAGCGAACTGTCGGCTGAGGCGTCTGCGGTGCCTTCGGAGAGTTGCTGGCGCGCCGCAATCTCCAGTGTGCGCAGGCGGTCCTTATATAGGTTGTTGGCGTTCTGGCGCTCTATGCTGAGGGCGGCGTCGCTGTTTCCGTCCCAGCGGCGGCACAGATAAAGCTCGTCGAAGATTCTGCCGATGCGGTACTTGCGACTGAAGGCGAGTCCGAGAGCGTAGTCTTCGCCGTACGAAGTGTTCGGGAACTGAATCTGTCGCAGGATAGGCGTGAAGAAAGCGCGCGGTGCGCCGAGTCCGTTTATGCGTAGCGCATTGTTAGGTCCGTTCTGGTCGGTCCACTCCTTGTGGTCGATAAGTCCCGGCGGGAGCGTCTCGAGCTGGAAGTTGCACATGCGGTATGAGCCCACAATCATCGCAGCCCCCTGCTTGTGAAACTCGTCGACGATGCGCTGCAGAGTCTGCGGCGACGAGTAGAGGTCGTCGCTGTCGAGCTGCACGGCGAAGCGTCCGCAGCGTGCGTCGTCGACAGCCACGTTCCAGCAGCCGCCGATGCCGAGGTCGGTGCGCTCGGGTATGATATGTATGAGGCGCTTGTCCTCGGCAGCAGCCGCTGCGAGGATGTCTGAAGTGCCGTCGGTGGAGTGGTTGTCCACCACTATTACGTTATACTTGAATGTAGTCTTCTGCGCGAGAGCCGATCCGACAGCGTCGGCGATGGTCTTGGCGCGGTTGAAAACAGGTATAATCACCGAAGCCTCGTATGTGAAGTCCTGCTCGCTGTAGTCGGGCTTCATATACTTCGACGTGTCTACCGTAGCGCCAATCTTGTCGAGGTGCTTCGTTGCCGCCTGCTCCATCTCTATCTGCACCTCGCGGTTGCGCGGGTTGACGTAGTCGAACTGGCGCTCGCCGCTCTTGCGCGAGTCGGTCTCCACCTGCGTGTACAGATACTCGTTAAGATGGAAAATCTGCGACTTGCGGCTGATGTACAGGCGCAGGTCGTAGAAGCCCGCCCACTTGTAGTCGGCGAGATGCTGCTTTGCGGCGTACTCATGCAGCAGCGATGAGCGTATGAGCACCAGCTGTCCGAAGTCGAAGTCGTCGCGAATGCTGCCCGTCTGATAGTCGATGGTAGGATGTTTCTCCTGCACGCCGTCCTTCTGTATGTAGCAGTCGGCGTACACCATGCCCGCATTGCTGTCGGTAGCCACGCGCAGCAGTCGGTCGAGCGCATGCAGTCCGAGACTCACCGGCGTGTGCTTCAGGCTCAGCAGCACGTATTCGGCGTCGGTATGCTCCTCAATGGTGAGCAGCGTCTTTGTCGACGTCAGTCCGTCTATGGTTATCACGGTGCAGTCGCTGATGCTGTCCGAGTCGCCGCACGCGCAGATGTCGCTTGCGTCGCTCACGAGCAGGTTTATATGCTGTGTAGTCTTGCTTTGGCTCAGCGTCTGCAGCGAGTCGGCAATCTCGGCTACATCGTTGCAGGGCAGAAAGCAATCAATTTTTTCTCTCATTGTTGTTTATAGTGTTTCAGGTTAATATGTGCGCTTCCACGCAAAATCTATATGCAAAAGTAATGTTTTTTATCTGAAAAACGGAGTAAAAACGGCTTAATTTATGCGTTTGTAGTCAAATGATTTTGGCGTTCGGATTATTTGCAGTAATTTTATACATTGAAAACAAATCGATTACTCTAAAACAACTGATTTCGCGATGAACAAGAATATTCTCTTAGCGGGCGCAGCACTCTCTGTAGTGCCTACGCTCGTGGCTGCGAAGGCGCCTGGAAAGCGTGTGCAGCCGAAACAACCTAACATTATATTCATATTGTGCGACGACATGGGTTACGGCGACCTCGCCTGCTACGGACAGCCCTATATCAGCACGCCCAACATCGACCGCATGGCTGAGGAGGGCATGCGCTTCACGCAGGCTTACGCTGGTTCGCCGGTGTCTGCGCCCTCGCGCGCTTCGATAATGACGGGTCAGCATTCGGGTCACGGACACGTGCGCGGCAACCGCGAGTACTGGTCTGCTGAGCATACCGTGATGTACGGCAACAACGTAGACTTCGCCGTGGTGGGTCAGGAGCCTTACGACCCGCAGCACAAGATACTGCCCGAGATGCTGAAGGACCACGGCTACACCACAGGTGTCTTCGGCAAGTGGGCAGGCGGCTACGAAGGCTCGCCCTCTACGCCCGACAAGCGCGGCGTAGACGAGTTCTACGGCTACATCTGCCAGTTTCAGGCGCATCTGTACTATCCCAACTTCCTCAACCGCTACTCGCGCTCTATGGGCGACACGGCGGTAGTGCGCGAGGTGATGGAGCAGAACATACAGTACCCCATGTTCGGACGCGACTACCATAAGCGCCAGCAGTATTCGGCGCGCATCATACACGACAAGGCGCTCGAATGGATTGACCGTCAGGACGGCAAGAAGCCGTTCGTGGGCTTCCTCACGTACACCCTGCCTCACGCCGAACTGGCACAGCCCTACGACAGCATCGTGGAGGGCTACGAGAAGAAGTTCTTCGTCGACAAGACGTGGGGCGGACAGGAAGGCTCGCGCTACAACGCCGTGGAGCATACCCACGCCCAGTTTGCCGGAATGATAACGCGTCTCGACCAGTACGTGGGCGAGGTGATGGCGAAGCTGCGCGAGAAGGGTCTCGACAAGAACACGCTCGTCATCTTCACCTCCGACAACGGACCTCATGAGGAGGGCGGCGCCGACCCCGAATTCTTCGGACGCGACGGCAAGCTGCGCGGACTCAAGCGTCAGTGCTACGAGGGCGGCATACGCATTCCGTTCATCGCATGGTGGCCCGGACACGTGAAGGCGGGCGAGGTGAACGACCTGCAGTTCGCCTTCTACGACCTCATGCCTACGTTCTGCGACCTCGCCGGCGTGAAGAACTTCCGCAAGCGCTACACCAACCGCCAGCTCGCGGGCGACGGCTTCGACGGACTCTCTATCGCTCCGACGCTCCTCGGCGACGATGCCAAGCAGCTGAAGCACGACCATCTCTACTGGGAGTTCCACGAGACCGACCAAATCGCTGTGCGCCGTGGCGACTGGAAGCTGATTGTCGTAAAGGGCAAGCCGCGCCTGTACAACCTCGCCACCGATCTGCATGAGGACAACGACGTGAGCGCTGCGCATCCCGACATAGTAGCCGAGCTTGTGGACGTTATACGCAAGGAGCATGTAGACAATCCGCTGTTCAAAGTGACGCTACCTTATTAATATACTTCTTGAAATCTTGCTGGTTGTCCGTAATGTACTGATGTTCAGTAATTCACATGACTTATCATGACAACAAGGGAATCGTATGGGTGAAGAATGGTGCCGACAAGCGTAAAGTGTTCGATAATGCTGAACTTGCAGAAATGATGACCGACTGCGGTAGTTTTGCTCCAGACGAGGCTGGTGTTAGGGATGCAACAGTCTACGACCTTGATGCAACGACCATCAAGCAGTTTCTTGGCAACCGTTTTGAGAGAGTGTTGGAGAAGAAAGGCTTGACAGGTGACGCTTTTAATGAAGCATCACTTGATATGATATGCTCTGCCATAGCTAAGGGACATGACTGTGAGAAGATACTTCGCAATCTGCGATTTATCCGTCCTGATGGTACACTGACCGTTGCTGCCATGCTTCTGTTTGGCAAATACACCCAACGCTGGATGCCAATGATGACAGCCAAGTG
>OBCQ01000569.1_pt1 | contig 9825 bp, 7 predicted proteins | sample 1517991 | NCBI WGS metagenome assembly OBCQ01 (sample SAMN03418263, study PRJEB22391) | human gut metagenome | biome: human-gut; feature: organic feature; material: feces | host: Homo sapiens | place: Tanzania | collected 2013-01
TTTGTGCGCTGCTTGCGCACAAATTCCACACTTGCCGGGTGTTTTGTGTTTTGTCTGACGTACACGCCGCCAGACAAAACTGATTCACTTTTTATTTCGCCGTGCGCGGCGAAACTCTACGAGGTTTTTTGACAGTCTGGCAAGCGCCTTCCGAAGGATTGGAAGGCGCTTGTTGTTTTGAAGAATATTTACGGTGGGTGCGGTGCTTACGCCAGTGCCTCCTCCAGCGCCTGGAGCATCACCGAGCGGTCGGGCTTCCGGCCGGTCCACATCTCGATGTTCAGGGCCGCCTGATTGATCAGCATTCCCGCACCCGTTGCACACGGGATCCCGCGGCGGCGCATCTCCTTGACGAGTGCGGTTTCCGTGGGATTCGGGATGATATCCTGCACAAACATATCCGGCGTGATGGAGTCCAGCGCGATCTTGGGCAGCTCGTCCACATTGGGGTACAAGCCGACCGGCGTTGCGTTCACAACAATGTCGGTGCCGGCAGGGATGCTGTGCTCGCCGACCCAGTCCTCGCAGCGAGCCGCCGTCCGGGTGTTTTTCTGTACGATCTCCACAAGCGCCTCACCAAGGGCGCGCCCCTTCGGGCGGCAGACGATGGTGATGTCCGCTGCGCCCGCCAGCGCCATTTCCACGCAGATGGCACGTGCCGCGCCGCCGGCGCCGAATACCACGGCGCGCTTTCCCCGGACGTCCACACCGTTGGACTGCAGGGACATCATAAAGCCCTTGCCGTCGGTGTTGTCGCCGTAGAGCCTGCCGTTGTCGTTCACGATCGTGTTGACCGCGCCGATCAGGCGGGCGCTCTCGGAGATCTCGTCCAAATATTCCATGACCGCGATCTTGTGGGGAATGGTGCAGTTGACGCCGCGCATTTTGAGCGCCTTCAGACCGCGGATGGCATCGCCCAGCTTGTCCTTATCCACGTCCAGCGTCAGATAGCGCCACCGCTCCAGACCGAGCGCCCGGAAGGCTGCGTCCTGAATGACGACGCCGGGGTTTTCCGCCACGGGCTGGCCGAATACGCCAACCAGATGATCCAGATAATTCTGTTCCTTCATATTGTTCCCTCGCTCTGCATCAGACGTTTTCGCGCTTGCGCTTTCTGGAATAGCAGTCCGCCGCAATAATCGCAACGATCATCAGGCCCTCGATCAGCTTCTGCCAGAAGCCATCGACAGACAGCGCGGACATGCAGGTAGAGAGCATCTGCACCGCCATCAGACCAACAAAGCTCTGCAAAATGCCGCCCTCGCCGCCTGCAAAGGAGGTGCCGCCGATGACGACGCCGCAGTTGACCAGCATACCGGTGGTATCGCCGTAGACGGAGTTGCCGGTGTTCATGCGCGACGACAGCAGCACGCCCGCCAGCGTGGCGGTCATGGCGCTGATGACGAAAGCCGTCCATTTGATCGGGATGACCTTGATGCCGGAGTATTTCGCGACATCGTAGTTGCCGCCGATCGCGTAGCAGTTGCGGCCATAGCTGGTGTAGCGCATCAGATAGTAGAACGCAGCGCCCAGAACCAGCATATACACGACAAGGGACGGGACAGAGCCGAAGAACTTCGCGTTCGAGATGTCCATGAAGCCGGGGTTCTTGCAGCCGAGCGGATGGGCGTTGGTGATCTGCTGGCAGATGCCCTTTAAGAGCATGCCCATGCCGAGGGTAATGATGAACGGCTCGCATTTCTGCTGAACCACGAGGAATCCGTTGATAAAGCCGACAACGGCGCCTGCCGCCAGCGCGACCACAAAGGCCAGCCAGATGGGAAGTCCCGCATTCATGACCATGATCGCCAGAATGCCGCCCAGACACAGCGTTCCGCCGACGGACAGGTCGCAGCCGCCGCAGATGACCGCAACGGTGACGCCGAAGGCGACGATCTCGAGAATGGCTGCCGAGCGAAGCATCTCCAGCATGCTGTACGCCGTGTAGAATTTGGTATCAAAGAACAGCATCATGACCATCATGACGATGATGGCAACAACGGCCTTCTGCTTGGTGATGACTTTGAAGGTTTTCTTTCCAATAGAATTTGCTTTCACGGTGTCGCCCTCCTTTTACAGCTCACGGCGGTTGTCGAGCCAGATGGCGACAACCAGCACGGCACCACGCATGATCGACTGCATATAGGTGGACAGACCCAGCAGGTTCATGCAGTTGCCGAGCAGGGTGATCAAAATGACGCCCAGCATGGTGCGCAGGACGCTGCCCTTGCCGCCCTTCAGAGACGTACCGCCAACGACAACGCAGAGGATCGCGTTCGTCTCATAGCCGGTTCCGCAGGTCGCGGTGGCGGTGGTGACACGAGAGACCAGCGCGATGGCGCCCATCGCCGCAAACAGGCCGTTGATGGCGTAGACCATCCGCATGGCGCGCTTGGTGTTGAATCCGCACAGATAGGCCGCGTCCTTGTTGCCGCCCAGCAGCGTCACGCTGCGGCCGGCGAGCGTCTTATTGAGGAAGATGTGCATGACGGCCAGCAGCACCACAAACACGATGACGATCACAGGCACGATGCCCACGGTAGAAGAAAGCGTCTCAAAAATGGTGATGGGCTTGGTGGCGCGCATCAGACGAAGCGTTTCCGCGTTGGTGAACAGCAGGCCGATCGCCATAAAGACGGAGCTCATACCGTAGGTGATGAACAGGACCTCCGCCTGTGTCATGGCGCCGCTGCTGGTGAGGACAAAGCCGTTCAGATATCCCAGCGCCGCGCCGAGCAGCAGCGCGACCACGATGGCGCCGACCTGACCCAGCGGGTCGACCAGCGTGACCGCCACAACGGCAGTCAGCGAGAGGATACCGGGCACGGAGAGGTCGATGAAGCCGCCGATGATGACAAACGTCATTCCGAGGGCGACAAACGGCAGCGCGCCAAGCTGACGCAGGACGTTGGTCAGGTTCGATGCGCTGAGGAAGGTCGGGTTGATGATGGCGGTGACCACCATCAGAAGAAGGATGCCGATGGAGACGAGGTTTTCCTGCAAAAACTTCACGGCGGGAGTCGCTGTTTTCTTTTTCATGTCATATCCCTCCGCTCTCAGCCGATCGCCTTGTCCATGATCTCCGCCGCGGACGCCACCGCCGGGTCAAATTCCCCGGTGATGCGGCCCTCACAGATCGTCAGGACGCGATTGCTCATGTTCAAAACCTCGGGCAGCTCAGACGAGATCATGATGATCGCGCCGCCCTCCTTCACGATCTTGTTCATCAGAACATAGATCTCATATTTTGCGCCCACGTCAATGCCGCGGGTCGGCTCGTCCAGGATCAGGATCTTGGGCTCGCGCTCCAGCCAGCGGCCGACGATGCACTTTTGCTGGTTGCCGCCCGAGAGCGACACGACCTTTGTGGCGGCGCTCGGCGTCTTGACTGCCAGGGCCCTGATCTGGCGGTCTGCGATCTCCGCCTCCTTGGCAGCGTTCAGGAAGCCGAACTTTGTCATATATTCGTAGGACGCCATCGCGATGTTGCTCTCCACAGAGAACGGGAGCACCAGACCCTCGCGCTTGCGATCCTCCGGGACGAGCGCCATGCCCGCCTGCTTGGCGTCATGGGGCGTGCGGACGCGGAGCTTTTCGCCGTTCAGCGTCACCTCATGGCCGCGGACCTTGTCTGCGCCGTAAATTGCGCGGACGATCTCTGTACGGCCCGCGCCGACCAGACCGACCAGACCCAGGATTTCGCCCTTGTGCAGGGTGAAGCTGATGTCATGGAGCTTGTTCGTATTCAGATTCCTGACCTCCAGCAGCGGCTCGCCGACGAAGTTCGCTCTGGGCGGATATTCGTTGTCGATGGTTCTGCCGACCATCTTCGCGATCATTTCCGAGCGCGTCAGCTCTGCGATGGGCTTGGTGTCGATCACATGACCGTCACGCATAATGGTCACGATGTCGCAGTAGTCAAAAATCTCGTCCAGCTTGTGGCTGATATAGATAATGGAGATGCCGCGGCTGCGCAGGTCCTTGATGATGCCGCCGAGCTTTTTCAGCTCCTCTGCGGTCAGAGAGCTGGACGGCTCGTCCATAATAATCAACTTCGAGTCAAAGGAGAGTGCTTTTGTAATTTCGACCATCTGCATCTCCGATGCACTCAGGTCGCCCACGATGGTGTGGGTATCGATGGTGCTGCCGATGGAGTCGAGCAGCTCGCGCGCCTTCTGATGCGTGCCCTTCATGCCTTTTGTTTCGCCGAAGCGTCCCAAAAAGATATTCTCGCCGACGGTCATTTTGTTGACCAGGTTGAATTCCTGATAGATGATGCTCAAGCCGCGGCGCAGCGCCTGGATCGGCGTTGTCTTTTCAATCGTCTCACCGTTAAAAATGACGGTGCCCTCATCCTTTTCATACACGCCGGAGAGGATCTTCATGAGCGTGGACTTGCCCGCTCCGTTTTCGCCAACAATGCCGTACACGACGCCCTGCGGGATCTCCAGAGAAACATGATCCAGAGCAACAACGCCGGGGAAGTACTTGCAGACATCCTTGACAACCAAAATGTTATCGCGCTTTTCCAATTCTGCGGCTCCTCCTTGGATTTTACTGAGAATCAGCTTTGCCCCGGTCAGAGCCGGGGCAAAGCGATCATTTTATGTATGCCGTCTAAAAGATGGCAGTCAAATTACCACTCGGGATAGGGGAAGTTGTCGATGGTCTCGGCATTGACGATGTCGGGCTCGGTCCAGACAACGTCGCTCTCCAGCGTTTCGCCGTTCATGAGCTTGGTGATGCAGTTGAAGGCATCCTGCGTCATCTGGGAGAAGGACTGGCCGATGCACAGAGCCTGCGTGCCCTCGCGGACCTGGTCGTAGCCAACGGAGCAGCCGTCGACGCCGATGACATAAACACCCTCCATGCCGGCGTTCTTCAGAGCCTGGATGACGCCGGTCGCGCCGGTATCCCAGTGGCAGAAGACAGCCTGGATCTCATCGCCGTACAGGGAGATGAAGTCCTCCATGATGGCCATGGCATCCTCGGTCGCCCACTGTGCAACGTCCTTGGAGTCGAGCACGGTGACGCTGTCGTTGATCGCGGACATGAAGCCGTCGTGACGCTTGATCTGTGCGTCGTGGCCGGACTGGCCGCCGACCTCAACCATCTTGACGCCTTCGGGGAAAGCAGCCATCATGGTCTGCGCGGCGATCTCGCCGAACAGGAAGTCGTTGGTGCCGCACATGAAGTCACGGTACTGCTTGGATTCCTCAGGCAGATCGGAGGAATACAGGCCGATGATGATGCCGGCTTCCTTGGCTTCCTTCAGAGCGGGAACCAGAGCGGCGGGGTCCGTGGGGTTCAGGCAGATGGCGGTGTAGCCCTCGGCAATGCAGGTGGAGATGGCGGCAACGCCGTTCTGGGAGTCATAGTTCTCGTCGAACAGGGTGACCTCAAAGCCATACTCGGGAGCATACTTCTGGAACTGCGTCCATGCATACGCCTGAGAAGCGTTGGTCAGAGACTGGGTAACGAAGCCGACCTTGATCTTGCCGGCAGGCGCGTCAGTCTTGGTCTCGTTGGTGGCAGGCGCGTCGGTCTTGGTCTCGTTTGCGGGCGTGTCAGCCTTGGGGGTGCTGTCCTTTGCGGCGCAGGCAACCATGGTCAAGGCCATGACGAGAACCAGCAGCAAAGCGATGAGTTTCTTCATTTCGTTTTCCTCCAAAATTGTTTTTATTAACAGCGAGCGCTGTCAATGACGTGTCAGATGCCGCGCACAAGCTCGGCGGCGCCCGATGATGCCGAAATCCTGCTTCAGCTCGGCAAACCGGAACTCGACCGGCTGCGGAATGTGGTTGTAGCGGTCAAACTCGCCGCGGACGCGGTCATAGAGCATCGGGCCGAAGTTCACGAGGCCGCCGCCGAATACGAACAGGTTCACATTGAGGAGCTGGTAGATGTTGAACACGCAGACGGCAAGATAATGCGCCGTCTGATTCAGGACCTCCAGCGCGAGCGGATCGCCCTCACAGCAGGCACGGTAGAGCGCCACACAGTCAAGCTCCGGGCCAAGATCCATGCTGGTCTGGCGTCCCTCCGCCATGCGGCGGATGTGCTGCGGAATGTAGCGGCCGGACGCCCACGACATGAAGCAGCCGGAATTGCGGCATCCGCAGTCAAGCCCGGCGTCAGGCGTGATGAGCATGTGGCCGCATTCGCCCGCCCAGCCGTAGCTTCCCCGGAACAGCTCGCCGTTGAGGATGAGCCCGCTCCCGATGCCGGTGCTGGTCGCCACATAGACCATATGGCGGCTCCCCTGTCCCGCACCGTAGCGGTGCTCGGCCAGCGCAGCGACGTTGCTGTCGTTGTCCAGAATCACCGGCACATTCAGCCGCTCCTGCAAATAATCGCGCATCGCAAAGTCGCGGATGTTGACCATCGCGGAGGTCATGCACACATACCCCTCGTCAAAGAGGATAAACGACGGCATACAGATGCCGACGCCCTGCAGGTCGCGCATTTCCAGCGCGTTTTTCCGGAGCAGCCCATGCAGGCTCTCGATCACGAGGTCGCAGAACGCGGGCCCGTCCGCCGTGATGGGGGTGGGATGCTGAAACCGATCCACCAGCACATTCTTTTCATCAAAAAGTCCGTAGGCAACCTTTGTGCCGCCGGCATCGATCCCAATTCTGTACCGCACAGATACGCCCCCCGCGAAAATTATTTCCGAAAATATTCTATCAAACGTTTGCTTTCGTGTCAATATTGTTTACGAATGAAAGCATCATCCGCTTTGAACAAAAAACGCGCCGTGTTTTTGTACCATTCCACCAAACGCCGTTTACTTTTTGGGCCGAGGCGTAATTTTTGCGGATGAAAAGCGGTATTTGTCCGTTCCCGCATGGTTTTCTGCGAAGATACCGTAAAACATGAGGCCGGAGATGGCTGTTTTCACGTATTTTTTATTGACAGTGCTGCAAAGTCGTGGTAAGATTGTGTTGCGAATGAAACTAATTTAGTTACGAATGATATTTACATAGGAGGAGCATTATGGAAAACACCGAACACTTTGGAAGCCTAACGCCCCGCATGAAGGCATTCCGTGAGGAAGTGCTGGATGAAAAGCCTTATGTCGACGCCGAGCGTGCCATTCTGGCAACGCAGGCCTATCGCGAGAACCAGAATCAGCCCCGCGTCATGGCAAGGGCGCGGATGCTCCGGAACATTCTGGAGCACATGACCATTTATATTGAGGATAAGACGCTTCTGGCCGGCAATCAGGCCACGAAAAACGTAAACGCGCCGATCTTCCCGGAATACACGATGGGCTTTGTGCTCAAGGAGCTGGATCTGTTTGAAAAGCGGGACGGCGACGTGTTTTACATCACCGAGCAGACCAAGCAGCAGCTGCGCGACATCGCGCCGTTCTGGGAAAACAACAATCTTCGCGCCAGAGGCGAGGCGCTTTTGCCTGACGAGGTCAGCGTCTTTATGGAGACCGGCGTCTTCGGCATGGAGGGCAAGCTCAACGCGGGCGACGCCCATCTGGCGGTCAACTATCCCAGAGTCCTGAGGGAAGGTCTCCGCGGATACGAGGCGCGCACCAGAGCATGTCTTGCCGCGCTGGATCTGACCGACCCGGACAGCATCGACAAGACCGTGTTCTACAAGGCCGTTCTGGTCGTGATCGACGCGGTGCGCACCTTCGCGCTGCGCTACAGCGCGCTGGCAAAGGAGCTTGCCGAAAAGCAGACCGACGCCGCCAGACGTGCAGAGCTTCTGGAAATGAGCCGCATCTGCGCAAAGGTGCCCTACGAGCCTGCGGAGTCCTTCCGCGAGGCCGTCCAGTCGGTCTGGTTCATCCAGCTCATCCTTCAGATCGAGTCCAACGGACACTCTCTGAGCTACGGCCGCTTCGACCAGTATATGTACCCCTATTATATTGCCGACATCCGCTCCGGCAAGCTCACCAAGGAGGACGCGCTCGAGCTTCTGACCTGCCTGTGGATCAAGACGCTGACCATCAACAAGCTCCGCTCGCAGGCGCACACGCTCAGCTCCGCCGGTTCTCCGATGTACCAGAACGTGACCATCGGCGGCCAGACCACGGACAAGAAGGACGCCGTCAACGAATTGAGCTTTGTGGTGCTCCAGTCCGTCGCGCAGACGCGCCTGACGCAGCCCAACCTGACCGTTCGCTATCATAAGAATCTGAACAAGGCCTTCTTCGATGAATGCATCGAGGTCATGCGTCTTGGCTTCGGCATGCCGGCGCTCAACAACGATGAGATCATCATTCCCTCGTTTATCAACTGGGGCGTTTCCGAGGAGGACGCCTACAACTACAGCGCGATCGGCTGCGTTGAGACAGCCGTTCCCGGCAAGTGGGGCTACCGCTGCACCGGCATGTCCTACATCAACTTCCCCCGCCTGCTGCTTTGCGTCATGAACGACGGCGTCGATCTGACCTCCGGCAAGCGCTTTGTCAAGGGCTATGGCTCCTTCAGGGACATGGCCTCCTACGACGAGCTGATGGCGGCATGGGAGAAGTCGCTGCGCGAAATGACCCGCTACAGCGTGATCGTGGAGAACTTCATCGACAAGGCCTCCGAGCGGGATGTCCCCGACGTTCTCTGCTCCGCGCTGACAGATGACTGCATCGCCCGCGGCCGCACCATCAAGGAGGGCGGCGCCGTTTACGATTTCATTTCCGGCCTGCAGGTCGGCATCGCCAACATGGCCGACTGCCTCTCTGCCATCAAAAAGCTGGTCTACGATGAAAAGAAGATCACAAGGGAGCAGCTTTGGAACGCCATTCTGGACGATTTCCAGTCTCCCGAGAACAAAGAGATCCAGAAAATGCTGATAAACGACGCGCCGAAATACGGCAATGACGACGACGCGGTGGATCAGCTTGTCGTGGACGCATACGCGCCGTATATCGACGAGATCAAAAAGTATCCCAACACCCGCCACCTGAGAGGCCCCATCGGCGGCATCCGCTATGCGGGCACCTCCTCCATCAGTGCAAACGTGGGGCAGGGCATGGGCACGAAAGCCACGCCCGACGGCAGAAACGCCTTTGAGCCGCTGGCAGAAGGGTGCAGCCCGGCGCACAACGCCGACAAGCACGGCCCGACCGCCGTATTCAAATCCGTCTCCAAGCTCCCCACCGACAAGATCACCGGCGGTGTTCTGCTCAATCAGAAAATGACGCCGCAGATGCTCTCCTCTGCCGAAAACCGTCAGAAGCTGGAGATGCTGATCCGCACCTTCTTCAATACGCTTCACGGTTATCATGTGCAGTACAACATCGTATCTCGGGATACTCTGATCGACGCGCAGCTTCACCCGGAGGATCACAAGGATCTGATCGTCCGTGTCGCAGGCTACAGCGCCTTCTTCAATGTGCTTTCCAAAAAGACGCAGGACGACATCATCGAGCGCACCGAGCAGACGCTCTGAAAACAGCACGATCACAAATCCCCCGGCGGTTCAATCTGAACCGCCGGGGGATATTAACTATCCATATACAATTATGATAAGATGTGCAGCACAGTACACGCGCCGATGGGCGTATCGCAGCATCCACCGGGATGCGGATTTCCTTCGGCGTCAATTTCAAAGACGCACAGATTGTCGCTGTCCTGATTTGCCGCCAGCAGAAACCGGCCGTCCGGCGTCAGGTCAAAATCGCGCGGGATCTTTCCGCCGCTGGCGATGCGGCTCTGCTCGGTAAGGAGGCCGTTTTCATCGACGCCGAACGTCACCAGCACATCGGCGCCGCGCACGGACGCATACAGCCATTTTCCACTTGGATGCAGCCGGATCGCCGCGCCCAGCTTTCCCGCCGTGCCGCGCACGGTATCGCAGGTTTGC
>OBCQ01000575.1_pt1 | contig 9738 bp, 8 predicted proteins | sample 1517991 | NCBI WGS metagenome assembly OBCQ01 (sample SAMN03418263, study PRJEB22391) | human gut metagenome | biome: human-gut; feature: organic feature; material: feces | host: Homo sapiens | place: Tanzania | collected 2013-01
ACAGTCGGCAAATGTTGAGTATCATTGGTGGCACTGCCGAGAGGCAAAGAACACGGATACAGGTCAGCTTGTGTATCAGATAAACAGTAGAATTGAGGACAAGTTCGACACTGATGGTGGAGGGAACAAGACGATTATCAGTGGCTCAAAAACCGGATCGATTACATTTACAATAGCCGGGCTTCACTATAAGAAGGGGGATGAGCTGTATATGTTAGTTGTCTATGACAAGGATGCTGCGACCATTACATATAGTAAACCTATGACTATAACATATAAGTAGATTATTGGGGCCGGGAAAAACCCTTCTGACGTGCGTAAAAACGGCTGATTTACTCACGATAACACAGTTTTCGGACATAACGTGCGTGAAAAACGTTTTAACGCGCACGTCATCCAGGAAAAAAGTCGTAAATTTGATTAAAGAAACAAGATTGACAACTGGAATATGTCTGAAAATAAGGTAAAGATACTTTTCGTGTGCCTGGGGAATATATGCAGAAGCCCGATGGCGGAGATGATAATGAAGAAAATGGTGAAGGATGCTGGGCGTGAGGAGGAATTCGAGATAAGTTCGGCGGCTACTTCTGATGAAGTCATAGGGTATGACATCTATCCACCGGCGAAGGAATGTCTCAGGAAACATGACATTCCGTTTCAGAAAAGGGGTGCACGGCAGGTGACGGATGAGGACTATTCATATTATGACCACATCTTCGTCATGGACTGGGCCAATCTGAGGGACATGAAACAGAGATTCGGCGATGAAAAAGGCAAAATCCAGATGCTCATGTCATTGGCCGGAGAGGAACGCGAAATTCCGGACCCTTGGTACACAGGAGATTTCGAAAGCACTTACAGAGACATCTGCACGTCATTGAATAAATTCCTAAGCGAGAGTCTCTAGCTCATTTACAATCACTTCCGCTGCGGAGAGAGCCCAATCAGGGAATTTCTCGTCGCGGTGGAAGTGGCCGTTCTCCGCGAAATCCAGAAGGACGGAAAGGTCGAACACATCGGATTCTATCGCGGCACTTTCGCGTGTGGCATCATAGGCATTGCACTTCTGCTCGATATGCGAAGGCACCATCATCAGCGGCTTGCCCAGATACATTGCCTCGCAGATGGACTCGAAACCGGCGGTAGACGCGTATGCACGGCAACCTGCCATCTGGCGCAGGAACTCCTTGTCATCCAGATAATAGAAGCTGAGCGTGTCATCCACGACCTTGACCGGGGCCTCGGCAGCATTGTCCCAGAAAAAGCGCAGTGGCACGGACGGGTGGGCCTCATGCCATGAATTCACCTCCTCCGCGAAACCGGCATTGAGCATGTACCCGAGGATATAGTCGCCGTCCTTGAAATCGGGGCTGTTCCGGTACGCGAGCACCTCCGGGCGCAGCAGCGGCGGCACCACCTTGATCTTCCCGTCATGCGGCATCTGCCTGAAAGACAGCGCCAAAACCTTTTCGGCCCCGGTCGCTATCGCGCGCGAAAACAGGTTCAATGCGATATGACCTTCGTAGCCGAATTCCGGAATATGCATGTCCTTGTGCAGGAAAAGGAACTGGTGGCCAATGCAGACCATCGGAACTTTCCTTCCGGTAAGACCATGCGCGATAGTCCCCAAGATCTCGTAAAAATTCACGACTACGTCCGCGCCGCTGTCCTTGATATGATTTCGGATCAATGATATTGAAGGAATGAATTTCGGCGAGATTGCCAAGTTGAAGAGCACAGTTTTCAGCGCATCCGGCCGCTTGTCCTGAGCCGCAGACACGAAATTCACTGACTCAAAATAAGTTATAGGGGCATTGACACCCTCCGTGAAAAAAGCCGGCAAGGTACGGGATTCACTTTTGCCTACAAGCATTTCCACGACTTCATGTCCGCGTGAATGAAGCAATTTTTCCATCGTCATCGCCTGGGTGAGATGTCCTCTCCCCTCGCCTTGTATTATGAACAAATACTTCATATCTATAACAGTATTAGAGGTTTACCTATTGGTGAACGGCGCCGTAACGCGCAATACGCCATTCCCCGTCGTAATTTTCCACAAGAGCGGTCAGGGATTCCACCCAGTCGCCACAGTTAAGATAATGGATTCCGCCTTTCAACATCTTGTCCTCCGGATGATGGATATGGCCGCAGATAATGCCGTCGCATCCTTTCGCCTTGGCAAATGAAGCGAGGTCGGATTCAAATCCGGAAATCGCTGATACAGCCTGCTTTACCTTGTGCTTCAGGACGGCAGAGAGCGAGTAGTATTCCTTGCCGCGTTTCATGCGGGCCTTGTTCCAGACATTGTTGAATTTCAACAGGAGATTATATGCGACATCGCCAAGTTTCGCAAGAAACCTCAGGCGCGCCGTTATACTGTCGAAAGCATGGCCGTGGATGACCACGTACGAATGCTTGTCCTCCTTTATGACAAACTCATGTACCAGACTGATATTGGCCATTTTGGACGGCACCAGAGGGTCCAGGAAATCATCATGGTTACCTGTGACATAAATCACTTCCGTGCCATGTTTTTCCATCATCTTCATGATTACGTGGAAAAACGCCGAATGCACCACAGTCCACTTGTCACTGGAATTTTTCAGCTGCCAGCCGTCTATGATATCGCCATTCAGAATCAACCTGTCGCAATTGACAGAACTGAGGAACTCGGTAACTTCACGCACCTTGGAAAATGGTGCGCCGATATGCACATCCGAAATGATGACAGTCTTGTAATGTGGACGCTCAAGTGCCATATAAATAATAATTTAATCCCGTTTAGGCTCTGTAAATTCCTTGATCCGCTGGTCATCCGAGATCGGACAGACAAGAATATTGCCGCCGCTTTCCGCGACAATGTAGTCCTTCAATCCGTTCACGACGACCATTCCAGGCCCGGAAGCATGAACAATGCAATTTTCGCACCCGTTCAGGCGGACATCCGGCCCGACTGCCGTATTTCCATGTTCATCATGGACAGTTTTTTCTCCAATCGAGCTCCAGCTTCCCAAATCCGACCACTCCAGATCGGACGCAATCACATAAATGGAGTCGGATTTTTCCATGACGGCATAGTCAATGGAAATTTTCTCGCAGGTCGGAAAAAGCTTCGCCAGAACATATTTCTCTTCAGGAGTGTACAATGCCGGTGCGAGCCTGTCCATAACGCCGGCAATCTGCGGCGCAAACTTCCTCAACTGTTCCACAATCGTCTGAACCGTCCACACGAAAATTCCGGCATTCCAGAAATAATTACCTGCGTCAATGTATTTCTGAGCGGTAACGGCATCCGGCTTTTCCTTGAAGGCGTCCACCTTGACCACCGCATCCGTTTCCGGTACGGAAGAGCAGATATAGCCATAGCCTGTCTCCGGCCTCGAAGGATGAATGCCGATAGTGACAATGCTGCCCGATTTCTCAGTGAATTCCAATGCCTTACGTATACAGTCCCTGAATTTTTCCGTTTTCAGGACAATGGCATCAGACGGTGTCACTACGACATTGGCCTGGGGATCTTTCATCATGATTTTCCAGCAGGCGTAGGCGATGCACGGGGCTGTGCTGCGCGCTACCGGTTCCGCAAGTATCTGGTCTTCAGGGACAAATGGCAGCTGCGCGCGGACATCGGAGACATATCCGGCCGAGGTGACGACCCAGATTCCGGAAGGTCCGCAAAGTGGCATGAAACGCTCTGCCGTGAGCTGTATGAGTGTCTTTCCGAGCCCGAGCATATCTATGAATTGCTTCGGCTTGGAAGGGGTACTTACGGGCCAGAGTCGGCTGCCGATGCCTCCGGCCATAATGACTACGTGTGTGTTCATTGAATTAAGCGTATTTCGCTTTCGCTGTTTCCTTCAAATTTATGAAATAAAAATTAGTTTTCCTCGGGGTGGGGATACGAAAAAGCGCAGACTAACGGGCCTGCGCTTGAAAATCAACATGTCATACAGTGATTATTCTTTTACTTTGCGCTTCCAGTTGAAGACAGGGAGGATGAAAGAAATCGCTGCTGCTGCAATCCAGAACCATGAAACAGGACCGAAATCGTAGCTCATGACCTTGGCACCGTCAACTACGGTCTCGACTGCATTGCCGTCAATGAGAACACCGCTGATGATATCCTGAACACCGGCAGCCAGGTAACTTGCCATGCCGACCACGCCGAGCGCTGCACCGGTCGCCTCTCTAGGAACGATGTCCACTGCCATCAGGCCTCCGACGAAGCAAATCAGCACGCCGATCGCGATACCGAACAGGATCATTGCAATGATATTGAGCGTCCAGCTGTTTCCGCCGAAGAGGAAGAGGGCCAATGCGATGGTTTCCAGGACGCCGGCCACGAATGCAGGGTATTTTCTGTCACCGCGGAAAGCCACGTCAGAAATCCATCCGGAGAAGATTGTTCCGATGACGCCGAGAATGGCATTGATGGAAATGATGAAGGTCGCGTCTCCGAGGTCGAAGCCCTTGACTTTCTGGAGGAAGAGCACGCCCCAGCCGTTGATGGCGTAGCGGCTCATATACATGAATGCGCTGGAAAGCGCGAGAATCCATACGCCAGGATTTCTGAGTACCTGCTTCTGGATAGCCTTGACATCCTTGGTTTCTTCTTTCTTTTCTTCTTTCTTTTCACCTGTGAGTTCCTCGATCGGAGGAAGTCCGCATCCCTCAGGCGTGTCATGCATCCAGAAAATGATCAATGCCACACCGATGAAACCGGCGATGGCTGCTCCGATGAAGCCCCACTGCCAGCTGAAAGACCTTACGATGATACCGACGAAAAGGAATGAGAACCACTCGCCAAGGTTATGGCTTGCGCTGAAGAATCCGTAAAATGTACCTCTGGTCTTCAGCGGGAACCACCGCGACAGCGCCACGACTGCACAAGGCGAACCGATGGACTGTGACCAGCCGCTCACTGCCCACATTATGCAGAAGCAGATGAAAAACAGGATATTGGATGTAGCGCCGATGGCTTCGGATGCTCCGAGGAAACCCATGATAAGGTTCATCAGGGCAGATGAGAAAAGGCCGACAGCCATGAAACGCTTGATGTTGCTGTAGTCTGTAAGGAATCCGTTTACGAACTTGCCTGCCGCGTAAGCGAACAGAAGACATGAACTTACGACACCGATCTGTGTCGCATCCATGAGTCCGCTATCCATGATAGGCTGTTTTACCACATTGAGAGTCGTTCTGCAGACATAATACAAGCTATAGCCGAGTGTTCCGGCAAGGAACGACTGCATAGCGAATTTCTTGTAAGTTTTCTGGACAGCGGCAGCAGGCACCTTTTTCTCTGACGGCCCGCTAATCTTGAAGTAATCGATAATACCCATGTTAATGTTTTAGCAATTTAGTTTTTCTGTTTATGTTTAGTTTTTCTCGGCAAGTGACTGCCTAAAAAAGCGCCGCAAGTTATCAAAAATAATCCACACGGGCAAAGAAAGCCGGGAGATTCCGTTGTTTTTTGTAATATTTTCGTAACTTTGTCTGATGTGACCGGCGCGCGAAAACCGCTCTTGTTCACGGACATGAAAACTTTAACACTAAATTTATATGAAAACAAGACTGATGATTTTCATTGCAGCAATCTGCTGCATGGCATCTTGTAAGGAAGCCGCTCCACAGTATGCGAATCGCGCTGAAATGATCGCGGCACAAATCCACAACCCGAATTCCAAGTATGTAGTCGTAGCATGCCACAGAGGTGACTGGAGAAACTATCCGGAAAACTCCATCCCAGCCATCGAATCCATCATCAGGATGGGTGCCGACATCATGGAACTCGACCTCAAGCTCACCAAGGACAGCGTTCTCGTACTTTCACATGACTGGACCATCGACCGCTGCACCACTGGCAAAGGCCGCGTAAGCGACTACACTCTCGATGAGCTCAAGCAGTTCAGACTCAGACGCGCACACGGCGTAGCTACGGATTCTCTCCACATCTGTACTCTTCGTGAAGCTCTCGAATGCTGCAAGGACCGCATCTGCGTAAACGTGGACCAGGGATATGAGTATTACGATATGGTTCTCGCCATCACCGAGGAGCTCGGCGTTACCGACCAGATTCTCATCAAAGGCAAACATTCCGTAGCTTCTGTTGCCGAGAAGATGGCTGCTCACGAGCACAACATGATGTATATGCCTATCATTGACATCCAGAAAGAGCAGGGCCAGAAGCTTTTCCAGGAATACATGGACACCAAGACCGTTCCTCTGGCATACGAGGTTTGCTGGAAGAAACTCACTCCTGAGGTTTCCGACTGCTTCAAGAAAGTCGTCGAGAGCGGTTCCAAGCTTTGGGTCAATACTATCTGGGGCAGTCTCTGCGGCTATCTCGATGATGACAAGGCTCTTGATTGCGGAGATCCTGCCGAGGTCTACGACCAGGTCATCGCTTTAGGCGCTTCGATGATCCAGACCGACCGTCCTGAGCAGCTGCTTAACTACCTGCGCAAAAAAGGTCTCCACGACTAACGTGCTACCGATGAATGAAAAACGAGACGCATGCCGAATTAATCAAGCATGCGTCTCGTTTTTTATCTGTTAACGGATTACCGCGCAGCGACAACCTCGATTTCCACCAGAGCTCCTTTCGGAAGCGCTTTCACTGCGATTGCCGATCTGGCAGGGAATGGTTCGGTGAAGAACTGAGAATAAATCTCGTTCATTGCAGCGAAATCTCCCATATCCGCGAGGAACACTGTGGTTTTCACGACATTGGCAAGAGTCAGTCCCGCCTCAGCGAGAATCGCCTGCACATTGAGAAGCGACTGTCTGGTCTGCTCCTGCACTCCCCCCTCCGGAAATGCTCCCGTAGCAGGATCAATCGGAAGCTGTCCCGACGTGTAAACGAATCCGTTGACTTCGATCGCCTGGCTGTATGGCCCGATAGCCGCCGGCGCATTGGATGTAGATATCTGTTTCATAAAATCAATATTGTTTTCGTGAATGCAAATATAATCATTATCCGGCAACGGCGTACCATCAATTATCCTGTTTCAGGACCTCGACCGGATTTTCCAAGGCGGAACTCCAGGTCCTGGAAATTATCGAGACGAAGGAGATGAGGAAGGTCAATGCTGCCGCGACGAGGATTATCCACCACGGGAAGGCTATGGCATTGTAAAAATCTGCCAGGTAGTAACGCATTGACCAGATACATACCGGAACCGCGATCACGACGGCGACGGCTGTCATCAGCATGAACGACTTCGAGAGCTTCCAGGCCGCAGACTTGACACCTGAGCCGAAAATCTTCCGGAGGGCGATCTGACGCGCCTGCTGCTCAGTGTAGTAGACGGACATCGCGAACAGGCCGAGCGCAGAAATCAATATGGCAAGCACCATGAACGTCATCACCAGCTTCATAGTGTTCCGCGTCCCTGTCAATGAATCCGCCAGGAAGTCATCTATATAATAGATGTCCGTTTCGCGCGGCACACCGATATACTCCTTCGCCACATCACGCCATGCCTCGCGGACAGCATTCAACGCCTCGGCCCTGTCGCCACGCACCTTCAGCAGATGATTCATGCACACATCGGAACGGTTCTGCACAGCCCGATGACTGTCAGGCATTGGTTTATAAAGAGGATCACGCGCGCGGAAATCCGCTATTATACCGCAGCACTCATACTGCGGCTCGCCGTCTTTATTGGTCCCGACAGTCCTGTTCCCGGCAGTAATCCCATAACGCCGCTGCGCCTCCTCCGTAAACCAGCATGTCCCTTCAATAGGATCGGAATACTGTTCTATCACATTGAACCCAAGCAGCCTGAATGCCGTACTGTCAAAAGCAGGCAGCTGAAGCCACGACATTTCCTCACCCTCGATATGTACGCCATTGCTTCCACATGATAACGGAAGCTGCACCGCCATAACCGCCGTCTCCACCTGCGGAAGAGCCTGAAGTCTCTGATGCAGAGCCTCCTGGGCAGCCATATTGTTATAGCCGAGCGCCCATGAGGAAACCGACAGCAAATCTGTATTGTACCCTACCGGCAAAGATACCAGATGGCGCATCTGGAGAGTCATTGTCAATGCAACCGCGACAAGAACCATGCTTATGATGTTCTGGCAGACGATAAAGACCTTGCTGAACACCATCTTGCTGCGGAACCTGAAATCGCCCTTCACGACAGCTATAGGCTTGAATCTCGACACCATAAATGCAGGAAGGAGCCCGGAGAGAACCGAAACCAGCACGAGCACAATGACGCCGGCCGCAATGGTAGCCGCATCCGGAACAAGAACTATAGCGGTATTGAGAAGATTCTCTATCCAGCCCTTGAACAGCAGGGCGACCAGCACGCCGGACAGCATGCAAACAAATGTGAACAAGAACGATTCCATAAGGTATCTGCAGACAATGCTGCCTGAAGACTCGCCGAGAAGACGTCTCGTCGCCATCTCCTTTGCCCGTTTTCCCGTCTGCGCCACAGTAAGGTTTATGTAGTTGAAGATGGCTGATATCAGCAGTATCAATGCTACCGCCAGAAGTACCTCAACGATCTTCCTGTCACCATGACGCAACGGGCTGTATACGTCTATCTTGCTGAAATAGAGCTGGTCAAGCCTTGTCAACGTGGAGCCCCATATGAAATTCCCGCCAGAACCGTCGCGTGTGTAGAAATCCTCCCAATAATCCATATACTTATCCAGTAGCTTTTCAGCCACAGCGTCAGGCGAGGCACCATCCTGCAGCGTCACGAAAGTATTGACCATACCGAAATTGTCCATTCTCTGGACCATGCCATCCAGCTGCCTGATGCTCAGGAAGATGTCATAATACTGCAGTTCATCATAAGGCCCAAAATCCTGAATCACGCCAGTTACCGTGAACCTGTTTTTTCCTATTTTAATGGTGCGTCCCACAGGATCAGAGCTGCCGAATGCCTTATGCGCGAACTTTTCGGAAAGGATTACATCATTCAGTCCCGCAAGTATGCAGTTCTTGTCACAGCCTGAGAGCGTGTAGTCAAACAGCTGCAGGAAATTCGTGTCCACACAGACCGCCTCGGCGGCATAATAGTCGTCATTGACAATGACATCGGCATCGCCATACGCCCCGACTCTGGTCCAGGATGTTATCTCGGGCACTGACGGGAAGAACTCCTCCGCAGTCCCGTACGTCATTCCGATGCACTCCCCCGTGCCGATAGCATACAGCTGCTTGGAAAGCGGCTGCCTTGCGCCTACGCTGAATTCTGTCCTGGCATAAGAGGCCAGCAATATGACGAATCCCAATGCCACTGACAGGCCCAATGCCTCGATTACGGCATAGAGTTTATTTTTCGAGAGGAATTTCAGATATGTGCTCATAGCTATTTGATAATCAGTTCATCTTTGTCGCCGAAGCTGTCGTAAGAGGATATGATAATCTTCTCGCCAGGCTCCAGGCCTTCTATAACTTCGTAATACTGAGGGTTCTGTCGGCCGATGCGGACACTACGTTTCACAGCTTTCGTCCCCTCTGCATTGACCACATACACCCACTTGCCGCCGGTTGCCTGATAGAATGAACCGCGTGGTATTATGATTGCCTCGGCAGGCTGGCCGAGCTGTACGTTCATATAGTATGTCTGACCGGCACGGATATTCTCCGGCTGCTGACCTTCGAAGCGGAAATCCGCCTTGAATTTACCGTCACGGACCTCCGGATAAACCTTGCGGATGGACGCCGAATATTTCTCATTCTGACGCTCAAAAGTCGCCTCGAGACCAGGC
>OBCQ01000577.1_pt1 | contig 9721 bp, 6 predicted proteins | sample 1517991 | NCBI WGS metagenome assembly OBCQ01 (sample SAMN03418263, study PRJEB22391) | human gut metagenome | biome: human-gut; feature: organic feature; material: feces | host: Homo sapiens | place: Tanzania | collected 2013-01
TCCCACAGAATCCACAGATTTCACAGAATCTTATAGCTATAAAAACTCCCACAGATTTCACAGATCCTCACAGATGTTAGGGTGCGTATGCCTCCCACAGAATCCACAGATTTCACAGAATCTTATAGCTATAAAAACTCCCACAGAATCCACAGAATTCACAGAAGTCTATGGCTATAAAAACTCCCACAGATTTCACAGAATACACAGAACCTTTTGCTATAAATATCTGTGTAAATCTGTGAAATCTGTGGGAGAATATCTCAGCAAGAAAGTTCTGTGTGTTCTGTGAAATCTGTGGGAGAATATCTCAGCAAAAACTTCTGTGTGTTCTGTGAAATCTGTGGGAGAATCTCTCAGCAAAAAGTAAATTCTGTGGGAGAACATATCATCAGAAAGAGATTTATTTCCTCATGCTCTGGTCCTTGCGATACTGCGTTGGCGACATGCCGAGGTGGCTCTTCGTGAACTTGCCGAAGAACGAGAGGTTGGGGAAGCCGAGCAGCTCCGAGATCTCCTTGATAGAGAGGTTGGAGCGGCGCAAATATTTCTCAATCGCCTTCACCGTGTAGCTGTGAATCCACTCCAGCGCCGTGCGACCCGTCACCTGCTTCGTGATGCTCGACAGGTATTTCGGCGTGATGCACAGCTCCTGCGCGTACTTCTTCACCGGCCGCATCTTGCCGTTGTTAGCCGCCAGCAGCTCTATGAAGCGCTGGAAGAGCAGGTTAGCCTGCTTCAGGTTGCCGCCGTCGAAGGTGTATTCCACGTAGGGCGTGATGATGGCGAAGAGTTCGTAGATAGTGCTTTGCAGCAGACAGTGCATTATCTCGCGGTGGTAGAAGCCGTTCGGGTTCTTTATCTTGTGCGCTATGATGGCGTAGTATTTCATGAATATGTCCTGGCGCTCCTCGTTGAGGTGTACAATCGGATTCTTGGCTACGTAGCCCATCAGCGCGAGGAAGTCGCTGTTCATCTGCACGCTTGTCTGTGCCGTCTTGTAGGATATGCCCACGATCTTAGATTCGTAGTCGGGCGACACCAGCACGTTTTCCCACGTGGTGCTCGGCAGGCATATAACCACGTCGCCCGCCTTCGAGGTATAAGTCTCTCCGTTCGATTCGTACTGCATGCGTCCCTTCGTGCAGTATGCCATCATAATCATCTCGAAGCGGTATGTGCCGTCCGTCTGCAGCACCTTGTCGATGCCGTCGAGCACAACCACATCGCCGTCAATATAGTCGGCGTTGCCGTAGTTGGCTATCAGCCCCATGTCAATCTTGAGTTCTGTCGTTTCGTTAGTCATTATGTCTAATTGTTTTAGTTTCTTACGCAAAGCTATTCGCCACAAAGATAGTCATAATTTCCTTATGTTGATTATCCTGTTTCTCCAATTTTATATTCTTTAAGTCAGATTTTGTTCTTTTATTATGCTGAGCACCGTTTCCGAGCATCGCAATGTCGCAGAAAAAGGGGAAAAACTATCCTTAGATGACAGAAAAGTTGTAACTTTGCACGAAGATTAGGCAATTAGTAAGCAAATACAAACAAATAAAAACAAATATAAGAGAAAATGAATGTAGCTATTGTTGGTGCGAGTGGCGCTGTAGGACAGGAGTTCCTGCGCATCCTCGCCGAGAGAGATTTCCCCATTGACAATCTGGTGTTGTTTGGCTCTGAGCGTTCAGCCGGAAAGAAATACACCTTTAAAGGTAAGGAGTATGAGGTGAAGCTCTTGCAGCACAACGACGATTTCAAGGACATCGACGTGGCGTTCACGTCGGCTGGCGGCGGCACCTCAAAGGAGTTCGCCGAGACCATCACCAAGTACGGCGCCGTGATGATCGACAACTCGTCGGCTTTCCGCATGTGCGACGACGTGCCATTGGTTGTGCCCGAGTGCAACGCCGAGGACGCCCTGAACCGTCCGCGCGGCATCATCGCCAACCCTAACTGCACCACTATCATGATGGTTGTAGTGCTGAAGCCGCTCGAGCAGCTCAGCCACATCAAGCGCATACACATCGCCAGCTACCAGAGCGCTTCGGGCGCAGGCGCTGCTGCCATGGCAGAGCTCCAGGAGCAGTATCGCGAGCTGGTGAACAACGAGCCGGTGAAGGTGGAGAAGTTCCCGCACCAGCTGGCTTACAACGTCATCCCGCAGATCGACTCGTTCACCGACAACGGATATACCAAGGAGGAGATGAAGATGTTCAACGAGACTCGCAAGATCATGCACAGCGACGTGCGCTGCTCGGCAATGTGCGTGCGCGTCAGCTCGCTCCGCTCTCACTCTGAGTCGGTATGGATTGAGACCGAAAGCCCCATCAGCGTTGAGGAGGCTCAGAAGGCTATCGCTGCCGCTCCGGGCTGCACGCTGAAGGACGACCCGCAGAACCTCGTCTATCCGATGCCGCTCGAGACAGCAGGCAAGGACGACGTCTTCGTAGGTCGCGTGCGCAAGGACCTGGCTGACGACTGCGGTCTTACTTTCTGGCTCTCGGGCGACCAGATTCGCAAGGGCGCTGCGCTCAACGCCGTGCAGATTGCAGAGTACCTGTATAAGGTTGGCAATCTGAAGTAGACACTAATAGGATAAAAAACGAACACGAATAGCACAAATTTCACGAATCGAAGGTTTATACATTCGTGAAATTTGTGCTATTCGTGTTCGTTTTTCTTTTATCTTGCTTCTTTCAGCAGTCTGCGCGCAAACTCAATTATTGTATCCTCGCCGCGCAGCCAATCCTCCGTCTTCAGCGCCACGTTGTAGTCGGGATCGATGCCGAACTCGGTAGGTTGCTTCTGCTTGTCGTACATCGGGCACGCCGAGAAACGCACGCTCCAGCCCACGGGCAACTCGGTAGAGAAGGGCATTCCGGCGCCGCCGCCCGTGCGGTCGCCCACGACGGTGACGTTGGGGCAGCAGCGCATGTACTTCACGAACTCGTTAGCCGCACTATACACCGCGCGGTTCGTGAGCACCACCACCGGCTTCTGCCATCTTATGCCGTTCGACGGCTTCAGATACTGAGCCTGCATCTTCGAGAAAGCGTCGTGCGCCTTGCCCGTCTTGTGTTGCATGTAGCCCACAAGCAGCCGCTCGTTGCAGAAACGCGCCGCCAGCTGTTCAGCCGCCGTGAGCAGTCCGCCGCCGTTGTCGCGCAGGTCGATGATGAGTCCGTTGCACGGCGCCAGATAGAGCATCACGTTGTCGAGGTTGCCCTCGCCGAACGCGTATGCGAACGTCGTGCAGCGCACATATCCCGTGTTGTCGTCGAGCACGCGGTAGCGCAGCCCGGCGGCGATGCGGTAGTCGGTGCCCAGATAACGCGCTATCAGCGTGTCGCTCACGTTCGACGGATAGTCCTCGTGCCACGACCAGTTGCGCGCCACGTCCCACGCCGAGTACATGTTCACGTGTCCGTCGCGCAGTTCGCCCAGCATGTTGCCCAGCACCTCGAACAGCTGCGCCTCGGTCATGTCGTTCGTGACCTGCCGGCTGTAGCGAGCGTGCACCTCGTCCCAGTCGAGTCCGTACTGCTCGCGCTTGTAGTCGAAGAAGCAGTAGTGTTCGTCGATGGCACGCCAGAGAGCCTCAAAGTTGCCGCGCGCATCGTCGGCATACTCAGTCTCGTCGACGCACGCCGTTGTGAGGAACAGCAGCGCTGCAAACATTATCGGTATTATTCTTTTCATGTTTCTTTGTTTTTTAAGGGGGTGCAGCTGTCTCAGCTGCACCAACCAAGATAATATTTCCATCAGTTTTATTGGTGCCATCTGTTTTATTGGTGCCATCAGTTTTATTGGTGCCATCAGTTTTATTGGTGCACTTCTTGCTCTGGCAAGCGGCGAAGCCGAGCGGAGACAAGTGCACCCCCTGATTGGCGACTATAGCTTCACGGTGCGGAACCGTCTCACGATGCCGATGACCAGCGCATGCGTATACGTGTGCTGCTTGAGGTTGTTCACGTTCGCCTGACGCCAGTCGCCGAGGTATCCGATGCGCCATGTGGTGTGCAGCGCGCGGAAGTCGAGCGTGAGCATCTGGCGCAGCGAGGGCGTAGACGCCACGGTTGTAGGCACGCAGTTGTGGTCGTAGTTGCCGCGTGAGAATATCTCGTAGTAAGATTGTCCGTAGTTGGGCGAGAACATCAGTCCGCAGAGCGACGCCGACGCCTCATAGTGCAGCGTGAACGGGCGTTGCTGGCGCTTGAAAAGTCGGAAGTCGAAGTCGGCAGCAATGGTAGGTTTCAGCTGCAGGGCGAAGCGCGCCTGTGCAGGGTTGTTGCTTCCGCGTGTGTTGTAAAGAAAGCCTGCGCTCAGCTCGGCTGTGCCGCCGGCAAGAAGGCGCAAGCCGCAACTGCCCACGGGCATTTGCCACTTGCGCAGCAGCGAGTAGCCGAACGTATATCCGCCCGCAATCTCACCGCCGTTGCCCGAGCGGTTGTCGGCAAAGGCGATGTTGCCCTCGTGCAGCAACTGGTGCACGAAGCGGGTGGAGTCGTTCTCGCGGCGCGTGTGCGAGATGAAGCGCACATCCGTGCCGCGATATTTCTCGGGCGAGAGATAAGTGTCGAGAATATTGGTGTAGCCAACGCCCAGCATAAGAGCGTTCTCTCTTATGGGGTGCTGTTTCTGAGGCTGCTGTTGTAGGAGCTGCTGTTGTAGGAGCTGCTGTTGTAGGAGCTGCTGTTGTAGGGGCTGCTGTTGTAGGAGCTGCTGTTGTAGGGGGTGCAGTTGTCTCAACTGCACCAACCTATCTGTATCTGGGTAATCTGGTGCAGTTGAGACAACTGCACCCCCTAAAATAGTATTCTCTGAAGTGTTGTTTGTTGGTGCAGTTGAGACAACTGCACCCCCTAAAATAGTATCCTCTTGAGTGTTGTTTGTTGGTGCAGTTGAGACAACTGCACCCCCTGCAACTGCATCCCCTGAGGTACACCATAGTATGGCGATTAATAGACTAAAGATCCTCATTCTCGGTGAAAAGATTTAGTTGACCAGTCATTTCGTCTATCACCTGCTGCTGGCTCTTGCCCGCATCGGGGTCGAGGTTCGTGTCTTCCGCATCGTCGTTCTCGCCGTCTTCGCCCTCCTCCTTTTCGGGTTCGGGGAAGCGTGTAGGCTCCAGTTCCTTCACGTCGAGCACGTCGAACGTAGTGACGCGCTTGCCCTTCGCCTTGAAGCCTTTCACGGCGATGAACTCCTCGGCGTCTATCTCCAGCGGCGGGCGCTGCATCTCCGTTCCGTCGGGCGCTGTTGTGGGCGCAAGGCTCACCTCGAAGCGCGGGAACGGCGTGTCGGTGAGCATCACCAGCTTGCTCTTCGGGTTCTCGCCGATGTAGTTCTGCCAGCGCTTTGTAGCCTCCATGCGGAAGCGTTTCAGGTAGAGACAGTCGCCGTTGTCGGCGTCGAACAGCACAGCCGTCCACACCTTGTCCGGGTCCCACTTCTCTATGATCTTTATGTTGTCCTCGTAGTGGTTGTTGGCGTCGAACGTAGAGATGTAGAAGTTGCCGTCGTCGAGCACCACGAGTATCGAGTCCTCGTCGAAGAACTCGCCCAGCAAGCGTCCGTGCTCGTCGTAGTTCAAGCGGTTTACGTCGGGGTCGTACCACACCTTTCTGCCACCCAGCGTAGAGTGGCCGTGGCTCTTCAGACCGATGCGGTGAATAGGGTTGCGCGTCACGAGGTTGCCCTTCGATGTGCGTCCCTTGATGCCCACCTCCGAGAAGTCCTTTTCGATGAAGATGTTTCTCAGGCGCGGGTTAGCCTCCAGCGTCACCTTTATCACCTCCGCCTCGCCGTTGGGGTTGGCTGTGAAGTAGAGGATGCGCGAGCCTGGTGTGCCCTGCGTGCAGTCGTATTCGCGACCCGCCGTCATCGTAGGCACGAAGAATCGCTTTATGTACGAAGCGCCGCCCTTTCCGTCGCGGTAAACCACGTTGTATATGGTGCGCTTGTCGTTCTTCTTGAACACCTGCACGTGCAGAATGTTCTTTCCGACGAATATCTTGTCGGCGGCATGCACCATCTTGTACTTGCCGTCCTTGAAGAACACGATGATGTCGTCGATGTCTGAGCAGTTGCACACGAACTCGTCCTTCTTCAGACCCGTGCCGATGAATCCCTCGGCGCGGTTGATGTAGAGCTTCTGGTTGGCCTCTACAACCTTCGACGCCTCGATAGTGTCGAAGTTGCGAATCTCGGTGCGGCGTGGGTGGTCCTTGCCGTACTTCTCGCGCAAGAACTCGAACCAATGGATAGTCACCTCGGTCATGTGCGCCAGGTCGTACTCTATTTCCGCCAGCTCTGCCTTTATGCGTGCTATCAGTTCGTCGGCTTTGTCCTTGTTGTATTTCAGGATGCGCTGCATCTTTATCTCGAGCAGTCGCAGAATGTCGTCGCGCGTAATGTCGCGGTGGAACGAATACTCGAAGTTCTGCACGCGGAACACCTGCGTCTTGAACGGTTCGAGCTTAGAGTCGATGAAGTCGACCACCTCGTCCTGCGACTTAGCCTGCTCGAACTTCTTCTCCTTGTAGATGCGCTCCTCGATGAAGATGCGCTCCAACGACGAGAAGAAGAGTTGCTCCTCAAGCTCAGCCTTGCGTATCTGCAGCTCACGGCGCAAGAGGCCCATAGTAGAGTCGGTAGAGTGGCGCAGCACGTCGCTCACGGTGAGGAAGCACGGCTTGTTGTCTTCGATGACACAGCAGTTGGGTGAGAGGTTTATCTCGCAGTCGGAGAAGGCGTAGAGCGCGTCGATAGTCTTGTCGGACGACACGCCCGGCGCCAAGTGAACCTGAATCTCCACCTCGGCAGCCGTGTTGTCGTCCACCTTCTTAGCCTTTATCTTGCCCTTTTCGATGGCACGCAGAATGGAGTCGATGAGCGTAGACGTAGTCTTCGAGAACGGAATCTCGCGAATGACGATAGTCTTCGGGTCGAGCTTCTCTATCTTTGCGCGCACCTTCACCGAGCCTCCGCGCTGTCCGTCGTTGTACTTCGCAACGTCTATCGAACCGCCCGTAGGGAAGTCGGGGTAGAGGTGGAACTCCTCGCCGCGCAGATATGCAATGGCAGCGTCGCAGATCTCCACGAGGTTGTGTGGCAGAATCTTCGAGCTGAGACCCACGGCGATGCCCTCAGCGCCCTGCGCCAGCAGCAACGGGAACTTCGCCGGCAGCGTGATAGGCTCCTTGTTGCGTCCGTCGTAAGAGAGCTGCCAGTCGGTAGTCTTAGGGTTGAACACCACGTCGAGCGCAAACTTGGAGAGTCGCGCCTCGATGTAACGCGGCGCCGCCGCACGGTCGCCCGTGAGTATGTTACCCCAGTTGCCCTGGCAGTCGACGAGCAGGTCTTTCTGTCCCATCTGCACGAGAGCGTCGCCGATGGAAGCGTCGCCGTGCGGGTGGAACTGCATAGTGTGTCCGACGATGTTCGCCACCTTGTTGAAGCGTCCGTCGTCCATGCGCTTCATCGAGTGGAGTATGCGTCGCTGCACAGGCTTCAAGCCGTCCTCGATATGAGGCACAGCGCGTTCCAGAATTACGTAGGATGCGTAGTCGAGGAACCAGTTCTGATACATTCCGCTAAGGTGGTGTACGGCAGATGCGTCGAAGCGGTTAACAGGCTTGTAGTCGGTATGCTCGCTCGGCATCGTGTCTTTTATCTCGTCGTCCATATATGATGTGGGTATATATAATTAATGTGTATTTTAATGCTTACAGGCAAAAGTACAAAATTTTTTCTAAAATCAAGCCGTGTTATTCAGAATAATAGTTGTAACTTTGTAAAGTAGCATTAAACATAAACATTCAAATGGGAGAATATATAGTATCGGCGCGTAAATACCGCCCGATGACGTTCGACTCGGTGGTGGGGCAGGCTGCTCTCACCGCTACGCTGAAGAACGCCGTGAAGAGTGGCAAGCTGGCGCACGCCTACCTGTTCTGCGGTCCGCGCGGAGTGGGCAAGACGACGTGTGCGCGCATCTTCGCCAAGGCAATCAACTGCATGAACCCCACGGCAGAGGGCGAAGCATGCGGCGAGTGCGAGAGCTGCAAGGCGTTTGCGGAGGGCCGCTCGTACAACATCTTTGAGCTCGACGCAGCCAGCAACAACTCCGTGGAGCACATCAAGTCGCTCATGGAGCAGACACGCATACCGCCGCAGGTGGGCAAGTACAAGGTGTTCATCATCGACGAGGTGCACATGCTCTCGCAGGCTGCCTTCAACGCCTTTCTGAAGACGCTCGAGGAGCCGCCGGCTCACGTGGTATTCATACTCGCCACCACCGAGAAGCACAAGATTCTGCCTACCATTCTCTCGCGTTGTCAGATATACGACTTCGAGCGAATGACCGTAGAAAACACCATCAACCACCTGAAGCATGTGGCTGAGAAGGAAGGCATCACGTACGAGGAGGAGGCCCTGGCGCTCATAGCCGAGAAAGCCGACGGCGGAATGCGCGACGCGCTCTCCATCTTCGACCAGACGGCGAGCTTCTGCCAGGGCAACATCACGTACGCCAAGGTGATAGAAGACCTCAACGAGCTGGACGCCGACAACTACTTCAAGTTCGTCGACTACGCATTGGCGAACAATGTGAGCGAGTGCATGGTGCTCCTGAACTCAATTATAGAAAAGGGCTTCGACGGCGGCAACCTCATCAACGGACTCGCCTCGCACGTGCGCAACGTGCTCATGGCTAAGGACGAGCAGACGCTGAAGCTGCTCGAGGTGAGCGAGCAGCAGCGCGCCAAGTACAGCGCGCAGGCTAAGGCGTGCCCGACACAGTTCCTCTACAAGGCTCTGAAACTGATGAACCAGTGCGACCTGAGCTACCGACAGAGCAGCAACAAGCGCCTGCTCGTGGAGCTGACGCTTATCCAGGTGGCGCAGATCACGCAGCCGGAGGATGCCGACAGCGCGGGGCGTAGCCCCAAACAGCTGAAAACCCTGTTCAAACTTCTTGATTTCACCCGGACGAAAGCGGCTCAGCAGGTGGCTGCTCCGGGCAATGCGGCATCTGCAGCTACGGCTCAGTCGGATGTCGCCCAAACCGCTGCTGCCCGGCAGCAGGCTCCGGCAGCATCTGCGGCAGGTGGATCAACCAATGCATCTGCGCCTTCTGCCGCTTCTTCTGCGGCGTCTACGGCTTCTTCTGCGGCGAAACCCGCAGCTGGCGGTCCGCGCCTTAAGCTCTCGTCGCTCGGCATGACCTTCCAAAGCCTTCAGCGCAAGGAGGCTGTGGCGGCGAAGAAGGAGGCTGAGGTGACGAACAAGGACGAGAACGAGCTGTTCACGCAGGAACTCCTCGAGCTGCAATGGCTCTCGATGTGCAACCGTATGCCGCAGAAGATGGTGGGCCTCGCCTCCAGAATGAAGAACATGCAGCCGCGCATCGCCAACTTCCCCGACATCGAAGTGCTGGTAGACAACCAGATGCTGCTCGACCAGGTGAACGAGATAAAGGGTCGCATCCGCGTTACGCTCGCCAAGGCTCTGCACAACGGCGGCATCACTCTCTCGCTACGCCTCGCCGAGGCTGAGGAGATAAGTCGCCGAAAGACAAAGAAAGAGGTGTACGACGAACTGATGCAGCAGAAGGAAGTGAAGGCGTTCGTAGAGTCGTTAGGGCTGGAGCTTGTTTAATATTATTGCTGTCCGCTAAAACTTTTCATACAAAATAAATTAGGGCTGACACTTCTCA